>JACCDV010541426.1_pt1 | contig 11635 bp, 13 predicted proteins | sample 7446131 | NCBI WGS metagenome assembly JACCDV01 (sample SAMN15323448, study PRJNA562643) | freshwater metagenome | isolation source: river surface water | place: USA:Blue River Watershed | collected 2017-08-17
CAGCCGCGATGCCCGCTTTGGTCAGGGCGTTGAACAGGGTGGATTTGCCAACGTTGGGCAAACCCACGATGCCGCATTTCAAACTCATAAAAATATCCTTGTAATTGGTGTAGATTGTAATGAGGCAGCTTTCTCGCCTTGGACACCATGATGAAACACGCACACCGTTACGTTTATTGGGCAGCACAAACGCTGCTTTGCGCCAGTTTGAGCTTTGGCGCGTACGCCCAAACCGAGGCAGCGCCTCACAATGAACTCTATGTCCGCTACCAGCAAGACTTGGCTGAATGCGAAGCCCAGCAAGCCACACAAGACTTAGCCGCATGTCGGCTAGAAGCACGCAATGCGCTGGCCGATGCCAAACGCAACTTGCTGAGCGACACCACGGCCAACTTGTTTGAGAAGAACCAACTCAAGCGCTGTCGCGTCTTCAAGGGCGACGACCGTGAGGCTTGCGAAGCGCGTGTGCGTGGGGATGGCATCAGTACTGGCAGCGTGCAAAGCGGCGGCATCTTGCGCGAAGTGGTGCGACCTGTGCCACCCGAGCCAGCCACCAGTCCCGCTTTGGTTGTACCCCGAGTGCCGCCAGCAAAATAAGGCTTTTGCCGCCCTCCTACAATCAGCCGCATGGCTCAAAAACTGGACGTTTGTATTCGCGGCGATGGCATGGTGGGGCGAACCTTGGCCCTGCTACTTGCCCGCCAAAAATTGCGAGTGGGCTTGGTCACTTCGCCCCCTAAAACGTCACCAGACGTTAGGGCTTACTCACTCAATAGCGCCTCTCGTGACTTGCTGTCTAGTTTGCGCTGCTGGCCTGATGCCACACACGCCACACCCGTGCAACACATGCGCGTGTGGGGTGACGATGGTGGTTTCACCCACTTTGAAAGCCCTACACCCGAGGCCCTGACGTGGATTGTGGATGTACCCGTGCTCGAAGCCCAACTGGCCGAAGCCGTGCGCTACCAAGCTGAAATTACCCCACTTACCACCCCCGAACCTGCGGCACTGACGGTGGTGTGCGAAGGACGCGCCAGCGCCACGCGAGATGAATTGGGTGTGAAATTTGACGTACTGCCCTACCAGCAACACGCTGTGGCCGCGCGTGTGAGGTGCAGCACGCCACACCGACAACAAGCCTTGCAATGGTTTAGCCAAGGTGCGCATGGGTTAGAAATTTTGGCGCTGTTGCCTCTGGGCGGCGCGCAAGGTGACACCGCCAGCTTGGTCTGGTCGCTGCCGCCAGAGCGTGCCCAAAACATGTTGGCCTTGAGCGCCACAGCCTTTGGCAGCGCGCTTGAGCGAGCCAGCAATGGCGTACTCGGCCAAATCGAACTCACCAGCGAACGCGCCATGTGGCCATTGCAATTGGCCCATGCTGACCGTTGGACGGGTAACTTTGCCGACGGCAGCGCTTGGGCGCTGGCGGGTGATGCAGCCCACAACATTCACCCCCTCGCAGGTTTGGGCCTAAACCTTGGCTTGGCCGATGTCGCCGAGCTGGCTCAGGTGCTGCAAGCCCGCGAAGCCAAAGACTATTGGCGCAGCGTGGGTGACCGTTACTTCATGCGGCGCTATGAGCGCGCACGTAAAGCCCACATGATGCCCACATGGTTGGCATGTGATGGTTTGCAACGCCTCTTCGCCCACCCCAATGCCAGTGTGCAAGCGCTACGCAACTGGGGCATGAAGGGGTTCAACAACTTCGCCCCTGTCAAGGCTTGGGCCATGCAACAAGCAATGGGTTAGAGACGCATCCAGCATCGCTGACAACACACCAAACACCCATAGCCTGACTTATTTTGATTCACACCATGCACATGTCACACACCTTCCGCTCACTCGCCGTGGCTGCTCTGATGGCACTCAGCTTCTTCAACGCCATGGCCCAAGGTCACGAAGCCACCATTCGGAAAAACCTAAGCGAGCGCATTCCGCAAATTCCAAAAATTGAAGAAATCACGCCCACACCTTTGGCCGGCATTTACGAGTTGCGGCTGAGTACCAATGAGATTTACTACAGCGACGCCACAGGCAACTACCTGATTCAAGGCAACCTGATTGACACCAGAAACAAACGCAACATCACCGAAGAACGCGAAGCCAAGCTGAGTGCAATTGACTTCAACGCCTTGCCCTTGAAAGACGCCATCACCATCGTGCATGGCAATGGCAAACGCAAGCTCGCTGTGTTTGAAGACCCCAACTGCGGCTACTGCAAACGCTTTGAACGCGACTTGGCCAAGGTCGACAACGTGACGGTGTATTTGTTTTTATTGCCCGTCCTCGGCCCAAACTCGGTTGAGAAGTCACGCAACGTCTGGTGCGCCAAAGACCCCGTCGCCGCTTGGGTGAACCTGATGCAAAAAGACACGCCAGCGCCATCGGCTCAATGCAACACTGCCGCGATTGACCGTAACCTCGAATTCGCCCGCAAATACAAAATCACTGGCACACCCACATTGGTGGCGCAAGACGGCACACGCGTGCCGGGTGCGATTGATAGCAACAAGATTGAGAAATTGTTAGCAGACGCGAGCAAGTAAAACCCAACAGAAAGAGTTCATCATGGTGCACACCCCCATCACACCCGACAGCGATGCTGGCCAATTGATTGAGCGCTTGGGCTACGCAGGCCTCATTCCATTCGTGGCGCTGGCGTTCTTTTTGTGGATCGTCACGCCAGAAGCTCACCCATTTGTGGCTATCGCACTGTGTGCCTACGCTGCAACGATTGCGTCTTTCTTGGGCGGCATCCATTGGGGAATTGGTCTGCGCCACAACGCACCTCAACGCAAGCTCCACATGGTGTGGGGCGTTGTGCCCTCACTGATCTCGTGGGTGGCGGTCATCATGCCCGCCTACGCGGGCTTGCCCCTGTTGGGTTTTTTACTGGTGGCCTGCTATTTGGTAGACCGTAAAACATGGCCCGAAGCAGGCCTGCGCGATTGGATGACCATGCGCTTTCGCTTGACGGTCGTGTCCACCTTGTCTTGCCTACTCGGCGCAGCAGCCACTTAGCACCATGCACTACCGCATCGAAGCCGCCGATTTACATGCCCATTTGTATGGCGTGACGCTCACCATCGACCACCCCGCTGAAAACCAGCGCGTATCTCTGCCTGTGTGGATTGCAGGCAGCTACATGGTGCGCGAGTTTGCCAAGCAAATCACGGGCATCACGGCGCGTCAAGGCAAACGCACTGTGGCTGTGCAACAGCTCAACAAAGCCACGTGGGCTGTAGCTTGCGAAGCTGGCCAGCCACTCACCCTGCACTACCAAGTACACGCACATGACGACTCGGTACGCACGGCATGGCTAACCACTGAGCGCGGATTTTTCAATGGAACAAGTTTGTGTTTGCAAGTCGAGGGCTTGGCCAATAGGCCACAAACACTGGAATTAGTAGGCAAGTCGTTCAAGGCCAACTGGCAAGTCGCCACAGGCCTCACGCCCCTCAAAACCGACCGCCGAGGTTTTGGCACTTATGTGGCTGCGAACTATGACGAGTTGGTGGACTGCCCAGTAGAAATGGGCGCGTTTTGGAGTGGCCGCTTTAAAGCCTGCGGCATTGAACACCGTTTTGTGGTGGCAGGCGCCACATCTGCGTTTGATGGCGAACGCTTGTTGCGCGACAGCCAAAAGATTTGTGAAACCGCCATCCGTTTTTGGCACGGCAAAAAGCATTCAGCCACGCCACACAAGAACTATGTGTTCATGCTCAACGCCGTGGCCGATGGCTACGGTGGCTTAGAGCACCGCAACTCCACCGCCCTCATTTGCAACCGTGCCGACTTGCCCCGCTTGAATGACGCCAAGCAAAGCGAGGGCTACACCACACTCTTGGGGCTGATCAGCCACGAGTACTTCCATACATGGAACGTCAAGCGTTTGCGCCCTGCCGAGTTTGCAAGCTACGACTACGCCCAAGAAAACTACACCGAGCTGCTGTGGTTCTTTGAAGGCTTCACCAGCTACTATGACGACTTGCTGTTGCGCCGCGCTGGTCTGATTGACAACGCGCAATACCTCAAGCTCTTAGGCAAAACCATCAACCAAGTGTTGCAAACACCAGGGCGACAAGTGCACAGCGTGGCACAGTCGAGCTTTGAAGCGTGGACCAAGTACTACCGCCAAGACGCCAACAGCCCGAACCTCACGGTGAGCTACTACACCAAGGGTGCTCTGGTGGCCTTGTGCCTCGACCTCTCGCTGCGCCAGCATGGCGTGAAAAACCACAGTGTGTCGCTGGACGATGTGATGCGTGGCCTGTGGGCACGCTGCTGCACAGGCAAAAACAAGGGGCCGATGACTGAGGCAGATGTGCTGGCTGTGCTGAAAGAACTCACTGGCCGCTCGTGGGCTGCTGAGTTCAAAGCGTGGGTGCATGGCACGCGCGACTTGCCATTAGAAAAACTCTTGGCACACCACGGCGTGAACGTGCAACACGATCCTGCGCAACTGGCCCAACGGTTGGGCCTACGTGTGGCAGAAGACCACAGCGTGCAAATCAAAACCGTGCTCAACGGCAGTGCGGCGCACAAGGCAGGCTTTGCACCGGGTGACGAGTGGTTGGGCGTCGAGGTAGCGGGCAAATCACCATCTGCTTGGCGACTCAAAAAACTCGACGACTTGCTGCTGTATGCGGGCAGCACCCCAAAAATCACAGCAATCGTTAGCCGTGACCGTCAGTTGCTGCGACTCAGCTTTGTATTGCCCGACGCCAAAACCAACAGCACATGGCGTCTCATGCAGGACAACCCCAAACTCGTGGGGCGCTGGCTAGGCCTATAGTTCAGATCACAATTTTCAAAACATCACTCACATTCTTGGGAGCCACACATGAGCTACGAATTCATCACCGTTCACACCGAAGCCGACAAAGTGGGCGTCATCACCTTGAACCGCCCCAAACAGCTCAATGCTTTGAATGCAGGTTTGATGATTGAGCTGGGCCAGGCCCTCAAGGACTTTGATGCCAACGAGGCCATTGGCTGCATGATCATCACTGGCAGCGAAAAAGCATTTGCCGCAGGCGCTGACATTGGTGCGATGGCGACCTACACCTTTGCCGATGTGTACAAGAACGACTACATCACCCGCGATTGGGAAACCATCCGCAGCATCCGCAAGCCCGTCATTGCTGCGGTGAGTGGCTTTGCTTTGGGCGGTGGCTGCGAGCTGGCCATGATGTGCGACTTCATCATCGCCGCAGACAACGCCAAGTTTGGTCAGCGCGAAATCAAACTAGGCGTTATCCCAGGCGCGGGCGGCACACAACGTTTGCCACGCGCCGTGGGCAAATCCAAAGCCATGGACATGGCTTTGACCGGTCGCATGATGGACGCGGTAGAAGCGGAACGCTCTGGCCTGGTCAGCCGCGTGGTGCCGCTGGACAAACTGATGGAAGAAACCTTGGGCGCCGCTTTGGCGATTTGCAGCTTCTCGCAAATTGCCGCCATGGCCGCCAAAGAGTCCGTTAACCGCGCGTTTGAAGGCACCTTGTCCGATGGCGTGATGTTTGAGCGCCGTATGTTCCATGCCCTGTTTGCTACGGCTGATCAAAAAGAGGGCATGGATGCGTTTGTCAACAAGCGCGCTGCCAGCTTCAAAAATCAATAAGCTCAGCTAAAAGCCCACGACTTGTGGACCTTTGCGCCGTCGCTACCATGCGACCCATTGCCATAGAAAGTACCGCATGGAACTCTTGACCGACCCACAAGCGTGGATTGCTTTTGCCACACTCACTGCTCTAGAGCTGGTGCTGGGCATCGACAACATCATCTTTATCTCAATCTTGGTGGACAAACTCCCACCCGAGAAACGTGAATTTGCCCGACGCATTGGCTTGTTCATGGCCATGTTCATGCGAATTGGTTTGCTGTTGTTGCTCTCGGTCATCGTGGGCTTGGTCGCTCCGCTGTTTACGGTGTTTGGCCAAGACATTTCAGGCCGTGATCTGATTTTGATTTTGGGTGGCTTGTTCCTGATTTGGAAAAGCACAGGCGAAATTCACCAATCGCTCGAAGGCGAGGAGGAACATGGCAGCTCGGCCGTCGGCAACACAATGATGGGCATCATTTTGCAAATCATGGTGATTGACTTGGTGTTCTCACTGGACTCCATCATTACCGCAGTGGGCATGGTCGATGAAGTGGCCATCATGATTGCAGCAGTCATCACGTCGGTGGGCTTGATGATGGCTTTCGCATCTGGGATTGGCCGCTTTGTCTCGGACCACCCCTCCATCAAAATGTTGGCTTTGACCTTCCTGGTGGTCGTCGGCGTGGTACTCATGGCTGAAGGCTTGGGTCATCACATTCCCAAGGGCTATATCTACTTTGCGATGGCGTTTTCTGTGATTGTCGAAATGCTCAACATCCGTTTTCGTAAACGCGCCAAAACGGTGGTGCAGCTTCATCAAAACACCCCTTAACTTTTTGGGGTGTCGCTTGCTGTAATCAAGACATCAGGCTGATTATTAGAATGTCTCGGTATTCGAGCCCCCCAAATAAACAGCATGTCCGCCCCAGAGGCTTCCCGAAAAATCACACTGCAGACGAAAACTCTGTTGGTCTTGGTCTGTGCAGTCACATATTTTTACGCCTACCACCTCAATCTGTATTGGTTTGATTGGATTGAGTTTTCGCACGGCGTGAACTGGATTTACATTCCCAGTGGTTTACGTTTGTTGTTTGTGCTGCTCTTGGCTCGCCTAGGCGGGATTGGCATTGCGGTTAGCACGATCTACATCAACTACACGCTCGGGGATACAGACGCACACGTATTCAACATCGTGACAGGCATCATTTCTGGTGCATCGCCCTGCATTGCATACAGCTTGGCCAGACGATGGTTCCACTTAGACCCACTGCTGGTGAAACTGACTGGACGAGATTTTTTCAAACTGGCTGCACTTTTTGCTGTCGTGAACGCTTTACTCCACCAAGTTTGGTATTTCTGGGCAGATAAAACACCAGACTTTTTGGCTAGCACGCTGGCTATGGCTATGGGCGACTGGTTTGGCTCAGTGCTGGTGCTGGCCACAGTCAGCTTCGTGATCCAACTTTATAAGTGCAAGGCTACGCGTCTACTTTAAGACAACAGACTCAGTCTTTACCTCTGGCCAAGGTCACGGCAAGTGGCAGCAAACCAAGGGCAAACAAGATGGCCCCCACATTCATCCAAGAGTCCGTCATCATGAGGCAAAAGCCCAGCATGGAGACACCCAAACCGACGGAGATGACCGTTTTAAGTTCGATATTGGGAAGCTTTTTCATGCGTTGAATCTTAATCCAGACCAGAGTGGCGCACCGTTTTGAAAAAATTCCAAAACGCTTTGGCATCAGCACTTTGGTCATCGCTGGGCACCAAACACCCTGTGATCTCGCTTTGAGCAAACTGATACATCACCGTTGCCAAACCACAACGGCGATAGTCGGGATAGACCTCGACATGGTGGGCATACCACTGAGCTGAATGATTCAACTTAAAAACAGCTGTTGAGATTTGCTCAGCGCGAAGCTTATCTCTGACCAAATGCACTGCCAGCGTGATACTGACCTCCGTTTGGGTGAAATCAAAAATAATAGGCAGCTGTCGTGTCAGCAAAGAAAGCACTCTGTAGTCTTTGATCATGGCAATGCATCCCTCGCTCAAAAGAAAAAACCCACAGCCGAAAGACTGTGGGTTTTTATTTTGGTGGTGGTAGCGGGATTTGAACCTGCGACATCAGCATTATGAATGCTGCGCTCTAACCAACTGAGCTATACCACCGAACAGGGCAAGATTGTAAACCATTTTGACTGCGGCTTACTCCAACACCTTGAACAACAACGCCGAAAAGAACCCGCTCAACGTGGCCAAGCCCACCCAGTTAGGAGGTGCTAAATGTGCAGCCTCAGGCAACATGGCAGCACAAATCATGGTGAGCATGGCGCCAGCTGCTAGCCCCTCTATAAAGACCATAGCGCCGTGCGGCACCCACTCGCCCATGAGGGCACCTAACGAGGCGGCTATGCCAGTCATCACCACCAAAGACAACCACATGGCAAGAATGTGCTGCACACGCATACCCTGCATACGCATTTGCGCCGAACTAGACAAAGCCTCAGGCAAGTTCGACAAGAACAGTCCTGCCAACAAGGTGTAGGGCAACACGTCCCAAAACACCACTGTTGTGCCCGCATGCACACTCGCTGTGACAGTGGCCATGAGCACCGTGCCCACCACAAAACTCTCAGGCAAACCATCGAGTAAGTTACCCAGCCAAATCGCCATGGCAGCGTTGCTGTGTGATGCGTGCTTTTGCGCAAGCTCCTCACCTGTGGGCAAGTGCTGAAGATGCACCGTAGATAGATGTGCTCGCTCATGCATGAGCTTAGCGATCAAAGATGCAGTTTTTCGCAAATAGCCGCCATGTTCGACGAGTACCCAATCCAGCATCACAAACACAATGCCTCCCACAAAGGCACCCGCAACCAAGTTGTAAAAATTGCGCACCTCGTGGGCACGCACATCAGGTGAACTGGCGCGCATAAATGCGTCAATAGAGGGGGCCACCAATTCAATGGCCAGGGCTGACAACAACGCACCCGCGCCATAGGCTGCCATGAGTCCCACGATGCGTTTGGACATCTTGAAATAAATTCCCAGTAGCGCCCCGATCAACAAAGAAACCGAACACATGACTCCAAGAATGAAGGCCCAAACAACATAGGGATACATATGTGCTTAATCGTCTAGCGGTGTCAGCACACCAAAACTGCGTTGCGCATAGGCCAAACCATGGCCAGCTTGCACGCCAAAGTCGAGGACTTCGCCAATCAAGATATCGTGGTCACCGGCTGACACCACCTGAGCGATGCGGCAATCAAACCATGCAATCACACCTTGCAAACGAGGATGCTGGTTGAGGCCGCGTACAAGCGGCTGATCAGTAAAGCGTTCAGCTTGCGTGCCCTGCGCGAACTTGAGTGCCAGGTCTTTTTGCTGCGCACCGAGCACATTGACCATATAGCCGCCCGCGTTGGCAAAGGCTTCATAGCTCAGCGAGCTTTTTCGCACACTCCACAACACCATGGCCGGATCGAGCGAAACTGTGTTGAAAGAGTTGCAAGTCATGCCCCAGTCTTGCCCCTGGGTATGAGCGGTCACCACAGTCACGCCGGTGGTAAAGCAGCTCATCGCGTCTTTGATGTTCACGCCGTGCTTTCTGAATTGTTTTTATAAAAACGCCAGAGCGTCTTGCGCGGCCACACGGCCTTCGTCGGTGGGGACCACCCACACTTCGATGTGGCTATTGTCCGCGTGAATCGAAGCCACATCATCGCCTGTGGCCTTTGCGTTGCGTGTGGCATCTACTTGGACGCCCAAGTAAGCCAAGGCATCACCTACCTGTTGGCGCAACACGGCATCATGCTCCCCAATACCGCCTGTGAACGCCAACACATCCAAGCCACCAATACAGGCACTGAGTGCACCCACTTCACGCACCACGCGGTGGGCGAATAAGTCGGTCGCAAAGCGCGCAGCATCAGACGACGAAGCACGCAAGCTGCGCATGTCTGCACTCTCCCCTGACACACCCAGCAAGCCGCTTTGTTTGTAAAGCAGCTTTTGAATTTTGTCGTGATCCCAGCCTTGCTCCATTAAGTACAGCAACACACCAGGGTCTAGTGCGCCGCTGCGCGTGCCCATCATCAAGCCATCGAGGGCTGAAAAGCCCATGGTGGTGGCACGGCTTTGATGATCCGTCGTGGCGCACATGCTGGCCCCATTGCCCAAGTGAGCCATAACCACGCGGCCCGCTGAACGCGGCACTTGGCGCTGCAACACCTGGCTCACGTATTGGTACGAGAGCCCATGAAATCCATAGCGGCGCACACCTTGTTCGGTGAGCGTGCGCTCAATCGCAAACGTTGTTTCTAAGTTCGACAAGGTGCGATGGAACGCCGTATCAAAACACGCCACCTGCGGCACATCACCAAACGATTCAGCAAATGCACGGATGCCCGCCAAGTTGTGTGGTTGATGCAAAGGCGCCAGTGGATTGAGCGTAGCGAGTTGCGCCAACACCTCTGGCGTGACGCGCACACTGCTGCTGTAGGTGGCCCCACCATGCACCACACGATGCGCAACAGCTTGCACACGCAAATGGGCGAAGCGCGAAGCCAGCAGGGCTTTGAGCGTGTTGAGTGCGGCATCAAACACATCTTGTGCAGGCTGCACAGCAATTTCAGCCGATGCTTTCGCGCAGCCAATGGCACGAAAACTGATGCGCGGTAGCCCAGCAGGTTCTAAACCTTCAATATTGCCAATCACCTCGGCCTCACCAATCCCCCGCCCCGCTACGGGGTAGAGCGCAAACTTGAGGCTCGACGAGCCTGCATTCACAGAGAGGATGCTCATGCGGGATGACGACGGTAGTGATGGGCAATGAGCTTGGCTAGCAAAGCCGAAGCACTGCGTGTGGTGGCGGTATCGGCACGGCTGGTCAATGCAATTGGCACACGCGCCCCCAGCACCACGCCTGAGCCTGAAGCGCCAGCCAAGTACTCCAGCTGCTTGGCCATCATATTGCCCGACTCCAAATCAGGCGCCATCAAAATGTCAGCGTCACCTGCAACGGCAGAAGCAATGTGCTTGATCTCTGCCGCGTGGCTCGACACGGCGTTGTCAAACGCGAGTGGTCCATCAAGCAAACCACCTTTGATTTGCCCACGGTCTGCCATCTTGCACAGCGCCGCGGCATCCAAGGTAGAGGGGATGCTCGGGTTCACTGTTTCCACGGCGGAAAGCACAGCCACTTTGGGTTGAGTCACGCCCATGATTTGTGCAAACAAAATAGCGTTTTGCACAATGTCGGCCTTCTCGGCCAAAGTAGGTGCAATGTTGAGCGCCGCATCGGTGATGTACAGCGGCTTGGGATACATGGGCGCTTCAAAGCGAAACACATGCGACATGCGTCGCCCTGTGCGCAAACCTTTTTGCGACACCACGGCATGAATGAGCTCATCGGTGTGCAAGCTGCCTTTCATCAAAGCTTCGAGTATCTTATCGGCCGCCATTTGTGCCGCCACCTCCGCAGCAGCGTGGCTGTGCTCGACGTTGATCACCTCGATGCCCGTCAAATCAATGCCCGATTCCGCAGCCACGGCGCGCAGTTTTTTCTCAGGTGCAATCAACACTGCACAAATGAGACCCGCACGGTGCGCATCCATCGCGCCTTGCAGGGAATCCGCATCACATGGATGCACTACACCGCAACGCACGGGCTCTAGTTGTGCGCCCAGTGCGAGCAAATGGGCATGGCGCTCTTCTGGATTGAACAAGCTGATGTGTGGTGCATGAATGCGCGGCATGCGCAGCTTCTCTGTGGGGGCCATGACCTTGGCAGTACCCGACAGCACGCGCTCACCTTTTTGATTGACTAGGTTGCAGTCAAGCTCAACCGTTTTTTTGTCATCCTGTTTGGCGGTACAAGTGACCGTCACATTCAAGGTATCCCCCACGCGTACGGGGCGACTAAAGCGCAGGTTTTGCTCCAGATAAATTGTTCCTGGCCCTGGGAACACAGTACCCAGCAAGGTGCTGATGAGTGAGCCGCCCCACATGCCATGGCCAATCACGCCA
>JACCDV010428682.1_pt1 | contig 11634 bp, 11 predicted proteins | sample 7446131 | NCBI WGS metagenome assembly JACCDV01 (sample SAMN15323448, study PRJNA562643) | freshwater metagenome | isolation source: river surface water | place: USA:Blue River Watershed | collected 2017-08-17
CACAATCACTGGAGTCGGACGCAGGCGTTGAGCTATCAGAGCGCCAGACCAAAGGTTTCAGATGCCCATCCGGCCACGAGTTTTCGATGGTGTTTGCAGTAAACGTTGAAATGCCAGAAACCTGGGACTGCCGCAGCTGCTCTCAGAAAGCGGTGCGACTTGACGGCGCCGACCTCATTATTCAGACTGCGGCCAACGATGATGCTCCGAGGTCTCATTACGACATGGTTCTCGAGCGTCGATCTCGTGAGGAGCTCGAAGAGTTGCTAGCGGAGATGCTCGCTGACATGCGCTCCAGGCGAGCAGCTGGAAGACTTAGCGCTTAGCTAGTCGCCTAAATCCCCATTTGGTACAGAGCCAGAAAGCCTCGAAGACTATTTCTTTAGTCATTTTTGACGCACCCTGTGCCCTCTCGACAAAAAGAATCGGCACCTCAACAACCTCTAGTCCAGCTCTCTTTGCCCTAAGAGTCATCTCGACCTGAAAGCCGTAGCCTTGAGCCTCTATGTGATGGAGATTTAGTTTGCGCAGCGCATCCGCTCGATAAACACGAAAACCTGCTGTTAGGTCCCCGATTCCAAGTCCAGTCGCAAGCCGGGCATAAAGATTGCCTGCTCTTGAGATCAACTCTCGATGCTTGGGCCAATTAGCCACCGCTCCCCCTTGAATCCAGCGGGAGCCAATCACAAGATCCGCCTTCGCATTGAGCAGCTTCGGAAGGTCCTGGGGGCGATGTGAGCCGTCGGCATCCATTTGAACAAGCAGGTCATAGCCTCGACCTAGCCCCCATTCGTAGCCTGCAAGGTAGGCCTTACCGAGACCTTCCTTATTCGTCCTGTGGAGCACATGAACGCGGCTATCGGACCGTAGTTTTTCGGCGAGCAATCCTGTGCCATCGGGGGAATTGTCGTCGATGATTAGCAGGTCAACATCCTGGTTGTGCTCGAACAGTGAGACGACTGAATCCTCCAGCCCAGAAATCTCGTTGTAGGTGGGCATCATCACCAAAGTCTTCATCTTCGGGCCCAGCGAATCCCAATCAAAACGGCTCCCAATAGGGCAATCAGAAGGTCGGTCCAGCCCTCTAGCCAGAGAGCTGGCGTAAAGCCACTGTAAAGAGGAACCTTTTCCACCATGGCACCGGGTTTGTACCATTCAAGTTCAGCCAAGGTCTGACCATTGGGCAAGAAGATTGCACTCAGGCCCACTGTGGAGATGTTTACAACAGTTCTGCCGGTTTCAATAGCCCTGAGTTTCGCGATAGCTGCTTGCTGGAAAGTCTCGTCAGAGTAGCCAAAGTCGGCGTTGTTAGTCTGGGAAAGAATAAGCTGTGCACCTTGGTTTGCTAGCCCTCTAGGGATATCGTCTACGGCTATCTCAAAGCAAATCAAAGACCCAGATGGGAAACCAGCAGTGTCAAAAATGCCATCTCGGACACCGAAACTAAAGCCCCTTGGAACAAGATCAATTAGCTCAGGAGCAAACATCCTCCAGAAAGCCCGATCAGGAACGTACTCTGCAAAAGGAACCGGGCGCTGTTTGTCGTAGTAATCCACTGGCCCAACCCCAGGCTCCCAGAGCAGGGTTGTATTGAAGCTCTGGTCTCCGCGCTCAGTTATTGTTCCAAAAGTAAACGGAGCGCCAACTCTGGAAGAGAAAGCCTCAATCTTGGTTCTGGCTTCTGCGCTTCGCAGTGGGTCCAAATCTGATGCGTTCTCCGGCCAAACGACCAAATCCAACTCGTCGGCAAGTGGGGAGGAGAAAATCAGCTCTGAGGCGTCAAGGTGATTTTGCAAAATCGTGCCCGGGGTCTGGTTCGCAAACAGGCCTGCCTTCGCATTGCCTTGAACCGCAGCTACAACACTCTCTCCCACCTGAGGGTTGAAAATGGCCACCGGAGTCAGAACTGGAACAAGCGCAATTACTCCAGCTGCAATCGCATAGGGAATTCGATTAAGTGACTTTGCTTTTCGCCCAACATAAAGCATTGCCAAAAGTGATCCTGCAAGTGCGACAGCAAAACTAAGCAGCGAGATGCCGCCCCAGTAGCTCCAGTTGGCCAGAGGCCCATGCGCCTGGGTCATGCCCAATCGAGACCACGGAAAGCCCCCGTAGGGGAAATTTGTAGCGAGCCACTCGCGGCTAGTCCAGATTGCAGCTGCGATAAAGGCGAAAGCGAAATAACCCTGAGGCTTAGTTTTTAGCTTTCGCCAAACCAGGGCCGTAATCGCGACTCCAAGCCCAAAGTAAATCGACATCAGAGTGCTCAGAGCTATCAGCGGCACCGGTCCGAGGTAGAGACTGATCCATTCAATGTGAGCTATGTAGAAAGCTTGACTGGCTATAAACCCAACCAGGTATGCAGGCCAAAAACCCATCCCAAGTGTGGCAATAAGAATCAGTGCTGGAATCAGCGGTGCAAGGACCCAAATGTTCTCGGTCGGGAATGTGTATAGAGCCAAGAGCCCACCGAGCACTGCCAGCGGCAGTCTCCACCAAAGTTCAACCCAACGCACGCTACAAGCCTAACTTCTAGACGTAGAAGCTGTAGGCAACGATGCCCCGCTTCACCTGATCCATGGCGTTGTACGCCGTCTCTGCAAGAGCGGCGTCAGCGCCCTGAGCCAGTTGATCCAATAGGTCAATCAGTTGCTTTGACCAGCGAATAAAGTCACCGGGCAAGAGTCCTGAGATTTTCAACACATCGTCCAACCGAGCCCCAGTTGCCCACCTGTACATGGCCCAGCTCAAGCCGAGCTCCAGTGGATTCTCCTTTGGCAACCGATACTGAATTTGCTTATCTAATAGCTCTAACTGAATTGCCTCGGTCGCCTCTAGGGCCTCCTGGAATGGACCCTTTGGCAGCTTTGGTTCAAACTCGCCCTCATCTCGACGCACTTCGTAGACAAGCGCAGTCGCCATTGCTGCCAGTGATGGCGCGTCGAGTTTGGACCACGCTCCCCTATTGATGCATTCGGCAATCAAAAGATCCCGCTCGCCATAAATCTTGGCCAAGCGTTGGCCAGCGGGTGTTATCTCCAAGTCGTCATCGGCCGGCTGCAGGTATCCAAGATCGGTTAGCAGCAGGCAAATTCTGTCGAAGACCTTTGCGACCTGGTTCGTGCGACCTTCAATCTGCGCAACAGCAGCATCAATTTCCTTGCGAAGTTTTTGATACCGTTCCCCCCAGCGGGCATGGACCTCTCGCTCGGCGCAACCGTGGGAGGGGTGGGCCCTAAGTTTGCGCTTCAATTCAGCAATTTGCTGGTCCAGCTGGCGCTGACCTTTGGCCATGCGGATGTCTTTTCCTGCGCGGTGCCTTTGTTGTGAGCCGCTTCTCTCAAGGTCGCTTAGCTCCCTGCGAAGCTCTGAGTATTCGCGGAAATCCCCGAGATGACAGGCCATTGCGTGCTCATATCCCTCGAGAGACTCCTGTTTTTCGTGGATAACCCGCGCTAAACCGACCACCGATCTGTCTGCCTGGAACTGGGCAAATGATCGCTCTAACACTTTGCTGGCTCTAGATGCCCCAAACGCTGAGATAAGGTTCACGGCCATGTTGTATGTCGGCTTGAATGATGAATTCATCGGATAGGTCCGTTTTGAAGCAAGGCCTGCGACCAGGTTGGGATCTAGATTGTTCCCCCAGAGAATGACTGAGTGACCCTCGGTGTCGATGCCGCGTCGACCTGCTCGACCGGTCAGCTGGGTGTACTCCCCTGCAGTTATGTTGACCCTTGATTCCCCATTGAACTTATCAAGGCGCTCGAGAACCACAGTACGTGCTGGCATGTTTATGCCTAAGGCAAGTGTCTCGGTGGCAAAAACAACTCGAACCAGCTTTCGAAGAAACAGCTCTTCAACTACCTCTTTGAAGGCGGGCAGCATTCCAGCGTGATGGGCAGCAACCCCCCTTTCAAGCGAGGCAAGCCAATCGAAATACCCCAGTGTTTCAAGATCTTCGTCGGCAATCGAGGAGCACCTTGCTTCGGCAATTGCCCTAATTTCGCGCTGCTCTTCTTTGGTAGTTAGGCGCAAGTTATCTCGTCTGCAGGCCTGCACCGCCGCCTCACAGCCCGCCCGCGAGAAGATGAAGAAAATTGCTGGCAACAGGTTTTGGTCATCCAGAATCTCGATAACCTCTGACTTATCAAGCCTTGGTATCTGCCCGCCGTGACGAGATTGAAATCCCGATCCACCGTGTTTTCCCTTGATTCGCATAGGGGTTCTGGCTCGCGCCTGATGCTTTTGCAAAAGCTCGGGATTAACTCGCATTTGCTTCGAGCCGGTCTCAAATAGCTCCAGAATTTCGTCACCGAATAGGACATGCTGATGAAGCGGGACTGGACGATGCTCCGAAACGATTACCTCTGTGTTTCCCCTGACCTCAGCCAACCAGGCGCCAAACTCCTCCGCGTTGGAGACCGTCGCTGACAGCGAAACCACCAGGACGTCTTTGGGCAAGTGGAGAATGACCTCTTCCCAGACTGCGCCCCTAAATCGGTCAGCCAGGTAGTGGACCTCATCCATCACCACATAGCCCAGGTCTCGAAGAGACATCGAGGTTGCATAAATCATGTTTCTCAGCACCTCGGTGGTCATGACCACTATTTGAGCCTCGGAGTTGCTATTTGTGTCTCCGGTTAGCAGGCCCACTTTGTCCTTGCCATACCTTGCGGTTAGCTCTGCAAACTTTTGGTTGCTCAGTGCCTTGATCGGCGTCGTGTAGAAAACCTTTTTGCCCGACTCCACGGCGAGGTGGATAGCGAATTCGCCAACTACCGTTTTGCCAGCGCCGGTAGGGGCCGCCACCAAAACGCCTGACCCCTTTTCAAGGGCCTTGCAGGAGGCTATTTGGAAATCGTCTAGCGGGAACCTCAGCCCAGCAGAAAAGGCTTCCAGAAGGGGAAATTTAGCCTTTGACTTTGCGCGCTGATATCTCTCAGCAGGCGACAGGTCATTCACTTTCGGGCTCGTCGGTCACGAGCTTGGCAAGCTTTCGCGAACGGCGTTTGTCGTTGAGCATTGCCACACCAACGGCCGCGAAGTAAAGCATGGTCAACGGAATCATGAGGAGGAGCATGGACATTGGCTCCGCTGCGGGGGTGGCTAAGGCAGCTAAAAGCGCCATGATCAGCACGGCAACGCGCCAAGACTTCAGGATCGACTGACCCGTAAGGATGCCCGCGAAGTTCAAAACAACCAGAAGCACCGGCATTACGAAAGAGATTCCAAACAGCAAGAGCACTCGGACCGCGAAGAGCACATACTCTGCCGCATTGATGACGTTTGTCGAGCCTTCAGGTGTGAAGCCAATCATTCCCACAACGAATCTAGGTAGGTTTGTCCAGGCGAAGTATGTTCCGATTAGGAATAAAGGTAGCGCCGCAATAACAAAGCCCATGGCATAGCGCTTCTCTTTTGCCTTGAGTCCCGGAGCAATAAATGCCCAGAGGTGATAAAGCCAAAATGGTGCGGATAAAACCACGCCGAAGAAAACCGAAAGCTGGATTCTAAGGTCAAACGCGGCGACGACTGTTCCGAAGTTAACAACAGCGTCAATACCCCGAGCCTCCGTGACCTCTATCAGTGGGGCTTGCAGCAGAGCAAAAACTGGGTCGAAAAGAAACCAGCCAATCACCGAACCTATAAAGACGTAGAGAGCCGACCAGGTCAGCCTTACGCGCAGCTCCCTCAGATGAGAGCCAAGGGACATTCGGCGCTCTTTGTTCTTGCGCCGAAACATTAGTCCTTCTTCTTCTCGCCCTCTTCGCCCACCTTGGCTTCAGGGCTCTTGTCTGAATCGTTCTTGATTTCTTTTCTAAAGATTTTTAGAGATTCCGCAACACTCTTTGTTAGCGCTGGAAGCTTCGGTGCTCCCCAGAACAGTAGGACGATTACCAAAATAACAATCCACTGCCAGCTTTCGATTCTCATGCCGACCTCTTATCTATCTTGATGGAGCTGATTCGGTCTATCAGTCTACGCTGTCGTTCCAGTCGCGCATGCTCTTTTGCTGCGCGCCTATGCCTTTGGTCACGTAACAATTTAGGCAGTTCCTGCTCAGTTGTTGGACTGGCCTTCTTGAATGCGTCACCTTCAACTTCAAAGGCGGTGAGAGCGGCTTGAGTGGTCGCGGTGTGCTTGGACAATGCCTTCATGCTGACTGAGAGTCGATAGAGACTCGCAACCAAGACGTAAAGGCCAATACCCACCAGAATCCAGCTAACAAACTCCACGATTAGGCGTCTTCCTGAAGCGCCAGTGCGGCAAGGGCATATTCCTTCACGGCAGTCCTCGCAAGTTCTGGCCCCAGCACCTCGGCGTTTGAGCCATATCTAGCAACATGTCTGCCAAGAGCCCTCAGGTTGCCGACGCGAATCTCCCCGACCAAAAAACCATCAACAAGCTTTGGTTCTTTATTCAGCGGGAAGTTCCAGAACAGCTCTGTTGCTGGTCCCTTGCAGCGCAGCTGCACCAAGTTTTGATCTTGGCCTGAGCCATAAACCTCATCCGGTATTTCAGCCCTGCTAGATACCAAGCTGGTTGCGGTTGACATTCTGGTCACACCCACGATCCTGTCGAGGCGGAAAGCCCTCAGGTCTTTGTTTTTGTGACACCAAGCTCTCAGGTAGTAGCGGTTTCCAACAAAGTCAAGCCTCAGAGGGTCAACCAGGCGCTCAGTGCGCTCCCCGATTTGGTTCAAATAGTCAAGGCGACACTGCTTCTTAGCGAGTATCGACTCTCGAAGCACCTCAAGGTGCCCAGATGAACTATCCAAAGTTGTGTTTGCCTTGGTGATCGACCCACCCAAGGCCTGCCTCAAATCTGCCAAATCACGGTTCTGGGAAAATTGCGGCAACGAAGCCAGATAGTCCAGACCTGCGGCAATAGCACTGGCCTGTTTCTTGGTTAGCGTAGGTGCATCTGTCAGGTTGCCAAGCCCTGGTGTAAAGCTCACTTCACCTTCGTCCAATAGATCTTGATCCACGAAGAAATGGGTCTCATAGCGATGGAGATCCTCGCTATTCGCGATCGCTTTGACAGCTCTCTCAATTGACGCCTCACTAACGCTAAAGTGCTCGCTCAGCTCCAAAACGCTCATCGAACCTTCACGCAAGACCAGGCCAACTATTGCTAATGACAGATTGAATTGCTGTTCGCCGTCGAGTTCAACTTTAGGCATGGGCTTTTACCACTTCCCCCAGCTTGCGAATCAGCAGCTCTCGGATAGACGGAGGCGACTGCACTCTGAGCCCTGAGGACAATTCCAGCAGATCCTCGACCAGTAGCTCAGGGTCCATGAATGAAATAGTGGTTTTGTGACTCTCTGGGCTGCCAAAGTGCCACCAAGCTTCGGAATTCTGCTCCAGGGTCAAGGTCACTTGCTGCGACTGCACAAACTTCTCAAGTTCAAGCTCGGCCGCAGCTATCTGCTCTGACGAGATTGATGCTGCTGGCACTTCGGTCAATTGAACATCTGAGGTTATGCGTCGCAGAAGAAAGTTCTTGATCATTGAGCCGTCAAATGCCAACAGAACCCACTGGCCTTCGAGATATCGAAGCTTGAGCGGTGACAACTCTCTGACCAGGGGGTCTGAATCTGCCTTTTGGTAGCTAAATCTCACCAACAACTGACTCTCGATGGCTTGTGCCAGTGGAGAGAAACTGGCATGCCTAGCTAGAAGACGCGGAGAAAACACATCGAGCTCGTGGCCCTTTTCCACATAACCAAGAGCTTTGAGTCTGGTGATTGCGCTGAGCGCGCTATCACGCATCGACTGCTGATTCCAAGCTTTGCCGGCAAGTTCAAGAAGTTGGAGCTTGGCCGTATTCAAAACTAAGTCTTTTGGCCAGGCGAAAGACCCAGGCGCTATCCGATAGCGGGTGTCATCTGGGTTTTCTGAACCGTCACCACCGATTAGCTCGAGTGAGACCCCAGCCTCTTTGAGCGAGAGCTTGTCCCGCTCGAACATTCGGTCCAACGCCGCCTCGGTCTTTCCTTCCTGATAGCCAGGAACCGAAAGCAGAAGCTGCTGCTTGCTCACTCCGTTTCGGGGAGCTGCCAGCAGGCAGCAGGTCAAGGTGAATAGTCGCTCCGCCGGGGTTTGCCTACTCACCTTTTACTACTTCCCTACTCTTTGCCAAGAATGTCGATGACGAAAATCAAGGTCGAGTCCGCTGGGATTGAACCCTGGGCCTGACTTCCATAGCCAAGCTCTGGAGGAATAACAGCGATCACTTGAGAGCCGACCGTGGCACCCTCTAGAGCTTGCACAAAGCCTTGAATTAGGCCGTCTGAAGTGACCTGGAAGCTGGCAGGAGAGCCTTTGCCCCAGGAGCTATCGAATTGATCACCCTGCCAGGTCCAACCCGAGTAGTGAAGAATCACGGTGTCACCAATCTCAATTGGCTCACCCTCGCCTTCAATCAGGATGTTTCTGACGAATTCAGCCGGTGCTTCGGAATCAAGGGTCTGGATGCCGGGCTGGCCGTTTGGGGCAAGTATCACGGAAGGCATTCCAGCTATTGCTGGTCTAGGAGCACCATTGGCCTTTGGTAGGTAGGCATCAAGAACGTCAAAAATGAACAAAACGCCATCGTTGGGACCAATTCCCAGAGACTCGATTCCAGTCCCCGAGTGGGCGTTTACCGGATTTAGCAAAACCGCGACCCTAGAACCCAGGGTGACGCCGGTCAGAGCCTTGCAGAAGTCAGGAGCTGCTCCTTCGACAAGGTCCTGAATGATGAAGTTGTCAGAACCAAACTCAGACCCCTGAAACTGCTCTCCGGTTCCCGAATTGAATCCGGTGAAGTGCAAGGCAACTCGCTGGGAGCCGACAATCTTGCCACCTGCGCCCTCAAAGACCACCTGCGTTTCAACCCCGTCGCCAAGAAGTGGAGTTGGGAAGCTAACCACAGGTTCAGTCCCAAACTCCCCTTCGACCGAAACCTGCTCGACTGCGGAACCGGTTTCGAAACTTTCGCATGTCGCGTCAAGACCCTTAGATACCAGGGCGTATCCAGTTAGCTCGGCCTCCGGCTCAGGGGCGGCACAGCCCGCCAAAAGGAGGAGGGAAATTGCTGCGATAGCGGTCTTTTTCAATCTGTACTTCTTTCGTTTGTCTAATTCTCCAGCCCGTGAGGGGCATTCGTTACTTTTCGGACCGTTTTTCTGAGCTTTTTCTCACTTATGGGTCGCTGACCCATGGCATCTGGCAACCAGACATCGACATCCTCCTGCGTGTAATCGCTCTTGGAGGCTCGCTTTTGCTTGAATTGAGGCAGGACAGCACCAGGCGCCAAGCGCCTTGCCGACATCAGAAAGCCTGTGTGAGCAATCATGCGGTGATCGGGCCGGACTGCGAGCCCCTCGATGTGCCAAGAACGAACCATCGACTCCCACGCACTTGGGTCGGTAAATCCACCGTGATCTCGGATTGCCTCAATGGTTCTGGAGAGCTGGGTAACGGTCGCCACATAAACAATCACCAGTCCACCTGGCTTTAGCGCCTGAGCAACCGCATCAACGCAATCCCAGGGGGCAAGCATGTCAAGCACGGCTCGGTCGGCACTGGCCGCTGGCAGTGAATCTGGAAGCCTTTGCTGCAACTCACCTAAGACCACTTCCCAGTTTTCTGGCTTTACCCCAAGCAGGTTTGCAACGTTGCCCTGAGCAATCTGAGCAAACTCCTCGCGTTTTTCAAAGCTAACAAGCTTGCCATCAGGGCCAATAGCCCGGAGAAGGTAGCTGGAGAGGGCTCCAGAGCCCACTCCAGCCTCGATAACTACTGCGCCGGGGAAGATGTCCCCCTCGACCACAATCTGGGCTGCATCTTTGGGGTAGACGATGGCTGCACCTCGAGGCATGGAGAGCACGTAGTCGGTCAGCAACGGCTTCAGGGCGAGGTACTCAATTCCACTCTGGTTGGCAATCACACTTCCCTGGGGTTTGCCGATGATGTCATCGTGCAGCAAATCGCCCTTGTGGGAGCCGAATCTGCCACCCGTAACCAAGGTAAGGGTGTTTAGCCTCCCCTTTGGGCCAGTCAGCTGGACCCTATCGCCCGCTTGGAAAACTTCAGACATCACTTTTCATCTCCGTCAATCGAGCTGAGTTTAGGCCAACCAGGGTTGGAATTACTTGGCGGTGAGGGCTGAGCGGGATAGGAACTATGTTCGGGACTCCTATGGCAAAAGTTCCGGCGGCCTCCGCCGATGCCAAGCCGGTCAGAGAGTCCTCAAAAGCGACGCAATCGGAGGCTAGCACCCCCAGAGCACTTGCAGCTTTCAGGTAGGGCTCTGGGTCTGGCTTGCCTTTGACAACATCGTCGCCCGCAATAACCACATCGAAAGCGTGAAACGGGATCTGTTCGACAACCGTGAGTGCCATTCTTCGCATTGACATGGTTACAAGGGCAGTCTTGATGCCATTTTGCTTCAGGTCCATCAGTAGCTCTAGCGCCCCTGGGCGCCAGGGAAGGCGATCCCTCAGGGAGGCAACAACTTCATCTGTGAGGCGATCAATGACCTGTTGAACGCTGAGGTCTTGGATTGAAAGCCTGTCTTTGAGCAAAGCGGAAGAGTCATACAGGCTCTTTCCGATGAGCTCATGTCCATTTTCCTCTGTCCAGTTCGCTCCATATTCTTGAGCGAGTCGCGACTCGCTCATCAGCCAGTAAGGCTCGGAGTCGATGAGGGTGCCGTCCATGTCCCATAGGACAGCAGCAGGAAACTTGTTTGGCATTCGCAAAAGTCTAGTTCGGGCAGTGCTTTAGAGTTCTATGGCAAGCAAAATAGGAGACCATGCTCAGCGGAAGAATCTTGTTAGTCGCCTTCGAGGGCTGGAATGATGCCACCGAGGCGGCTTCAGGCGCACTCAAGGCAATTGCCGAGCAAATCAGCGCTGTAACACTCGAAGCAGTTGATCCCGAGGATTACTACGACTTTCAGTTCTCTAGGCCCATGATCGAGTTTGATTCCGATGGTTCTCGAATCCTTAGCTGGCCAGGCACTGAGCTGTTGCAGGCCAGTCCAGAGAAGATCGCTGAGAATCCCGAGCTCGATCGCCTCTACCTGCTTCTTGGTGCTGAACCTTCCAGAAGGTGGCTCAGCTTCGCCGCCGAGGTCATGGAAATGATTCAAGACCGCGAAATCGACTACGTAATCATGCTCGGCGCCATGCTCGCTGACGCCCCACACACCAGGCCGATGCAGATTTTCAAGTCTTCGCCAAACCAAGCCATGCTTGAGAAATTCGCACTCGAGCCATCAACCTACGAGGGTCCGGTAGGCATAGTGACGGTCTTGTCGCAGGCCCTAGAAGCCGAGGGCGTGCCGGTGCTTTCGCTCTGGGGGTCAGTGCCGCACTATGTCCACAACACGACCAACCCCAAAGCCGCTCTGGGCTTTTTGGGAGAGCTTTTGGAACTCACAGGATTCAGTTTTGACACCTCAGCCCTCGCCCAAGCGGCTTTTGACTGGGAGCGCTCTGTCGATGACATGGCGCAGTCCGATGAAGAGATGCTGACCTATGTGGTTCAACTTGAAAAGGCCAGAGATGCCTGGGATTCGGAGCAGGTTTCAGGAGAGGCACTAGCTCAGGAGTTTGAGCGCTACTTGAAAGACAGACCC
>JACCDV010517059.1_pt1 | contig 11633 bp, 7 predicted proteins | sample 7446131 | NCBI WGS metagenome assembly JACCDV01 (sample SAMN15323448, study PRJNA562643) | freshwater metagenome | isolation source: river surface water | place: USA:Blue River Watershed | collected 2017-08-17
ATAATTTAAATGTCAGACGTTAATAATTGTGCACCACTTCAATTGATAAGGCTAAGAGATAATGTGTTCGAAGTGCCATAGGAGACTAAGCAGTTTTTACGTGAGTTAAAGAACCCTCTTGGTATGATAACAATTGTGGGGAAGTATCGAACAGGGAAAAGCCTATTTTTGAATAAAGTGCTCTTGAAAAAGAGTAGCTTTAAAGTATCTCCTACTATTAACTCCTGCACGAAAGGACTGTGGATGTGCCGCTAAACCCTCCAATCTTAAGGCAATTAGCAGTTCGATGTCCTTGTGGTTGATACTGAAGGCTTTGGGGCAACAGAAGAAACCGATGCATACAATAACAAAATTCTACTCTTTGCTATCCTGCTCTCTTCTTATTTCGTCTATAATTCAGTCGGAAGCATTGACTAAAATTCCATCAATAATCTTAGTGTGATAGCTAACCTAGCCAAAGATATCCAAAAGAATAACTCCAAGGATGATAAGCTGTAATAGGAGTTCCCTTCTTTCCTTTGGCTTGTGAGAGACTTTACTTTAAATATGGTTGATAAAAATGGGTGTCCAATCCAACCAAAAGAATACCTTGAACAAGCTCTTTAAAATCTGAAAGGGAACTCAGATGCCATTGAAAATAAAAATAAGATTCGAAGGATGATAAAGCATTTCTTTAAAGACAGGGATTGCTGCACGTTGATCCGGCCAGTCTAGACATAGGGGCAACTTCAAACGTTATTTGCACTTCCAGATCAAGAATTGAGGCCACAGTTTATCGAGCAAGCGAATAGTTTGAGGAGTAAGATTTTGAAGAGAATAAAAAGCAAGAGAATTCGAGGGAAAGTTCTTGATGGATAAACCTTGTTGGAGTTGGCCCTTTCTTACGTGTAAGTCATTAACAAAGGAACATTGCCCAACTTCGATAGCTCTTATAGGCTGATCATGAGATTTCAACTCAATAAGCTTGCTGAGGCATTCCTTGAAAACTGCAAGAAAAGGTTCGAAGATTTCACCAAGCTAATGAGAAGAAAGGAGGAATTCGATGAACTTGTTGATGAACTCAATCGCAATGTTTAATAACGATTCTACTAAGGATCCTTTGAAGCTGAGCAGACCAAAGCAGTCATTTAAAAATTGAAAAAATAAATCCGAAGACTCACAGCTCTTTACATCAAGGCAAACGAGCAAAGAATTGAAGAGAACTGCAGAGATATTTGGCAAAGAGTGTATGAAGAAGGCTAATTCTAAGATGAAAGGTCAATAAAAGAACACTTCGATAAATTGTAGATATAAATGAAGAAATAGATTTTGATTGCCAACAATCCGGTAAGCTAAACCTATTACAATGCCCTTATCGAATAGCATAAGTGTCGACAGCTATAAAAATTGATTCATCAAAAGACATAGACATCCTCAAAGCTGATCTCCACCCTTTAGAAATAAATAGCGCAGGCACGAACACATAATATATCGCTGGAAGCAAGTATTCGAGAGCTCAAAGATAAATTGAGCTAAGCCACACGCTTAGGAGCTAATTTGACCAACAAATACGAATAGATGTCAAGATCAAAGGAGTAGTAGATAGGGATGCTGAGACAGAGAGAAGCAGACAACCTGAGAGAAATGGAGCGCCTATTTTCAAAAATTCAATAGGGCGAGAAGGAAATCGAACGTCTACATCAAAACTATTCTAATCTTCAGCAGAGGTACCAATAGCTTCACAAATCTCACAGCCAGCTCAACGAAGATAAAAGACTACTCCTCAATTAGCTATAAATCACCAAGCTTACTCTAGGCAATAGAACAGAATAGGCAACCAATCTAAAAATGGGTGCTGCTTAGCTTAATAATTTGCTTAACTCTTCCAAATAACGGTAGGCTTCACTGTAAACTCGAATAAAAATTGAAACGTAAAACCATCAACAGTAGGTGAATAAAATGAGAAATCAAAGTCAAAAAGTGTCCATTGACTATAGCGAGGTGGCCAAGAGGGTGACTATTCTGGAGGGATAGTTAAAGGCCAACAATGAATCAATATCTCGTGAGAGGCTAATTTACTAGAATATGTTCAACAGCCTTAAAGGTAACTCATAGCCTATTTAGAAAGCTTAAAATCTTAGTCCACTTCCAGATAGGAACTGATTGAAACCAATAAAAACCTGTCGTCTGCACTCAAGCACTTGGAGAACAGAGCCCTTCAAGCTGAGGAGAAGGAGAAGCAACTCAAATAGTATAAAAGGTGCGTTAAAAATTCTTCCTGCCTCCAGTGCCAGCACTGCACTAAATTTTTTGTCCCGAGCATTTTCATTCCTCACTTGAATATCTGCGTGATTGGGCCTGAAGCACTGAAGAATGCGCAGACATAGCTATAAACAGCAAAGAAGCTTGAAGTGAAGATCAAGCAGACGCTGATTAGGGAGGAGCAAAGCAAGCCCTTCACTGAGTATGTGATTGAGCTGAGAAGGGGCGGGGAGTGCTGGACTGTCTATCGCAAATATAAGGCCTTTTGTGACTTAAATACTGCACTTAGGGCAACCCTGCCTGGAGTATAGTTATCTGAAGTCTCATACATTGTCAATCCACAAGAGTTCGCTAAGAAGTCACTGCCCATATAATAACGCAGGCGTGCCCTTTAGAAATATATGGTAGACCTAAGCTCCAACCCTCTGGTCACTGCAACCATTGCCTGGAAGTAATTTATAGAAGAGGATGTAAAGATACCGGAAACTGAGCCTTTGCAATAAATAAAAGAGAATAGGAAGCAATCGAATGCTTCCAACTAGCAAACTCCTGAATAGTTCTTCAAGCTATGGAACGAAAGAAAGATCAGAGGGAAATAGCTCTCAATGAGCAAAAAGTTTAAGCCTAATGCTTGATAATATTATTCTCATAATATGAGTGTCTATAATACTGCAGTAGACCTATTAATAACTCATTATTCATAGGCAAATATTGAAGGAGAATTAATTTCTTAAATTTTTAATCATAATTTTACGATTTTCATGCTTAAGTTAATGATTATTTGCCCTTAAACTCATTTTTTAATGTTAAATTAAATAATCTTCGAAAGTGAACAATTATCTGTTTATCCAGTATCTTAAATTGTTTTTATAGATACGCTATTAATAATAAAAATGCCATATTTGTATAGTGTTGAAGTGAGAGAGAGTTCTATTCAAGGAAAGGGCCTTTTCGCCTTACAAGACATACCAAAGGGAACTGTCTATTGGAGTTGGACTAACAATAGTATGGCTCCAGTTCAAGGATTTACTGTAGGTGAAAACTTAGTTTACACAAGAGAGTAGCTTGAAGCCATAGCCAATTAAAGCATTGACAAACTATTGAGGGTTCTGCACTGTGGAGTCTATTATGCTTAGGCTGACCGCTTCCTTTTCTTCCAAGATGGATCATAGTTTATGAATCACTCTGAAGACCCCAATAGTCAAATTGTCTATCCTCTCTCAAATGACTACAGATAGTTGGTTTCATACACTTTGAAGGACATAAAGAAGGGAGAAGAAATTACGGAGTCGTATGAGAACTATCTTTCCCTCAGGGCTGAGTGGATAGCGAATATGACAAAGAAATTTAACCCACATCAATTCGATTTTCATAGCTAAATCGATAGAAAGATTAAACATTGATGAAAGTTAACATTTATTTGTTTGAAATATTATTTGTTTGGCCTTCGTAATTGAGCATCACCTATTGAAAATAAAAAACTTCCAAATCAAAACTAATTTATAGTGCCGCCTATCATATATTTAAGCTATATTAGGATTTTTTTTCTTTTGTATTTGTAGTGCTGCGCAAATGATATGTATTGTTTTTTGCTTTGCTGAAATTCATACTAAACCATACTTCATCAAATATAAGACCCTTTTTATTCCTTATATATTCTTATGCAACTCATATAAACATAATCAATAACTACATTTTGTATTCTGTTAAAGCTATATATTCCTATTCAGGGAAGATTGTTCGAAATATAAGAATACCAAAGGATAGTCAAGAAGCTCGAATATGTTTTAGTAGTTCAAACATTCAAGATCGAGTAAAATTTGCATCCGCAGGAGAAAGCTATGGTAATCTAAAACAAAGGCCTTTTTAACAAATCTAAAATGTGGCCATCCTTATTTCTTACAAGATGGATCAGTGTTCATGCATCACTCTGATGACAAGTAACTAGCCGACAATCAAGATGGAAAGTTGATCGTAAGCCCCTTGAGAGATATATAAAAGGAGAAACTTACGGAATAATACTACATAAACCTTCCTCCAAAGGCCTGAGTATTTTGCCTGCCTTTGAAATCAACAAGCATTTGATTGTTGAGCGAGGAGTCAGTCATTCAGGCGATACATGAAGAATCCATAAAGAGAAATATTAAATGATAAATAGATTCAATTGCTTGTATAATGCTGATTTATGTTGTTATTCCTTTTAATAATTTTATTTGAGAGAATTATTAATAAAATATTCCTCTTTATTTAAGAGATTAAATATTTTTATTTATCAATATTTTTATTAATCAATGCCTTATCTGTATCCCGTGGAGGTGAAAGACAGCCTTATCTAAGGTAAGGGGCTTTTTGCGATGGAGGACATACCTAAGGGAGAGGTCTATTGGGTTTGGAGTAGCGATAAAGCTGCCACAGTGAAAGGATTTACTATTGGAGAGAATATTGCATACTCTAAAGAGCAGCTCTAGGCCATAGCCGATTAAAGCGAGGATGCCATCCTCAAGATTCTCCACTGTGGATTTTATTATGCTCAGGCCAACCTCTTCCTTTTCTTCAGAGATGGATCTGAATTTATGAACCACTCCTATGAACCCAACAGCCAAATCGTCTACCCTCCTTCCAACGATTACAAAGAGCTCGTTTCATATGCCTTGAGAGACATAAAAAAAGGAGAGGAGATTGTGGAGTCATATGGGAACTATCTTTCTTTGAGGGGGGAGTGGATTGCCAATTTGATGAAAACATACTATCCAAGCAAGTTCAATCTGCACTGCTAGATTGACTAGAGCTCTAAGCAATGATTCCATATTAAATCACCTAATTTGCTGCCTAGCAATAAATTTATTTTTAATCTTGACTTAATAAATATGTTTATTCAACTTACTTTATTCAACTTTTTACTTTATTCAAGACTTGTACTCATTGAATATTTTACTTTCAACTTTTGAGGGTACAACTTTGTCAAGGCATTAACCATTCTAATATTGTTTTTCTTACAAAATTATTTGATTTAGTTGACTTAATATGGATGATAAAGAGCACAGTTCGCATACTCCAAAGAATACATACTCTTCTCCCCGATAATTCACCAACAAAATGCGACTGCTCTTACGTCAGTAGGAACAGTTCTAAGTTGAGCTCTTCCAATAAATGACCAAAAACAAATCCATCGCTGATATCGAAGCCCTAGGCTATGGGCTCGCTTCTATGGCGATCGTTTCTTCCAAACGAGGATTTTATGGCAAGACCATTTTGACACTAACAAAAGCTTATCACTCTGAGAAAAATCCATTAATTTTGCCTGAGCATTGCAAGATTCAAAATGGAGACGATGTGGCGGTGTTTAGGAATAATTCAATAATTGCTGATGGAGTAGTTTCGAAGAGGACCGGGCCTAAATTACAAATTTCGATTAGGAAAGAAGTTTAGGATGAATTCGACTTGTAAGGAGTCAATTGCAGCGTAGTCCTCAAATGGAACGAAGTCACCTTCCGCAGATACTTCAAAGTACTTGATTAAATAGATTCATCCCAGTCCCCTCTCCTCTCCATATTCTTCCAACCCACTCCCTCCTTGGCCCAACATATTCGCAAGCTTGATTACCACAATCCAAAACTAAACGAGGAACAAAATTAGGCAGTTGCACACTGCCTCAAAGAAACTGCTCACTTACTCCACGGTCCGCCAGGAACAGGCAAAACTACGACTGTTTGCGAGCTCATCTTGGAGGCAGTGAAGAGGAAATAGAAGGTTCTTGCATGCGGGCCATCGAATATTTCAGTGGATAACATTGTCGAGGGACTAAGCAGGAAGGTAAACTGCGTTCGAATCGGTAACCCAGCGCGCATGATCGAAACTGTCGTTGAGAGCTGCCTTGATTATTTGATTGCTCAGAAGTCAGTGAACTGGAAGAGCGAAGTAAAGAAGCTGCAGAATGCAAAGAAAAGGCTGGGCAAAGCGAGCAAGGAGGAAAGAAAAGGAATCTCTGCCGAAATTAGGCAACTGAGGGACGAAATATTCTACTTGCAAGAGCAAACCATCCAATAAATCTTGGACGATGTAGACGTCATATGCTGCACTAATGTTGGAGCATTCGATCGCGTTTTTAAGAAGTACCTTCCAAAGAGAGTATTTGACCTGGTTGTGATTGATGAATGCGGACAGAGCTTAGAAGTGGCCTGCTGGATCCCAATGCTCAAAGGCAGGAGAGTGGTCCTAGCTGGAGATCATAAGCAGCTTCCACCCACTATTCAAGGAAACGAAAATTCTCTCCTCAGCTTTACCTTGTTTACCCGTGCCATGGAGGAACTTATTAACATTACATCAACTATGCTTCGTGTCCAGTATCGTATGAACAAAGCCATTATGGGCTGGTCCAATCAGTCCTTCTACAATAACAAGTTGAGGGCTCATGAGACAGTGTAAAACCATACTCTAAAGCATCTCTGTGAAAAAGTAGCATAATCTGAGTAAACTTTATTAATGATTGATACATCGGGGTGTGGGATGGGAGAATAGGGCAACGAAAACTAGAGTAAAATGAATGTGGGAGAAGCTGATTTGGCCCTTTTTATCTACAAAAGATTACTACAATATGAGGTCAACCCCAACTATATCGCCGTATTGACTCCATACTCCAAACAAGTAGCCTATATTAAATCTCAAATCACTGAGGCCAATATTGCCTTGCCTGATATATCGACTGTTGATGGAATTCAAGGAAGATAAAAAGAGTGTATCATTATATCTTTAGTAAGGAGCAACTCTAAGCGAGAAATAGGTTTCTTAAAGGACTGGAGAAGAATGAATGTGGCTGTGACAAGGGCAAGGAGAATGCTCATCCTCATAGGAAACGCAGAGTGCGCCTCTTCTGATAAACACATGCTTAGCCTTATACAATGGATTTAATAAAATGGTCATATCACAAGCGCCGAAGAGTTTAGAGGTAATTAAGGGATACGTTTTGGAGTAGGGGCCAGCGATAAAATATAGAGAAAAGGAGATAAGAATGCATCAGTTGAGAAGGAGGGTCTTATTGAAAATCATAATAAGCAAAAGAAGAAAAAGAAATAAAGAAATTAAGAGAAGGCTCCCGAATAAAGGGGATTATAAGAGCAAACAGCTGTAAAAGAGCATTATAGGAAAGTGCTAAGCCAAATCTTAAGAGAAATCACCATCAATAACGTTACAGCCTTCGAGAGAAAGATGATTCACGAAGTTGCTGAGGAAATGGGATTCTGCCACTAAACTAGCAACGATAAAAAGTTCATCAAGGTTTGGAGAAAACTAACAAATGATGAAGTCTCTGAAAAATATGCTTAGCTCGAAAGAATCAAACTATAATAGGATATTGCTTAGGCAAAAAAGAAGGAGAAAAAAAAGTTGCAACGAGAAAACAGGGAAGCCAAAAATAATAAGCCCGCTAATACTGGTCCACACAAATACTCATAAGACATGAAAATGTTGATCGGACATCAAGAATCGGATGAATAATAAATGAATAAATAGGTTGTTGCATAGTCATAAAAGGATTCCGTGTAAATCTAATAGAAGAAAGAAAAGCCGAAGAAAAAGAAGAACAAAGCGAAGTAGCTTCAAAAGCAAGAGGAAGAAGAGAATATTGAGGAGATAATGAAAGAGTTCACTGCCAATCAGCCCAAGGAAAACTAGTGTTTTAAATGCAACAGACGTATTACATCCGTGACTGCAGTCGAATGCAAGTTTTGCAAGATCAACTTTTGCAGGAATCATGTCCTAGCTGAATAGCATGGGTGCTAAAATGCAGCTAGATAGTAGGCGCGCTCAAAGAAACCCTTCGACAAGCACTTGTCGGAAGCAGCAGATCGGCTGAAGCAGAAGATAAAGGAGCAGGAGGAGTCTCGAAAGAGGAAAGGGAAGTAGGAGAAGAATAAATGATTTAAATGATTCATTAAAATAACATTATAATGGATAGTAACGAGCTAAAACAAAAGAGCCCCACCTACGATGCCCTGGAGGCCTAAAGCCATAACTACAAGTACAGATCAAAAAAGATAGTCTACAGCAGGGTCCAAAGGTGTCTTCCTCTCTTGCTGCTAAGGAAGCTATGCAGCAGTTATACAAAAATCAGCTTGACTCACTACTCTATTAAAAGCAAAAACAAAAGGAAATGTAAAGGCAGAGAGCCTTATCAGATAGGCGGGAGTTCAATGAGCGTGCCGAGCAGGGCAAATAAGCATAAAGAATGAAATAAATATCATATAAGAATGTAACATTTTATTTACGCAGTACTATAATATGTTGATGGCCAACCAGCAACAGAATGGGGAGTCCTTCGTGAGCCCTTTTACCAAGCGCGATGCCATGAAAGACGCCTTGATTCAAAACAATATTGAAGACTAACGGCAACGCTATAAGTTATATGAAGTATAAGCTCGCAAAAGGTAAATGGAACGAAGAAATGCGTACAAAAATGAGCTAATGGACCAAATCGAAGAGAGGAGAAAGAAATAGCATGTTTCAAAAAACAGTTAACAGCGCTAAAAAGAGTAGTTTCAGCTGAACTCGAAGGCCCCAGAGGAAATCAGAAGATACTAGAAGTAGAAGAAAAAAGAGGAGTTCTAGAAGTATAGATAAGATCTTGACAGACTGAGGGAAGGGAGATAGTATCGATCTCAATCTCAAGCCTAGTCGGGGTCAGTGAGGGGGCCTCCTTAGTTTCACAACATATTGACCAATCCTCTGCCTTACAATATTCAAAACCCTTATATTTTGAAATAGATGGGAGTGGGAAAGAACCAATCATACTTCGCCATGAAAGCAAGTCAAAATTTAAAACTTACGTGATTTGATAATTATAAAGTAAGCATAATCACTGTATAACTCAAGCAATATGTTTTAGCTAGTCAATTGTGTTGGACAAATTCATTTGCACATTTTCTCTTATCAGATTCTCAAGGTTGATGCTTTGCCGTTGGTCTTTCGAATAAGACTAGGGCGTTGTTGGTAAATTGGTCACTTTGATTTAGATTTATATTTATGCCACTTGCGTTTGAGGAATGGAGAAGTGATTCGATAAGGCTGATTTTTGATTAGGATCTATTTAATGAAATCTACAGTATTTGGAGTAATTGATTTTTGAAAGGCGCTGTAAAGCAGATTGCTAGGCTTTGCTCCACTACTACTGCATTTGAGTTGGATAGTATTGATTATATAATATTGGTAAGCAAATCAGATTGATCTCAGCATAAATCATTCCTTTTTTGCCCACATCACACTTTCATTTAGTATATCGATGTCTTCCTGCGCCAGCTTCTCCTACTCTTTGACAAACTACTAGTTCAAAATCATAAAATCGTCGACAGCCAATCCCAAATCTACTGGCACAAGCAAAGGCGAGAGTGCGGCGAGCTGTGAAGAGTGAAACCGATGGTTGCATAAGACTTATAAATTAACTGCCGGCTTGATAAGGGTGGGGCCTTTAAGAGGAGCAGGGGGCGCTATATCATAAAAATGCCTCTAGAATAAAAACTTGCCCTCCCAGCATTTCTTATTCTTTTCTTTTTAAGCCTTCGCATTTTGTCTCATCCTTCTTAATGTCTATCTATTTATTATGAAAGGGCTAATGAGGAAAATGATATATATAAATGGATGCTGTGCTAGTTTGATGGACTATCAATATCCAACTATATGGTAAGCAGAGGATACTATAATATAATATTTAAGCAGTATAAAAAGGGGGGTTGATAGGTTTTAATGATTTATAATTTAAAGATCACCTACGCCCATACTTTTATCGAGAGCGTGATCGGTGATATTTATCATACCTTCTTTACTTATCCTTCTCCCTCTCCCTCTCCTTTTCCCTTTCCCTCTATCGCTCTCGCTACTTATCTTTCTACCGCTATTTCTCCTTCTCTCTCTATCTATCCTTATCCCTCTCCTTCGATTTATCCCTCCTCTCTTACCTTCTCCCTTCCTCCTTCTGGTCTTATTTGATGGGCTCGCGGGTGTAGGTATAGGTCGTATTTTTGGGCTTAGTTTCGCGGTCTTTATCTCGATTATCTCTATCCCTGTTGCTTTCCCTGTTATCTTTAATATCCTTATCTCTATTGGCTTATCTATCTCGATAGTCTTTATTCCCCTCCCGCAATTACCCCTTTCTCACATAAGATTGGTGATCCTTCTCTTTCCACCTATCCTACTTCTTTCGTTATGGAGTTGGGCTATGCTTGCTTTTCTTCTCCAACTTTTCCTTGTATTAGCGATCGATCTTTTAAAGAGGGGGAGAGTTCTTTTGTTGGGTCTTTGCTGGTTAATTACTTTACTTCCTTTAAGGTATTTTCTCCTACTCTAGCTGGGGTTTCTATGGAGGTTTTTGGATCTTATCTTAGGGGGTTGTTTGTTCGATTGGTACTATTGCTGAGGAGGCGAGCCTTTAAGATCTCAAGGGTACTGGCCCGATTATCGGTCTACACTCTTGTTGCTAACTAGGTTCTGGCATAATACGCTTTATTACTTGCTGCATTCGCTTGAGAGGAATCTCCAGGAACTATTGAAACCGCTGGTTGGACACTACCCACCCCGACTGGGCTCCCAAAGGTAGGAACAAATACGTTTGCTGGTGTCCCTCCTGCTTGAGATGGGGTTTGGTTGACAGAAAAAGCATTTTGCCTCTGCATTTACTATCTCTTTTATTTGACAGTTTTGGGAGGAGCAATAAGCTTGGGCTAAGTTTTTTAATCAGTGAATCGCGATAGTTAGGGAGTATTTATTGTTGATCCGGTTAGAGGGTTTCTAACTTATTGTCTTTTTGGAATCTATTGCTTCTTTTATTAGATTCTATCCTCATTCCTTTTATCATTCACTGGCTTCTCAGACGTAAATCTAGGCTTTGCCCTCTATTCTACTGCCACTTTTTCTAAGGGACGATTCTCTGTTATCTTGATACTCTCAGTGGGCTTTAATTCAACCAATTTGGGCTATGGCTATTTCTTGCTGCTGTTGTTGGCTATGGGAGGGTGAGGGATGGGAGATTTATTAGTTGAGGCGGTGATTTTTGTAACTTATTTTGGTGCTTCTTGTTTCAAGTTAGCTTTCTTTTATTCTTGTTTTTCAGGACGATCTGGGAGATCATTTTTTTTGGAGGTGAGCATGGCGATTTGGCGATCTAAGCTTGTTCGCATATCAACAGTTGGGTACATTTACTTTAAGTCATTCATGTGCTGAGCCAGCTCATCAGCCTGTTATTTGTAGCATGGAATCGAATCTACTTTCTACAGTATGTAAAGGCAATTCTTGATGAGATATGGTTCTTCCTTAACCCCTCTCAGTGTTGTCCCCACTCTCTCATAAAGTTTGATCAGGTAGTCCTTGAGTTTGGGATAGTTGTCTTTCCCTGCCGCATCTTCCAC
>JACCDV010132759.1_pt1 | contig 11632 bp, 10 predicted proteins | sample 7446131 | NCBI WGS metagenome assembly JACCDV01 (sample SAMN15323448, study PRJNA562643) | freshwater metagenome | isolation source: river surface water | place: USA:Blue River Watershed | collected 2017-08-17
GGATGGTTGGTGGCGTTGGATTGCGTCGCGGCCGCCGTGACCCAAACCACCTGGCAGTTGGTGACGCCCTAGATTTTTGGCGAGTCGAGGAGGTCATCCCCGAGAAACTCCTAAGGTTGCGAGCCGAGATGAAATTACCCGGGTTGGCATGGTTGGAATTTGGCCTTGAGGTCGATGAGGAGACCGGGGGAACGATACTGACCCAGGTGGCAATCTTTGCTCCGCGCGGTTTATTTGGTCAGCTCTACTGGTGGGCAGTTTGGCCAATGCACGGCTTGGTTTTCCCATCCATGGCCAAATCGCTGGCAGGTTCAAATAAAGTAACCAAACGCGCCTAAAAAGTTAGTTGGTAGCAAATGGCAAATGTTCGTTGGGCAATGGTCGGAACCGGCTTAATGGCAGATCTGATTTTGCGAGATTTTCCACTCAGTGAAAAAACCACGCTTTCGGCTCTGGTCTCCAGAGACAGTGCTCGAGCTGAGGCCAAGTTGGCTGAGGTTGGTATCACTGCCCGCGCCCTAACCTTCGAGCAGGCCATCGCTGACCCAGAAATTGACCTGATTTACATCGCATCCCCCCACTCCGAGCACTTCTGGATGGCCAAGGCTGCACTCGATGCCGGCAAGCACATCCTGGTTGAGAAGTCATTTATGAACGACGCCTCCGAAGCCGAAGCGATTTACTCGCTGGCAAGACAAAAAGGGCTGTTCTCCATGGAGGCGATGTGGACCAAGTTCATGCCGCTGCACAATGAACTAATTGAAATTGTGAGATCAGGGCGCATCGGTCCGCTGCGGCTGATCGAGGCGAACTTTGGTTTCTTGCGAACTTTCGATGAGAGCCACCGACTGTTTAACAAAGAGCTCGGCGGCGGCTCAACCCTCGACCAAGGTGTTTACACCACTACCCTCAATCGCTGGTTTGCGGATAGCCCAATCAAGCAGCAGTCAACCAATGGCTATAACTATGCAAATGGCGTTGATGCCCTGGCGATGACAAGTTTTGAATTTGAAAATGGTGTTGTAGGTCGCGGTAATTCATCACTTGGCACCGCGCTGGGGCTGGCCGCTCGCCTGGTCGGCGACCTCGGAATCATCGAGATTCAAGAGGCATTTTGGAACTCTACCGATGCGGTTATCAAGACCTATCAGCCAAACAGTGACGTTGCCCACATCGAACAGATAACCAGAGCTCGCAAGGGCGCAGGATACGTTCACATGATTGAAGCGGTTAGCACCTCGGTGCTGGCAGGCGAGTTGGAGAACAGCCAGCACACCCATGCATTCTCAATTGAGGTCATGCGCTCGCTGGATAAAACCCGAGCCGATCTGAACTAGCTGTTCAGGCTCGCCCCGCACTGATAAAAGCGATAAACCAAATTGTCCATCGCGAGGCGATGATTGGCATTGGCTCGATCGGCAAGGTTATAGACCGTGAAGATCAACTCAGTCCCGTCTTTGGCAATCAAGAAGCCGGCCAGCGAATACCCGGTAAGGATGTAGCCGGTCTTGGCAATTACCTTGCCCTTGGAATCCACCTTGCTTCCGGTTGCAAACCGAGAGCGCAGCGAGCCGCTTTGCCCTGAAACTGGAAGTCCAGCTTCTAGGTATTCGTACTCACCGGCCCCCTGGTTCACCAAAACCAGTAGGTCGTTGATCAGCGCTGCCGGAACCTGGTTCAATCTCGAAAGCCCCGATGCATCAACAATTGAAATCTTCGAGGTGTCGAGGCCTCTGGCCTTCAAGACTTTTTTGTAAAGCGGGGTAAGCGAAGCCATGCTGCCGTCGAGGCCGTATCTAATTGATGCCACTCGACCCAGTGCCTCGGCGATTGAGTTGTCCGAGACCCGAAGCATGTTTGCGATTAGTTCACTGACCGGTCTTGATTGCACGCTGGCAATCACAACCGAGTCGCTGGGAGCCTTGGCGGAGGTTGCCGTAAGACCCGAAGCCAAGCCTTGCTTGTTTAGCGATGCCACAAACAGATCCCCTGCCTGCTTCACAGGAGCCGAGGTGCGCTGGGCGAGCCAATAATTAGGGTTTTTGGTGCTGGTGATTCTCGCCGCATCGATCTGAAGTGCTGAAACCGGAGCCATGTAGCCGGAGGAAAGCCCCAGCTTGCTCCAGGTCGGGTGCCACTCTTTATCGCCGCCAAATAGCGAACTATCCACCGAGACCGCCGAGATTGAGACCGAACTGGCTTTAGCCCAGGCGGCAATCTGCTTGGTCAAGGTGTCAAGCTTTGGGGCTTTTGCGTAGTAAGAGGTGATGTTGCCCGGCATCCGAGACAGCGTGATGTCCCCAGCTCCAACCAGGTAAATTCGGCCTGGATCTTTCGGGCTCACCACAACACTGGTGGTGATGCGGTAATCGGGCCCCAAGACATCGAGTGCGACGGCAGCGGTCAGCACCTTCATTACCGATGCGGTTCTGGCTGGTTGCTGCTCGTCTTTTGAAAACAGCGTCTCACCGGTTGTGGCATTGAGCACCTCGACGTGCAGCTGCTTGATGTTCTTGCTGGTCAACTGCTTATCGAGGGTGCAGCTAGCGTGAGCCGGGGTTGGAAACAGTGCCGTGATTGCCAAGCTAATGGCTAAAAGTAGGGATTTAGATCGAGTTTGCATGCTTGGGCAAAACTAACAGCTAGCGCCAAATACCCGCCTCTGGCTCGCCAAAGTAGGGTAACCTAATAGAAATTTCCGCCCATTGTTGCGCGTGTAGCCTGAGCAGTTTCCAATCCCATTTCTAAAGGAATTTCATGTCAGACAAAGCAAATATTGGTGTCGTAGGTCTTGCCGTTATGGGCTCGAACCTGGCACGAAACCTAGCCTCGCGCGAGGGCAACAGGGTTGCGATCTACAACCGCTCGGTTGAGCGCACCACCTTGCTGGTGAACGAGCACCCTGAGGCCAACTTCATCCCGAGCGAGAACATCGACGCCTTCGTCGCCTCGCTAGCCAAGCCAAGAACCGCAATCATCATGGTTCAGGCCGGAGCTGGAACCGACGCCGTAATCAACCAGCTTGCCGAGCGCTTTGAGCCGGGCGACATCATCGTTGATGGTGGAAACGCACTGTTTACCGACACCCTTCGTCGCGAAAAGGAAGTCAGCGCTAAGGGCATCCACTTTGTCGGTGCTGGTATTTCCGGTGGTGAGGAGGGTGCTCTAAAGGGACCTTCGATCATGCCTGGTGGATCTGCTGAGGCCTACAAGACCCTGGGTCCAATCCTTGCCTCCATCGCAGCTATCGCCGAGGGTGAACCATGTGTTACCCACGTCGGCACCGATGGTGCTGGTCACTTTGTCAAGATGATTCACAACGGCATCGAATACGCCGACATGCAGTTGATTGCTGAGGCCTACGACATTCTGCGCCAGGCCGGTGGCTTCTCCCCTGCCGAGATCTCAGAGATCTTCAGCCAGTGGAACCAAGGCGAACTAGAGAGCTACCTGATCGAGATCACCGCTGAGGTGCTCAAGCAGGTTGATGCCAAGACCGGTAAGCCATTTGTAGATGTAGTTATGGATGCCGCAGGTTCTAAGGGAACCGGTGTCTGGACCGTGCAGACCGCACTGAACCTGGGCACTCCGGTTTCCGGAATTGCTGAGGCAGTATTTGCCAGAAGCCTGTCCTCGCAATCCAGCCAACGTGCGGGCAATGCCGGCATGGCAAGCCACACCACAAAGTGGTCGGTTAGCGATAAGGCTGCATTTGTTGAGGATGTTCGCAAGGCACTTTACGCCTCAAAGATCATCGCCTACGCCCAGGGCTTCGACGCGATTCGCGCCGGTGCCAAGGAGTATGGCTGGACCATCAACCTGGGTGCGGTATCGAAGATCTGGCGCGGTGGCTGCATCATTCGCGCCCAGTTCCTAAACCGCATCGCAGATGCATACGGCAAGAATGAGAACCTGCTCAGCCTGCTATTCGACGAGTACTTCGCCAAGGCAATCGATGCATCGCTTACCTCTTGGAGATCGGTAGTGGCTCACAGCTCGCTGGCTGGAATTCCAAACCCTGCATTTGCATCGTCACTGAGCTACTACGACGGTTTGCGCGCTGAGCGCTTGCCTGCGGCTCTGGTTCAGGGACAGCGTGACTTCTTTGGTGCTCACACCTACAAGCGAGTTGACCGCGAGGGCGTGTTCCACACCCTTTGGTCTGGCGATCGCTCGGAGATCGAAACCACACCATCTAGCCACTAGATTTCATTAGGTGAAATCACACTGGATTTGGAAGTTTCTTCCAATGGCCCTGATCTGGGGCTCCAGTTTCTTATTCACCGAACTCTCGCTTCGATTCTTACCTTTTTACGGTGTCGCGTTTTGGCGCACCTTTTTAGGTGGGCTTGCGATGTTTGCCCTGGTGTTCTTACTGAAATTGCAGCTTCCCAAGGGAACTCAGTGGTTTCACCTCTGGGTGGCGGGTGTGCTGATGTCGGCCATTCCATTTTCGCTTTTTAGCTTTGCTCAGCAGTCCACCACCTCATCGCTTGCGGCCATCATCGGAGCGGCCACCCCGATGTTTACACTGCTTGCAATCCTCACCATCTACCGAACCGAAAAGGTAACGCTGATTGCAACCTCGGGTTTGCTAATTGGCCTGATTGGTGTGGCCATCACTCTGGGAATTTGGGAGGGCTTTGGCAATAACGATCCGGTCGCAATTGCAGCCTTGGTTTTGGCAACCATCTCATATGGAATTGGTGGTCCATACATTCGAAAGTTTGTAACGCCGATGAACCTCTCCGGCACTTCAACCGCTGCGGCCCAGGTGTTTACCAGCGCGATAACGCTGCTACCTTTCTACCTGCTTACCGGCCCGCTCACCATCGCCAACCCAACCATCGAATCGCTATTGTCGATTGTGGCGCTTGGGGTTTTGGGCTCAGGCTTTGCCTACCGACTCTTTCACGATGTCATCAAGGATGCCGGCTCCACCGTGGCCTCGACGGTTACCTTCACCAATCCGGTCGTGGCAACCATCTGGGGAGTACTGCTACTTAGCGAAGAGCTGCACTGGTATGAACCAATCGGTGGCTTGGTAGTAATCCTGGGAGCTTGGCTGGCTCAGCACAAAGCCACTAAATAGTTGTGCTGTAACCGCGCCAAACCACGGTTGGTCTAAAGCCTTGGTTTTCATAAAGCTGCAGCGCGCCCGACTCGTTGCCGGTGTCAACCCCAAGGCCAATCGATTGATAACCCTTCTGGGCAGCGTGAGCGATTCCCCATCGAAGCAAAAGCTTTCCAAGGCCTAAGCCTCGATACTTTTCCAAAACACCAAGCTTGTCTACCCAACCGCCATTCACATCGGCCCTGCCATCGCTAGATAGCAATAGGCCTGCCGGCTCACCATCTACCTTTGCAATAAAGCTGCCCTGGTGATCTAGCTGCGGCTCAGCCAACTTCTCCGCCAGCCAGTGATCATGGTCGAGGGCAATGTAACCAAAGTGCTGAGCGAAAGACTCGGCTTCAAGCCTGTGCAGCAGTTGCGAGTTGGTTCTTAGATCAACCGCCTCAATGGAGATATTGGCTGGTAGAGCAGGAAAGCCTTTTTCAATTTGCTCTTTGACCATCTTGAAGTAGTCGCGCAGGAAGCTCAAGCCGCTTTCTTCAAACATCGCAAGCAGCTCGGTGTCGAGCTTGTTGCAAAAAGTCCTAACATCAAAGCCTTTGCGGTTTTGCTCGAGCCAGGCAAAGCCGGCATCAAAGAGCTGCTTGCTCTGAGCCTTGGTGCCAATCGTGAAGAAGTCTGGCTCCACCCGATTTCTCGGGGTTGAGGTCTGGATAAACATCACTGCCTTGATGCCGTTGTCATCTAATACCAGGGTGTGGGCGGGCTCTTCGTAGCCGTTTAGAAACTCGATAATTTCACTAAGTGGCATTGCCTCAAAATCTGGGTCAACGCGTAACTCGTGACCGTTGCAAACATCCAGTAGTTCTTGGGCATCCTCGAGGGTGGCGACTCTAATCATGGCTGGGTGATGCGGTCCTAAGATCAGGGATAGTCCAAGGTCGAACCACAACGATAATCATCACGAGCGAAATGCCAAACAGCGCAAATATCCAAAGCCCGACATCGGCTGTGCTGTCGGTTGAAAACTGCGAGTAGGCAATCGCTGAGATTGAGGTCGCCACAAAGTTCATGGTTCCCATAAGCGAAGATGCAGTTCCAGCCTCCGAGCCGTGCTTGAGAAGTGCAATGGTCGGAATGATGGTGGCCGGTGCACCGAAGAGGAATATCACCGCAAAAAAGCCAAGCTCGGCATTTAGCAATGTGCTACCCGCGGTGAGTGTCAGGAACAATCCGGCCAGCATCGCGAGCACAAGGAAAATCACCATCAGCCACTGAGCCTTGAAGAACTTGGCCATTAGACCGCCAAACTGCACACCTAGCCAAAGGCCAATCGAATTCACCGCGAACCACACCCCGAATTCCGGAGCGCTAAGCCCAAAGTGATCCTGGTAGAGGTAGGGAACTACGTTTAGGTAGCCAAACAGCGCACTGATCTGAAGCGCAGAGACAATCAAAAGCCCAACGTAGATTCGGTCTCTAAGTACCGATTGGAAGCCGCGCAATATTCCCGATGCCGAAGGCGCGCGCCGCTGTGCCACCGGCAGGGTCTCGTGCATAAACAGCAGCGAGAAGATGCCCAGCGCTAGACCAAATAGTCCGAAGACCAAGAAGATGAACTGCCACGGTCCAACCCCAACCAGCTGAGAGCCGACAATCGGGCCGATGATTGGTGAGAGCGACTGAATCAAAAAGATTCTGGTCAGCATTTTGAGCATTGGCTGCCCGTGGTAGAGATCGCGAACGATGGCCCTCGCCACCACGTCGGCGCTCGCCGCAAAGAACCCCATGGCAAAACGAAGTGCAATAAAGAAGGTGAGATTCGGTGAGAAAAACAGCGCCAAGGCACTCAGAGCAAAACCAAGGGTCGCCAAAAGTAGTAGCGGCCTGCGACCAAAGGTGTCAGATAGCGGACCGGCAAAGAGCTGCCCAAATGCCAGGCCAATAGTTACTCCAGAAAGCGAGGCTTGAATTGTGCCGTTGGGAACGCCAAAGAAGTCACCAATGGCTGGAAAGGCCGGCAGGTAAGGGTCGATGGTGTACGGGATCAAGCTCATCGAGAAGGCGAGCATCAAGATGTAGATCAGAAGATTTTTGCGACCCAGGTTGTCGCCGGAATCTATGACTAACCCCCTGGCTGATTTAGAAAGGGCGGTCTGCACCCTACGAGAATAGCCCCTCGGCGATGACTTCCCCCTCGTCCACTCCCCGCGGGATGGCAAATGTCGCCGAACCAATCGGCAGCGTCCAACGATTCAACAGATCAAGTTCGGCTAGTCGCAGCTGCATCGGTAGGTACTGCTTTTCGATATTGCGCTGATACGCACACCACAGCAAACCAACATCCATCGAGCCGGCCTTGGAAATAGGCTGCTCATAGCTAAAGGGTCTGCGGAAAATGCGCTCGCCATTTCCGGCATTGGATGCTCTTCTGATGTGAGCAAACTCAGGGATAACTTTCAGTCCAACCGATGATCTGGCCTCGTAGTCTGGGATGTCGGATTCTTTGGTGCCGGTCAGCGGTGCTCCTTCTTTCAAGGTGCGCCCAATCACCTCACCCTTGCCGACGCTACTGAGCTGGTCCCAGGTATCAAGCTGCATGGCAATCCTGCGGAACACCAGCATGGTGCCGCCCTGGATCCAACTGGGCCCGTCCTGGATCCAGACCACTTCGTCAAAGTCTGTCGAATCCAGCGCAGGGTTAGCCGTGCCATCGATCTGGCCCATCAGATTGCGATGCGTCACCCCTTCTGGGACCATGCCGGGGGTGTGGGCAAAGCCCGCTTGATTCCAGCGCACGGTTGCAAACGGCATCGAGTCGCGCACTAGGTTACGAACGCCGTGCGAGAGCACCACCGGGTCATCGGCGGCGACGTGAATCAAAACATCTCCGCCGGAAAACTCTTCTTTGAGGGCATCGATCGAGAAGGCGGGAAGGTCAATTAGTCCCTCAGGCATCCGATCTTCCAGCCCTAGCTTGCGAAACAAGCTGGGTCCAAACCCAACGTATGCGCTAAAACGCGCTGCACCAATGGCAAGCTCGGGTGCAGGGTCTGCCAATACCGGCTCGCCGCGACTCATTCTGCGAATGTCATCGGTTAGTAGAAACATCCAGCGCTGCATGTCCGAAAGGGTTGCGCCCGGCAGGATGTCGAAGGCAACCATGTTGGTCACCGCCTGAATCGGGGTTTCGATGCCCATTTGGTGCACGCCCTCAAAAACGAGAGCGCGGCTAGCGGTGGCTGTCTGCTGCCCACTAGCCGCGATTGTCGTCGCCGCAGCGGCCCCAACACCAAGGCCTGCCGCAGCCGAAGCGGCTGCAGCAGCGCTTGATGCTAGGAATCCTCTGCGTGAAACCAATTAGTGATCCATGTTCTCGTCGTGGTAGGTCTCGTCGCCGCCATCGGATGGCTTGGCTACTAGATCTTCGAGGGTTACATCTTCCGTGCCCTCAAAATCAAGGGTAACCGAAAGCACGTCGCCAGCGACAATCGCCTGCTTTAGGTTCATCAGCATGACGTGGTCGCCGCCCATTTCCAAGACGTGGGTCTGACCGGGCTCAATGCTGATACCGCCATCCTTTTTCTGCATGACCATCTCACCGCCGGAGAGCACGATCTCGTGAATCTCCACCATTTCGGCAATCTCAGCAGAACCGCCGACCAAAGTGATGGTCTCAGAACTGTTGTTCTTGACCTCGAAAAAGACGCCAGTCATGCCTCCAATGTGGTCTGAGTAGTCCGAGGCCCTGACCCAGGGGTTGGAAATCTCAACCGCTGGAGTGGATGCGCAGCCGGTTAGAAGTAGTAGTGGCGCAACGGCGGCCAAAAGAACAGCTTTTCTTAGCTTCATGTTCATCATTTCTTTTAATAAATGTCTGTGGGTTGCGATGAAATTACCTGCAACAGACACTCATTCTACACAAAGTAGAAATAACTTTTTGACTCTTTTGGCAAACATCCCGCGACACGCGGGATTGGCTACGGACCTAAAGTTCAAGTTGTGGGTTAATGTTCGAGAAATAACTAAATAAGTGAAAAAAATCGCGTGTTGCTACTACATCTAGTGGTTAGGTGCTAATGTTGTAAATCCACAGTTTGCGAGATTTTTCACAAAAATTTGCTAAAAACCGGGGGTAAAACCCCACTATCCAGGAGGAACACCAATGGCGGTGACCGTTTACACGCTCCCAGCTTGCGTTCAGTGCGACAGCACCAAGCGCATGTTGCAGCGCAACCAGATTGAGTATGCCGAGGTCGACATGTCTCAGGACCCAGTAGCTCTAGAAATGGTCAAGACCATGGGTTACACCGCTGCCCCAGTAGTCGTCGCAGGCGACGAGCACTGGAGTGGTTTCCGCATGGACAAGATCCAAGCCATCTCCGCTTAGTTGAGGTGCCCGAGATGTTCGATGTTGTTTACTTCTCGAGCGTCTCAGAAAACACCAAGCGCTTCGTCGACAAGCTCGGTGCTACCGCCATTCGGATTCCATTGAAATCCGAAGAAGCAGCCGATTTTGTACACGATCGGGACAGCGTCCTAGTAGTCCCCACCTACGGTGGTGGAAACGACAGCTCGACTGTTCCAAAACAGGTAATCAAATTCTTGAATAATCCGGTTAACCGGAAACACATCAAGGCGGTCATTGCCGGGGGGAATACCAATTTCGGTGCTCACTTTTGCAAGGCCGGCGACATAGTCGCCAGCAAACTCGGGGTTCCGGTGCTGTATCGGTTCGAGATCACTGGCACCCCAGAAGACGTAATTGAAGTAAAAGAAAGGCTGGCCGCACTGTGGCAAACCAAATCGTAGATGTAGTGGATGACCAGGGAAACCTAACTGGCAAGCAGACCATTGAGAGCGCGATGTCCTATCAGGACCTAAACGCGATGATCAACCTCTGGGGTGCTGACCAGAAGCTGCAGCTCGAGAAGGACAAGCTAGCGGTTCGCAAGTACTTCCTAGACCACGTGAACCAGAACACCGTCTTCTTCCACAGCCTGAAGGAGCGCCTGGACTACCTGGTGGAGAACGAGTACTACGAGAAGGAGATCCTGGACCAGTACTCTTTCGAGTTCATCGAGAAGCTTGAGCAGCTCGCCTACTCCAAGAAGTTCCGCTTTGAGGCATTCATGGGTGCCTACAAGTTCTACACCGGCTACGCCCTAAAGACCTTCGATGGCACCCGCTACCTGGAGCGCTTTGAGGACCGCGTGGTCATGGTTGCACTCACCTTGGCTGCTGGTGATGAGGCAATGGCGATCAACATGGTCGAGGAGATCATCTCCGGTCGCTTCCAGCCTGCTACCCCAACCTTCCTAAACTGCGGTAAGAAGCAGCGCGGTGAGTTTGTCTCCTGCTTCCTGCTTCGCATCGAAGACAACATGGAGTCGATTGCCCGCGGCATCAACTCAGCCCTGCAGCTATCCAAGCGCGGTGGCGGTGTTGCCCTCTCGCTATCGAACGTTCGTGAATACGGCGCACCAATCAAGAAGATTGAAGGCCAGTCCTCCGGCATCATCCCAGTGATGAAGCTTTTGGAAGACAGCTTCTCCTACGCCAACCAGCTCGGTGCTCGTCAGGGTGCCGGTGCGGTTTACCTAAACGCCCACCACCCAGACATCATGCGCTTCCTAGACACCAAGCGCGAGAACGCTGACGAGAAGATTCGTATCAAGACTCTTTCCATCGGTGTTGTAGTTCCAGATATCACCTTGGAGCTCGCCAAGAACGGCGAGGACATGTACCTGTTCTCCCCATACGATGTCGAGAAAGTTTACGGCGTGCCATTCGGCGACATCTCGGTAACCGAGAAGTACCACGAGATGGTCGATGACCCACGCATTCGCAAGTCCAAGATCAAGGCTCGTGAGCTATTCGAGCGCATTGCAGAGCTGCAGTTTGAGTCCGGCTACCCATACGTAATGTATGAGGACACCGTAAACGCAGCCAACCCAATCCAGGGCCGCATCAACATGTCAAACCTCTGCTCCGAGATTCTGCAGGTAAACACCCCTACCACCTATAACGCAGACCTCAGCTACGACGAGATTGGTAAGGACATCTCCTGCAACCTAGGCTCAATGAACATTGCCATGGCAATGGACGGTGGCGACCTAGGTCTCACCGTTGAGACTTCGATCCGTGCGCTAACCGCGGTATCGGACATGTCCAACATCGAAAGCGTTCGCTCGATCTCGGACGGTAACCACAAGTCTCACGCCATCGGTCTTGGACAGATGAACCTACACGGCTACCTAGCTCGCGAGAAGGTCCACTACGGTTCCGAGGAGTCGATTGACTTCACCAACATCTACTTCTACACCGTGCTGTTCCACGCTCTGAAGGCATCGAACAAGATCGCGATTGAGCGAAAGAGCTACTTCCACAACTTTGAGAACTCGAAGTATGCCTCGGGTGAGTTCTTCGACAAGTACACCGACCAGGTCTGGGCACCTAGCACCGAGAAGGCCAAGGAGCTATTCGCCAAGGCAAACGTGGCTATCCCAACCCAGGAAGACTGGCAAGAGCTGAAGGCTTCGGTAATGAAGCACGGTA
>JACCDV010053514.1_pt1 | contig 11631 bp, 6 predicted proteins | sample 7446131 | NCBI WGS metagenome assembly JACCDV01 (sample SAMN15323448, study PRJNA562643) | freshwater metagenome | isolation source: river surface water | place: USA:Blue River Watershed | collected 2017-08-17
CGCGATTGATGCCGCGCTAGAGCCGCCCGAACAACCAGACGAACCTGATATAGAAGAGGACGAGATTTCGGACGAAGAACCAGAGCCCAGTCAAGGACCATCATCAGGCCAAGGATCATCCCCACAGAGTCAGGGTTCATCAGCGGGGCAAGGGGCGCTAGACACCAATCGATTCGCGGCGTACGATCGTCCGCGATTTGGGCCCGACCTTAGAACGCGCACACAGGAACAAGAGCGCCGAGCACATATTGACTCAGTGATCGGCAATGACGGGATCTCATCTGGCTTTTCCTTTGAGAATGAGAAACGCGAGGATATTAAGTGTTCCATGCTTGCAGACATTGATTCTTTGTTGTCAAGTCTATCAGATGAGGGCGTCGACCTATCGCGGAGCCCAAGTGTCACGCGCAATAGCTCATTTGAGGAGGTCGAGTCAGTGCTAAAACTACTTCGACACAAGAACGATCACGCGCGGTGCCATTCCTTTGCCGAGGAATTCTTAATATTCGGGGCGTGTGCGCTTGAGGAGTTATTCGATGGCAAGCGCAAATGGTTCGGCAAGTATCAGCCGGACCTCACTGGCTGGCACAACCATGTGAATGTGAAAATAAGCAGGATGCGGCACGATACTAGCAAGATAGTGAGTGACGTGATGCAGGATTACAATATAGGGCCGGGTGCACGGATTTTGCTAGAGTTAATACCAAGTATGGTAGTATACTCCAAAACTCGTAAACAACAATACGGCGAGCCCGGACTGTTTAGTGACATGATGATGAGGGACGCGTCGACAAATGTCCAGAACCTTAGTTAGAAAATATAGATACGTTTTATTATATAGTAACTACCATAACTACTATAACTACTATAACTACTATGACTACTATGACTACTATATCCCCAGTATCTCCAGTGAATATCGTTGATGCTGCGGCAACTGTAACTACTATACCCCCAATAACCACACGCGACCAAGCTCATCTGCCAGACATATACGACCTCTTTCCATGTATATGTGTGTCTATGTTGGATTACTATACTCGGTTGCTTATGGTTTATCCTGTTACCGATAACTTCACCGTGCCAGAGCTTGTTATTTGTATCACGCAATGTGCCCGAATACATGCCGCGCGCATGCAATTAATCGCAAAAGCTAGGCTGCCGTCCACATTTCTACACCATAGTTTACCAGTTCTACGTATGTATACACAGCTAGATCAACGTACCAATACACGACCACACCACATACATCGCCCACACCGCAGAGGTACCGGTGTGGGTAGCGACGTATTCTTTCCATGTACGCGGCCGCACTTTAAACCATTTACTAACTACGCAATAGAGTATGGCGGCCAATAAAGGTAGAGTATATAGAGGTATGATTAGTATGTAAAGAGCACGAGATATACGAGATAATAGAACTGAAACAGGTATGAGTGTGGTATGAAGAGGATATATAAGATAGGCGGATAGCTCGCACTAGGCTAGCAATTTTAATTAAAATTGAATGCGGCATAGCAAGCTATAGCAAGTCACATCGGAGATGAGTGACATTTTTGACCGGATGCTCACATTCATTGATGAGGAGGTTGATAAACCGGCCGTAGTCATCAATGAAGATGCGACTTATGGCGCAGAAATACAGGAGTTTACTACAAAGGTTGAAGAAATTGTTGCTGTGCAGCCCGACACTAGCGTAGCAGTTCGGTCGAAGAAGTGCAATATGTTTGACGCGGCCAACAATGTAATGGACCCAGAAATACGCGAGCGATTTAAGAACGAGTGCATCTCTGATCCACTACCGCTGTTCACTGTCCTCACGCCAACAACCAACACAATAGAAGGCTTCTTGTCGAACGTCAGATTTCACGAGAAAGACCTGATAGAAGAGCTCATCCCTGACGATTATATTGTTATATATCGATGTAACTTCGGGAAGCTCGTATATAGTGGCTACACAGAGGTGGTCAAGATGCGCACGACTAATCGCGGCCGCAAGAAGAAGCCGAAAAAAAAGAAAAAACGCAAAATGCAAGGCCTGGGCACTGACTTCAACAGTCAAGTCACATGCTTCACGCGAGCGGCGCCGACTTCCAAAATATACAAAATTAAGGTCTTCCGCACTGGGAAGATTCAACTCCCAGGTGTCTGTCAGCACTCGATCGACGAGGCCGTCGAGTGTATTCAAAGAATCGTGGACGTGATGAACTTCCATTTGCACCCGGCCGAGCCAGTCAGCGCCAACCGCACACAGATAGTGAATATCAACCCTGTGATGAAGAACTACAAGTTCATGATTATCCTGCCGCCACAACACATTATTGACCTTGGAGCCCTGCGCCACATACTGTCCAAAGAAAAGTACTACAATACGCTCGACCATCCGGCTATATTCATGATCAAATACAACCGCCAGGATATAAAACTGTCAATCAAGTTCGACACGCCGATACCATGGAAACCACGTAAAAAGACTCGCATAAACATATTCATGCGGGGCCGTGTCAATATCCTGGGCGCGTTCGACTTTGGAACAACTCGGCAGATATATGAATACCTACATAGATTGTTCCAAGGGTACCACGCCGAACTGATCGTACCAGAAGGAATTATACCTGTTCGCAAACCGCGCGAGCCGCTGGTATACAACATCCCAGAATGTCGCGCGGAGGAAGCGGTCCGGATACTTAGTGACTTTGATACCTGGCAGCCGCCGATACTGGGGCGCGCATTACTACCGGCAATTAGCGAACAAGATCATGATGCGGCCCTTACATACATTGATCAAATGTACAACGAACAGATGAGCACGGCTAATGAGTTCCTTCTTGAGTGGTTCGCGGGCACATTTATAGGTGAACTACTTAGGGACTAAGATATCCCTATATCTATATTATTTTTTGGCGAATTAGGGCATCAATGATGATCATGATAAGAACCAGAAACAAACCCTGCAGAAATGTCCCCCATGATGTTGGGCACTTATAGTCGACCGCCCCGTGAAACCCCGCTAGTATGCGGTTAATGAACACATCCGAGGATAGGAAGATAAATACAACTAGCAACAATAAGAGGAACTTGTACTGGATGTGGGAAGCGATATCCATAATAATGGCGGCCAGATCATCTGGGCGGCGAGTGATTAAGAGCGGGTCGGAATCTAAAGGCATCCTATGTATACAATATACTATATACTCTGCACACTATACTCTGCACATACAAAAAATAATACAGAACCATATCGCCCGGGCGTGCATGTGATATGCAGCGAGCGACTATCACTCTGTCAATCTATAGATGGTGATGATTTCTGTAGGATGTTGTGTGAACTGCAGCCAGTCAATAACAACGTCTGTGAACGTATTGAGCAGGTACTTTGATTTCAGATCATTAGTTAGATCGGCCGCCAGAATGTCGATAAAGTCATCGACCGGCCTGTTTACAATAAGCTTGCCGCGAGTGCAATGCCCGACATCCCCAGCGTCTGCGCACGGTACATATACATTGGTGAGTTGGATGTTGGTGGTATCAATGTCGGCGCGCACGGAAAAGGTATCGGCGATCTGTCGTAACTCGGTGTATAGCTGCTCTTTGGTAAGCCGCCGGAGTTTATTCATCGTAATGCGGTCGAAGTCGTAGACAAATGTGTCTATTTCTCCTATTAGCACTGTCTTATCAAAGTGGGTATAGTAGAAGGATATCAATTGATTCTGTATGGTCTTGAGATCCTCGGGGTAATCCTGTAGTAACTTATGCAGGCTCTTCCGGAACACGGATATGTCCTTCTTGAAGTTAGTAGAGGTGATTAGCGAGGTTAGTTGCTTTCGCAGCGGCAGATTGCGCTCGTTGTTGAGATAGTTGACAAACTCTATAACAAACAGCTGGTATAGGTAGTTGTTATAGAGTGCCTCGCCGATGCGCAGCGATCTTGGGTCGCTGACTGGCGCCGCCCGCTCGTTTATTTTTTGGTTTACTTCTGTGTAGTCGTACATCAGTTTATGGATCGGAATACGCGTGTCCAGCTCAGTCTTGTCATACTCTGTAAAATAGAACATCATGTTGACCGCACGAAACCCAGCAACTCGCTCATTAATCGAGAAGTACTCGGTCGGTTCTATCAGTTTATATGAGTATAGTTGGGTGCCAGCTATCGAGTACTTCTCCTTGATATAAGCGTTTAGCTTATCGATGAACTTGCGGAGGTCACTGTGTGCCAACTTGTACTTCTTGCGGTCAAATACATCGAACGAAATCGGGATCTTGTCGTCAACATGCGCGCTATAGTCGAGCGGCATATATATGGGGCCCGGCCCGCCTTCGATCATAACTGCATAACACAGGTTCTGGTGGTTAATGAACTTTAGGCTAACTGTGTACGGCGGCGCGACAAACAGCTTCAACATAGACAAATCAACAGGCTTGCCGATGTGCAGTGTGTGTCGTTGTTCGTTATACTTAATCATATCAAAGGCCAGCTGAACTATCTTATCATCTACAGTAAACTGGCGCACGGCCACTTTGAGATTCTTAAAGTAGGTGTTTATGTCAATGATGAAGATAGGGTAGTATTGGTTGCGCTTTTTGAGTAGGAATATATAGTTAGTACTGCGCAGGTTATCGGCCAGCGCGCGGTTGGCGGAGTAGTTATGGCTATCATCGCCAGTAAGCTTCATGATATAAACGATCTCATTGCGCAGCATATCTGGCACGAACAGGTCCACAGTGTGACCGTCGCCGCGCTCGTCTATGAAAACGAATATTGGGATGTGGAACAGTATGTAGAACAGCTCAATAAATAACTCTGGCCACTGTGTAAACTTCTGTATTTCGCGCGAGAATGTCTTCATTTCCACAAATAGATCGTTGATCGTGTCGGCCAGGTCATTTATACTGTGGAAGTACTCCGCAAGTGTACCGCCCAGCAACATATCAAACAGTTTATGGGTTGTTTGCCGCCGCAGTTCGGCCAATAAGCGGCGCGCCAACACGCTTAGTGGCTCATTTATAGCCGCTGCTATTGCATAGATAACCCCGACGTGATTGGCGCCAGGAACATGTTGCGCTACTCCATATAAGTAGTAGTCAAGGTTCTTACCCTTTGGAGATTTACCCCCAGATGTATCATTCTTTAGTTCGTCGCCCTCAGATGTATCACCTTTGCTTATATCCGCCTTACTCATACCACACTTGGCCGCACTATTGCCAGACTGGTTAAGCGTGTCAAATAGTAGGTTCTTTATCGCCGATTGCGGTAGCTTAGCTAGCCGCCCGATATCTATATCCTTATTGTATCCCATTATGTGTCGGGATTGAGCACCGCCGAGACCGTTGTCTTGCGCGGCATCTGCCTCTGCGAACTTGTGTTTTCGCAGGCATATCGCGTTTATCCGCGATTTCTTACTTTCGTCTTCTGCTTGCATACTCCCACCACAACACGGCAAGCAATAGTGCTTTGGATGCACGCCGACAATGAAACTCAGGTGTGGGTACTTCTTGTTCGGGCATCCATAGTACGTGGGCTTATTCATTGTAAAGTTCCAGTATTCTGTCAACTGTTTGAGCTCGGCGCTGGGCAGCCCTTTGACTTCGTCTTGTGTATAGATCAATGGCTGGCGCTTGTTTTGGCAGATTTTCGAGTATACTTTCGTACTTCCGTGCTTCTTAAGGTTAAATAGTTCTGGATCTTGCTCGCGCAGCTTCTTCAGTTTTTTGACGTCTTTGTATACTTTTGCATTCTCGAGAGAAGCATGTATCTTGTCATCGTTGGACGCCCGATATATGTATGCCGCGATATAGTGATGGAAGATCTGGAACTCTCGCTCGCGGATGTCAACGATCTCAAACCGAACATCAGTGGTCCGGTGAGACATGCGGACGATGCGGCCGTCATAGTTCTGGTCCCATTTCTGCTTTACTGAGTTGTTACTGAGGTATGCATAGTAATTAGCCAACATGATGTTACTACTCGCCGTTATGATCTTGTCAATGACGGCGTCAAACTCGTGCATCCCCTTTCGAAACAGGAACTCGTACTTGTCAAATTGCTGGACGTTTCGCGGCCCAGTGATACGTGCCCGCATGTACGAATCCCACAAGGAACGGACCAACTTGAACGTGCTCTCAAGCATTATCTTTTTCCAAAACACACAGATGTTCAGAGACTGGTAGCTAATGTTGCTTCGTGATATTGGCGCCAGTGAGCGGCCGGACATAAACACATACTTGCCGAGATTATTAATGCCGCCAATGATAGGATCTGTGAACTTCTTCATGAGTTTCAGGATATCGTCGAAGCTATACTCGTCCTCCTCGTTCCATATCGTCTTGATATAGTAGGCGCCGTTGGGGCGTATGTTGATAAATAAGTACCGAGATTGCTCGTTTTCCATAATGCTGGTGGTCGACCTGCTGTGGAATGACTCCTGGTCGGCCTTTCGCAGCGATATGGCTATGGTTATACCCGTTTTCATTAGTGTACCCGCCGGAAACTGAATGCTGGAGCCGTTTTGTATATGGCGTTTGCGCAGCATATACTTCTTATTGTTGTAGCTGATATATGCATGGATTTCTGGGATACATCGGGTCACACGCAGTTTATCAAACAAGTTGCGTATGTTGAGTACGATCCCAGGGTTAGCAACCAAGGCGATCATTTGTGTAATTGCTAGAGATATTGCGGGGTTACTTAGTGCTTTTGTCATGTTCCTGTAGTTGAAGGTTACAATATCACGCTCGGCGCGGTATATCTGGGTTAGTGTGGTCTTATTTTTGGCTAGATCTGGGTACTTATGCTGCAGCTCTTGCTCGGAGATTATGAAGTCGTAGAAGCACTCTTGCGTCAGCTGGGGCCAGTACTTGATTATGAATCCAAAGTAAAACAGCTCAAATTGATAGGTGTCGTTTACTAAATCGAGTATCTGTGTGCGCAACTTATAGATGAACTGTGCGAGGTCGACGACATATATCACATTGTTATCGGGTGCAGTTTCTCCCAATATCCTAAAGGTGTCTAGCGCCTCCACACGGATGGAGTCTCTGAGGTCGTATAGCATTTTGTCTATTGGGATACCATGTATGTTATCATGCGACCGTGATAGGTTGGTGATATCCGCATCGTAGGCCCCTTCTGCATGAATTTGGTAGGTAGTACGAAGCAAGTTATGGTCGAAGTAGAACAGATGCTGGCGATATGCGGGGATGTCAGACACAATGTAGATCTTCTCTTTGAGATCACTGAACTTGTCCTCGGGGAATACATGAACTGCAGTTACATATTCAATACCAGGCTCGAACTCAGTGTATGTAGGCAACTGATGCGCGGATTGTGCAGTCGGAACCATCGGCGCGTTTAGTAGCTCTTCAATGTCCGAGTAATCAACGTCGCCGCTGATGTTCGGGGCCGCGCCCACAAACGGAGTGGATGTGGGGGTATCTAGATCACCACTACCCATAGTACTGCCTATCTCACTATCTGCATCTAGTTCCGCGGGCGCCAATTGATAGTCCGTGGGCCGAGACAGGAGACATTTGGCCAAGTCAGTAGTGCCGATCTCTCTCGCGGGCAGATACATGTCTTGGGCGGGCTGGTTATTGATGTTCCGCTCGCTGTACAAATCGACTGCGCGTTTGAGCCGATGTATGCCATCAAGCACTACTGTGCCCCATTCTGTGCCACGAGTGATGAGAATCGGCGTGGTTATGTCACAAGTGTCGACTCGGGCGCGCTCGGCGGGATCGTCAAAGTAACCCTTGGGCATATCATTCAGAACCCACACAAGCTCGCTGATTGGGACGTTTATGATCGGCTGCCCTGCAACGGCCTCAAGTGCGCAGTCAAGATCATATCTATATTTACCATGAGTAAATGACCCCGCCTCAGTATAGCGTGATATACCAGCGCCAGTTGGTAGCCGCCGATCAAACTTGGGGACCCAGCCATGCCGCGGGTCCTTGATATTTAGCCCGAGCTTAGATTTATAGTCGGCGCCGTAGTGTTCTTGCAGATGTTTATCTTGCGGCGCAGTTGACGAGCGATAGTACTGACACGCGCTTGATACACTTTTCGGTATATCCCCCAGAAATACATAAGTGTGGCGGTTGATTTCCTTTATTGGATCAAATATGACGACTTTCACTGGGTCTGTCAAGAAGGTGTTAGACTTCATTAAAGAGGCGCAATTCTATATACTCCGCAAATATAAAATTGAAATTTATACTAGTTATAGCACATATATTACACGCAGTATCGCATATCTCGAGTCTCATTATGAACAACTTACCGCAGAACTCCGAGTCCACACAGTTACTAACACAGACTATAACAAGCTCGATCCCGGCCGCAGGAAGTGCTATGCAGTTTGCAGATCGATGTTTTCGCTGCTATAAAATGGGCAATCTATCTGAGTGTTCCGGTTGTCGAGCCACTCTGTATTGCTCAGAGAAGTGCCAAGATATTGACTGGCCGCATCACCAAGAACACTGCACTCCGATATATAGTTCATATGCTCGCGCACTGCGTCAGAACGTATCGAAGATGATGGCTAACCCGCGACTGGCGCGATTTCTTGGGGCGCTTATAGCTAACTGGGGGTCGTTATTTAATCACCATATATACTGCACAATACCAGTGGTAGGAGGTATTACCAGGTGTGTACTGTCGCGAAAAAAAGGCAAGCCACGTAACTGTCGGCCAGAATTTGGGTGTATCGTTGTAGATCACCACCATATAGCTGGCAGCGGGTACTCACTTAACACAATAGTTGAGCTCTCGCCTAGATTCTGCAGGTCATCATTGAAGTTACTCGCGCCATATATATCATTTGCCACGCTTCCAGAACAAGACCTTTTGATAATTATCTCCGCGTTCAATATATGCCTCTGCGCCAATGACAGCATCCAGATCATTTAGGGAGATCCACGCTGACATGCTCTTATTTTTTGCTAGATGCAAATGCGGGATGAGACTCGAGCAGCAACCTAGGCAGGGGAGGTATAGTATTTGATTATAGATATATATGCTCCATATATATACCTCTCATACCAATCGTTACCATGAGTACAGTCCTAGATAATCAATATTTATCTACAGTGCCGAGCGGCAGTTCTCTTAATCTCACACCTGACACTCTTAACATCCGCGAGGCTAATTTCCAGGTGTGTACTGTCGCCGGAATTGATATATCTACAATTGCAACAGGGGCTGCAGCACATATTGCAGCAAGCAGCGGTGTGCATGGAGTCACAGGCAATGTTGTTGGCACAACTGACTCACAAACTCTTACTAGCAAGACGATCACTGGCGCCCAGTACAGCTCCACCGGTGGTCAGACAATCACATTCGATACCTCTGGCCTAACTGCTACGCGAGCGATTGCCTGGCCCGATGCTGCCGGCACGACAACTCTCATTGCCGCAACGCAGACACTTACTAACAAAACCATTACCGGCGCGCAATACAACTCCAGCGGCGGCCAGGCAATCACATTCGATACCTCTGGTCTGTCTGCTACGCGAGCTATTGCCTGGCCGGATGCTGCGGGAACAACTACTCTCACCACTGCAACGCAGACACTTACTAACAAAACCATCGTTGGGGCGCAGTACAATTCTGGGGCCGGGCAGACATTTACATTCGATACCTCTGCGCTAACTGGGCCGCGATCAGTAGCTATACCAGATGCTAGCGGTACCCTTATATTTCTTGCCGCGACGCAAACACTATCCAATAAAACACTAGATAGTACATGCCTGCTTAGTGGTACTACATTATCTGCCTGTAACTATTCAAGCAACAATGTAACTCATTTCCCGATCACATTCGATACCTCAGGACTAACTAGTTCGCGAGCGATTGCCTGGCCAAATGCCGCCGGCACAATCACTCTCATTGCCGCAACGCAGACACTCTCCAATAAGACCTTTGACAACTCGTGCTTAGCTAATGGTACTACGTTATCTGCTTGTAACTATACAAGTAATAGTGCTACCCACAACTCAATCACATTCGACACCTCTGGTCTAACTGCTACGCGAGCGATTGCCTGGCCAGATGCTGCCGGTACGACGACTCTCACTGCCGCAACGCAAACCCTTACTAACAAAACCATTACTGGCGCGCAATACAACTCCAGCGGACATCAGGTGATTACCTTTGATACGTCTGGACTGTCTACTACGCGAGCGATTACCTGGCCGGATGCATCCGGGACGACGCTTCTTGCTGCCGCAACACAAACTATAACAAATAAGACAATCACTGGTTGCCAGTTCAACTCCGCAGGCGGGCAGACCATTACATTTGACACCGCATCGCTAACTGGGTCACGATCAGTAGCTATACCAGATGCTAGCGGTACGGTAACCTTTATCTCGCATACACAAACACTAGCTAACAAGACACTTGATGCGTCATGTGTTGCTAGTGGTACAGCACTCTCTGCTTGTAACTATTCAAGTAACAATGTCGCCAACCACCCAATTACGTTTGATACCTCTGGGCTAACTGCCCCGCGATCAATATCATGGGCAAACGAAGCTGGTACAGTAGTCCTTGCCGCCGCAACGCAGACACTTACTAACAAGACTATCAACAGCGCCAGTAATACTGTGCAAGTGAGCGGCACTGCAATCGACTCTCTAATCAATCAGGATGTGCGCACGACAGCGAGCCCGACCTTTGTCACGGCAACACTGTCGACAGTTGCGACAGACGATACGGCAACTCAGATGTTGTGTAGATCGGGCGCAAACGTCATCGTGCGCCGGGCGATCGAAACAGGGTCGTTTACATCAACCTGGATAACGGTCAGCGGGTTTACTGCGTTCACTAATGCAAACAGGCGAATCAATTACTCCAGGTACGGCGATATTGTGTCTTGTAGCGGTATATTCAGTGTGGCGACTACTGCGGCCGGGACCAATACTGCTCGCGTGTCTCTCCCGATAGCTCGATCTGCCACATTTACAGTTGCTAGCGAGGCGACTGGTGTTGTTTCTATATCCCCGGCGGCCAGCACCATCTCGATGATGGGCGGGAACATCACAGCGAATGTAGGCGGGACTGGCGAGGTTGTGATCTCGCTATTTAATGTGTCCGGCGCCGGTGATGTTGCGATCTCTGTGTCCTTCCAGTACTCACTAGTATAAGAGGTACTTGCGTGGGCATACATCGTGTCTATTGGAGCTTCGTACGTAGACAAGTGTAAGATAGTATTGCTTCTGGTATAGGCACTCTTATAAAATTGAAAGCGAGGGTGACATATATATAACTACAATGTCCCTTGTTTGTGGATGTTGTACCCACTGTGGAAGGATGTCTCAATACCTGCGACCGTGCCCGAAGTGTCATATCGCCACTTACTGCACACTGAAGTGTAGAATGCGTGATGACCCAATTCATAATCTCCTCTGTGGAGTACAAGCCGCGCCTAGCTCGTTGGTACAAGATGTTGCACTTGCTATACAGTGCCCCCAATTTACCCTACTATTACAAGCACTACATGAATACTGGGACCCATTTCACCTCGGATATATACAGTGCGCGATATATCGACATGGCACGATCTTACATTGTATAACTACCTATGTACCCAGTACCTATCATTATAGTTCGCGGCGGATAGTTAGTATTAC
>JACCDV010712538.1_pt1 | contig 11631 bp, 26 predicted proteins | sample 7446131 | NCBI WGS metagenome assembly JACCDV01 (sample SAMN15323448, study PRJNA562643) | freshwater metagenome | isolation source: river surface water | place: USA:Blue River Watershed | collected 2017-08-17
GGCAAGGGTATAACGATTTTGAAGAATATAAGCGGCCTGTTCTAGTGCAAAAATTCGATTGAACAACAAACAAAACAAAAATAAATGTAAAACCCCCTTGCATGTTTCTACCAGTGTGCTATTATACATACATGGAAACGAAACACACGAGGGAAAACAAAATGTTCGCACAACTATTTAACCTGAATCGCACGGCAGATCAAGTGGATATGAACAAAGCTTACAGCCCGGCTATCGTGGCATACGCACGCGCACAACAAAACAAACAACAGCCACAACAAGAAAAGACAGAAACAAAGAAACAAGGTGTTAAAACCATCACAGTAAAACAAAAGGCAGCTGTCTATGCTTGGTTGGCCGATACAAAAGAAGAACGACAACAGGCTGTTGCTTTTGTTGCACTGTCTGCCAAAGAATGCACAAACAACAAAGTAAGACAGATAAGGAAGATTGACAAGTTTCTGGCTTTCTATATTGATGAACTGGGCAACTGGGTGGCCTTGTGTGTTGATGGTGTTAGACGCCAGTATTACCCAAATGAAGTGTAATAAAACACAACGTAAAACAGCATGGAAACCGACAATAGGTTGACATGCTGTTTTATTATATGTATAAACCTATTAGGTAGAATATAAAGTTTCTATTACTAGGTTTCTTCTATCAAGCGTTTCTATCAATGTCCTATCAAGCATCTGGCACAATGCGCGGAAAATCTATCCAGCGTGACCAGTGTTTTAGCACTACGGTCTAACCAACCCCACCCCTTCCCTGTCAAGGGAAGAACATAAGATTCCAGTAAATAACCATCCCTCCGTATCATTTTCCCCACAATATCTGTTTCCTATCAACTGATTCTCTTACATTAACATTACATAATTAACAATTAAATAGAATGTATAATGAGTGAACGCACGCGTTCTGTTACAAGGATACAGCATGGAAATGCCTTGAATGTCAAGCAAAATGTAGCTATCAACACTAACTCGGTAATAGCATATTAATTCATATAATATTGAAATGAATAATGAAACGGACAGGAACATTATATGGAAACATATTATATTGAAAAGTAAGATGAGAGATATTCTCGTTTTATAATTTGGTATATTGAGCGTGGGCTGGGTCGGATTGACCACACTTGTAACGGACAGCCATGTTTCAAGATGACCATACTCACAACAGACAGGGGAGAGGATGTAGATATTTTCGGACGCAAAGAAAAAGCCCTCACAAAGGAGGGCGTATGGAAAATATAAATTTTTAGAAAATATTCTGCCTAGAAAAATGCTATGGCAAATTGGAATGGAAACACATAAATGAATGTTGCCTTCACATCATCTTGTTTGCTTTGAACAATGGCAATAGACATTTCATTCTTAACTCCGTGTTGCTCCCATCCCCAGCGTCTTTTCCACCAAGGAAGAGAAGGGTCTTCACACATATTAAAGCCAAACATTATTTTGTTGAAGAATACATAATTCCTCTCCCACTTACCTGTGTTATTATACATTTTGTGTAGTCCTATCACTGTACGTTGTTGGAACATATTTCAAAGCTGAATAAGGCTTCCAATGTTGCATATCAAATTCAACCTGAGCAACAGCTCCTTTCTTGTACAACCCTTTCAAAGCCTCCCAGAATTGATAAGCTTCTGTTGGTGTATCTCCATATGCTTCATGTGTTTTATTCTTACACACCCAGTAGACATTGCCATACAGGTTTGTTCTCTTAAACAGTTTTGGTTTCATTTCTTCCTCTCCAATTCTTTAAGCGTAGAAACATAAGGCTCTTCCCAAACAGCATAAGAAGTAAATGCTCCATTCTTCTTTTGGAATGTATGTCTTACGTGGTCTTCCCACACATCCTTGATATTTCCAATTCCATGCACTAACACGGCCAGAGGAAATGTTACCCACATCAATATTGTAGCATATGTCTTGTCTGTTATTTCAAACTTGTATGTCTCTGGCACTTCCTTGTAATACACATCAACACGTTGTAAAATGTTCACATGGCGTTTCATGTTTGGAACAGCAGAGAGCACATCTCTCTTTGTCAACTTACTTTTAACATACCCATATGTTGTAGGGTGTTTGTATTCATATTTCATTTATTTTCTCCTATAACATTCCACTCTCTAGGAACATGGCATTGTATTTCCTCTTGGCTGACAGCTTTACACCCAGAGAAGAATTGCTCTAGCTCGTACATGTATGTCACTTCACGTTTCATGAATACAACATTCGTTCCGACAGAGACAAAGAACAATACCAGCAACAGGATGATAATTTTGTCTTCGTGCTTCATTTATTCCCTCCCCTCAACATGGTCATTTGCCTTTTCTTAAATGCCCTATAAGCTTCTTCACAAGAATGTCCCCACCCTCCAGCATGTCCGTTAGAACATGTCCACACATTACGTTCCCCGTTCTGTGGAAGATAGCGTACAAACTTGATGACAGGCTTTTGTTTCAATTGCCATTCGTATATTGACATATATTCTCCTTATTACAAATACATTTGTTTCAATTTGTCAATAGCTGTTTGCTTCTTCCCCAGCTTTTGTTGTTGCTTTTCTTTCCAACGTCTATCTTGTTCGTCCCCGACAGCATGTTGCCACCATGTGTTGTATACGTGTTCCAATTGTGTGTTGGACGGAATATCTTCATATTTATGTTTGTCATGTACATCAACACAGAATACAAACCCTTTGTGTTTCAATAGCAGAAGCTCTTCTCTGTCTGTAACGATGGTTGCCTTATCTTCCCCAACACGTTTAAAGAAGATGCCACCCAAAGCATTTTGTTGCTCTGTGTACAGTGAGTCATTTGCCACTTTGAATGTCATCTGCCAACCTGTCTTTGTATCTTTCATCTTAACAATGTTATACGATGTTGTTTGTATTGTGTTGTGGAGGATAGGGTCACGCAATGCCTCCAGTTTCCACCTGCTCCCTATCTTCCACACCGTAACACTCCAACGTCCTTCCTCTGTAACACTCTTACACATAGCCTTTACAATGTTGTCTACATCTTTCTTCTGTTTCTGTTCCTTACTTTCTTTCCCAAATAGCCACGTAAACATTCTCTCCTCCTTACGTATAAAAACAAAAAAGACATGTCCCTAATGAAAGGGTACATGCCTCTATTATCCTACACATTTTGTTGTTTGTCAATAGCTTTCAGAAACGCTTCTTTGCGTTCTTGCCTTGTCATCTCTTTTGTCAATACAAAATCAGATAGATTGCTACCAACATCTTGCACTCTTTGTTCTATCAACTCGTCAATCCACACCATATCTACTTCTATTCCAGCCTTCTTTGTTGTTGGAATGTTTAGCTGTGTCAGCAGCTCATTCATCCTGCTTTTACCTTGTCTGTTCATTTAACACCTCCACTATTAGCATCAAACCCATTCTCAACAAGCTCTTCTATGTCCACCTCTGTTTGCTCTAGCCAAAGAGAACGATTAGTTCTCCCTTCTTCCAGCTTTGCTAAGATGTAAGGGTCTGTGTGCTCTCTATGTCTCTCTTGTGGTGTAGAGAAGAATATTGTCTTTGCTTCTCCATACTCACCTTCTTGTTGTGCAATCGCTACCAGTTCATCAAGTGCTCTATATCTTTCCTTGATGTATTGCAATGCTTCTGTTAGTTTTTGTTTCTTCTCTTCTGTCCACTCCGGAATGTCTTCATTCCCTGTGCTTAGTGTGTACATGTTCTCTCCTTGTTTGTTAGTGTATTGGCAGTTTACCAATGAATTGGCAGTCTGTCTTGCATGTTAGCTCCTTATGTTGTTATGTGTCTATGCTACATCTACCATAACACAGACACATAGATTTATACGTAAGTATAAAGCAAACTACTATTCTTGTTCCTGCCGTAACAACCCTAGTGTACCATCCAAAACACGATTTGTCAATAGGTTGTGCCGCTCTGCGGAACACTATTTGAAGTCTTGGGTAGAAAGATTACCTTTGCCTTCATTACAGATGTTACACAAGATTTGAAGGTTGTTCTCATCAAGGGCAAGCTCTGGGAACAAACGACGAGGTTTTATGTGATCTACGGTGAGATAAATGTCATTATCTTTCGTTCTCCCACAACAGGCACATCTACCATTGCTGGTAGACATTTTGGCAAAACGTAGGCGCTTCCACTCAATGCTGTTCAAGAACTCATTACTGATGATGAAATCGTAGTCGAGATATTCCTTGGCTTTGAGTGTTAGTGTTTTATACTTACTGTCTGTCAGAAGATTGTTACGTTTTGCTTCTCGCTCTTTCAGACGCTCTTTTGCACGTTGTCGTTTCTGTTTACGTGTTAGTTTGGGTTTAGGAGGTGGTGGAGGTGTTTTAGGTTTGCTCTCTCCTTTTGTTTTTGTGCGCTTCTTGATTCCAAGAAAGTCCCTCACCACCATCATATCGTCCAAGCTCCAAGTGGTTTTACCCACAAGCTCTTCAAGTGCAGGGCGTAGAATCACAAGAAGCTCTTTCATCTTCTTTGCTGGGTAAAACTTACCTTTGTAATCCTTTCCTAAGATTCCTTCACCAACCATCCACTGCGTAATGTCATACTGCGCTAAATGTTTCTCTGCCATACAAACACTCCTTTAATCCATTTAATAGCCTTCGATACAGACGATACATCCACTGTCTTCACAATCACCTCACCATCGTACACAGCATTGCCTTTGATGGATTGTAGTTTTCTTTTTGCATCAGCTTCATCTTTTGCATAATAGAACAACACCCAACCTTCGCCTTCATGTTTGTATGACGCCACGTACTCTTTCATTTCTTCTCCTCTAGCATATCAAACAAATACTCACTTTGCATCTCATAAGCCTCTTGCAGCCAATCTGAAACATTGTCCAAAGCATTAACAGCATTATCACACAACCCTTTGTGTGCTTCTCCATCTACAAGAATAGAGGCTAACAATGTTTGTACAACATGTATTCTATCCAATGCTTCATGTGCATATGCCACACGTTGTTGATGTTTCACTTTGATTCTCCTTTTCTCTTATAGTTTCGTATAAAGCGACTAAACTGGCAAGCTTGACAATAACCTTCCAAGTTGCCGTGCTCACATCGAACATCTTTCCATTTTGCAACAACCAGCTTGAAATACTCTGCTGTGTCTATTTCAAACATTCTGCCTGTCTCAAAGCCAAAAGCATTGACAGCACTTTTCAATGTCTTAAACACAATTATACACAGCCTAATTACAACAAGTAAGGGCCAGCATACGCACATCAACACCGCCTGAATCTTACTCACCTGCTTCTTCCTTTGCTTGATATTCTTCTTGTGTCATTTCTCCAAGGTAGCTAACGCTTAGGATGACAATTTTATCTTGCCCACTTGTTTCCTCTACGTACCGAATAGAGTCCATGCCAAACTGATGTGTAGTTGTTACAACGTCTCTGTACCCATAACCAAAGCCTGTCGGTAGTGAATACACATAAGACACAAGCCAATAGTGATGTTTTGTTTCGTTCATTCTGTCTCTCCCACAATGTCAATAACAACAAACACGTCACGCTCTTTCAGCTTTTGTGTAAGCCAACGCATTGCTTCGTTTTCTTTCATTTCAAACACACTATCTGGAACGTCTTCATCAAACAACATCTCATATACAGACGATAACACACCCTCTTTGTCGTAGCAAGTTCCGAAAGAGAAGCATAGGTGGTCGTAAGTCTTGTCCCCTTCAACCATGTGTGTGAAGTCGATGTAGTAGTCTCCACCTCCAGTGCAACACCCATCCCCACACTCCCAAGGCTCTTCCCAATAGCCACTAAAATAAAATGTTTTCATTCCCACACCTCCCAATCTATAATAATCTTATGGACACCATATTTACGCATAGTGTAAACACAGTTGTCAACATCAATGCTCGGGTGTCGCATACGCGCAAATATGTAAGATACAAACTCCCACACATTCACATCCTTGAGAACAAAAGCACAAACAATGTGCATACCTTGTATCATGCCATATTTAGCAAGTGTCATTTCTTCTGTGAGCAAACGCAAAGAAGCATTACCTTCTTTGTGAAGTGTCCACGATTGTTTGTGAAATGTCCAACCTTCTTGTTCTGTCATGTTTTGTGCAAAAGTATGTACAGCTTCTTTATCCTTGCACACAACAACGCCGTAACACTTACCTTCTCTGACGCTTTTCTCTGTAATATATCTATACTGATTCATAGCTCCTCCCCGTAAGCTTTAATCAAAGCTAGCTCTGTAACATTGCTTGCAGCAAGAACATAATCAATAAGAGCAAACGACAACCCTCTATCAATCATATCATCTTCTGTCCACAGGCTTCCATCTTCATGTATCAATGCTTCACTCACCCAACCTACGGCTCTGCCATTAACACCAAGGTAGTCATTCTGTTTCTCATTAGCCATTAGGCTTTTGAATGCTAGATAATCCCACATTTCTCCTCCATATGTAAAATACAGCCCAAACATCAAGTGCAAATAGCGATTGCTGGCGTTTTAAGGCACATTACAGCCACTTTCGCCCTGTCAAGATCCACGTAAAAAGCCCCCGTAGATTTTAAACGCTTCTAAGGGGCTTAAAACGCCTAATACATCTTGTAGTCGTTTGCAAGCATTCGCTGAATATTCCTTGCATAGTCCATTCGTCGGATAGATGTGATACGCAACACCTCAGCATTTCTCAACGTCTGACGAAACTTCCTGCCCATCTCAGATATTTCCTCTTCGTTCCAAACTGGAGCATTGATGTATGGTTCATACTTTTGCCAGATTTTGTTCTCAATGTGTGCTACACGTTCAAGCAGTGTAAACTTCTTCAAACTACCCAGCCAGTTGTTACACTCGCTACAACAAGGTACAAGAAGAAACTTATACCCGTAATTCACAAAATACTCACTACCATACGCACCAACCCAAGACAATGCAGGCACATGATCTACTGTTTGCTTTGGCATACCACAGTATAGACAACGCTCCTCATCGATCAAGTAAAATTTTCTGTACAAATGACCATACCGCTGTTCTAGCTCTGCACGAGTTAGCTGGTTCTTTTTCTTACTACTTGCCACATCTTCTCTCCAAAAGTTATAGGAAAGAAAAGTGTCTCACGTTTCACGCTATTTGTCAAGAGCAATAAGCATTTTACGTGTCATTTCTTATGTGTAAATTTAATAGGCTTCCATTGCCTGCACACGCTGTCACTCTTAGCACGGCAGTCATGAAATCCACACAACCCATCTGAAGAATGTGGGTAGCGTTCTAGCTTCCACTTCACCCAATGCCTACACCCTCCACAACTCTTTTGCATAATGCTCTCCATAAAGAAAAAGACACAAAGGCATGATAGCCCATGTGTCTCGTTGTGTCAACTAGATTTGTTTGTATTTGGCAGGAATGTTTCTATGCCTGTGAGGTGTGTCCACACTTGCCTTTCATTATCCCAATCGCCAAGCCAGCCTAGAGGTTTATACTGATATACCTCGTCATCGTCAATGCGGGCATAAAGCTCACCATTCAAATAAATTTGTGTTCCGACACGGCTATAGTTTTGCATCACTCTTTCTCCTCTTGTACTGGTTGTTTCTTGCGACGACTTGCATATGGCGGCTTGGGAGATGGTGGTGCAGCAAGCTGCTCTTCCTCTTCTTCCTGTTCAGCTTCTAGGTGTGTGTCTGCCCCACAATGTCCACACTTGCATTCATCGGCTTCTTCAGCAAACAGTTCATTGCGCTTTTGGAAGCGATCAATCCATTGTTCAGGTGCAAGCCATAGGTCTTTCCCTTCAAGCATGTCATCAAGCTCTTTCTCGGACAAGAAATGCTTGTACACAGAACGAAGGCGAGATTCCATGTATTTGATGGTGAAAGCAGAGGAAGCTTTAAACTCTGGAATTGTACCGCTCATACCAGCACTACCAGCATGAAGCAGGGCATGAAACCCTTCACTCAATTCAAAACTATCTGCGTACAGAGGAATGAAAGAGAAAGCAGAAGCAAGAAGGCCAGTGCATACGCAATGAATATGTACACCACGAGCTTGTGCGCTTTGCATTTCATGAATCAGCAAATCAACACTACTTACACAACCACCAACACCAGAGACATACATTGTAACATTGTCCCCTTCTTCGAGATGCCGTAGCACATCTACGTGGTGGACAACATCTGTAGGACTTTCAATGCTCTCGTGTACAAACAACGGGAAGTCTTGAATAGTGCGGATTTTTGGTGTACCAACAATAAACATACCACCGTCAGATTGTGTGCCAATGCCGTTACGAACGGTGTTGCGTTTTGTTGTTGTTTTGTTCACAAATTTATTCATTATTGTTCTCCTTAGTCTGTAATAAGAACTTGGTAATTCATCAATGCTTCATAAGCTCTTGGGTCGATCTGATCTTTCCACATTTCAGCCAGTCTCTTTGCATTCTTTTCCTTGTCTTGCTTGTAGGCGTTAAATGCTGCCTCGACTGTTGGGAAGTTCCCGATAACATAGCTCTCACCTAACCAAGCCCCTTGTGCTCGATAGGGACTTGTTTTGGAGTTAGACAAATCCACACCCAATGGAAACTCATTAAAGCGTTTCGGCTTGATGAACGTATTTATTTGCGGAGGAAGGAACACGCAGTTATCGAAAGAGTATTCACTATTCCCTCTTACCAAAAGGTCTTTGTCTAACTGCCAACCCTCATTCCCGAAACCAATCTGTTTATCACACCAAGCGGCAAACGTCTGGTAGCAATGCATCTCAGGGTGAACTTCGACATACATATAACTTGGTGCATACTTAAGCTGCTCTGGGCTGTAGCACCGCTTAATCATGGAATTGAAGTGCTTATAGTGTTCAGTGTGTTTGCCGTCGATCTTAGCAACATACCCACCAACACCGAAGTACCCAACACCACAAATGCTCCTATGAAACGGGTTACTTACATTGCCTCTTTTGACATTAGCTGCCGTAACTTCTACCTCCACAGCAGGGGAGTCACTAAACACCACAGAGCAGCGACCTCGTTTTCCTTTCAAGCTGGTTACAGTTGCAGTATACCCCTCGTTTGTTGCAAAGCTATCGCCAACCTTAAAAGTTCCAGTACGCATTGTACAACCACAAGAAGGGTGGACACTTCTTTCAAATTCAAGCCGTGTCTTAATGGTAGTATTCCCGCAACTACATGCAAACTCCCACAAGAAGTTTTTAGCCCTCTTCCCTATCACTTTAATTGCAGTTAGTTCACCTTTACTAAATCCGGCTATGTTTTTAGGTGACGTACCACCACCAAGGCAGCCGCAGGATTTTTGTTTCCCGCTCTGCATGTCAGACATACGCACTGTGCAAATGTTTCCGCAATCACATTTACAAGTAAAACGACGAACCATCTTACCAGTTGTTTCACTTTGTTTGCGTTCTGCCTCTTCGACAACAGTGAGCATGTTGTACTTCGCACCAATAGATATCTCTTTCAACACACCCATCACACATCCCCATAAGCACGTAGAACGTCTTTAACAATCTCGGAACGCATAACGTCTTTTACACCAAATTTGTGTTTTGCAAAGTTCGGGTATTTAGCGTTTCCGTTTTCATCAAAGAAACGAGACATTGCATCTTGCATACCGCTGCGACCTTTATCTGCTGTGTAAATCTGTGTGCTACTGCCGCTAATTACAACCTTTGTATTTTCACCAATGCGCTCAAGCAACAACTTCATGATAATTGGCTCAAACAGCTGGCTCTCGTCCAAAAGCCAAAGCTTGTTGTCCATTGTTGCGCCCAAAATATAGTTTGCAATGGTGAAATGAATGCGCTTACCTAGATCGTTCTTAACCTTCTCTTTACCTAGGAACTGTTCTAGAAGTTTACGTGTGCTTGCATAATGTGGCTCAAGTTTAGATTGCAAATCGTTCGGCAAAAAGCCCACCTTGTCTTTACCGACTTCAGCAGGAGTACGTGTAACTACAATTTCGAGAGAAGGGTCACGCAGATACTGTTTGCAGAAATACCACAACGTCACTGCCGTCTTGCCAACGCCCGCTGGGCTATCAACAAACGTTACGATGTTCTCTTCAATCTTGTCAATAAATTCCCACTGTGCCGCTGTCGGTTGGAACTCGTTAATACGGTTTTCAACCTTAGCCACCTCACTTGGTTTCGGTGTTGGTGCTGCACCAGCAGCTTGTTTCACATTACGCGTTTGCTTACGTGCCTTACGAGGCTGTGCAATGGCACTGTCAATAGCGTACAAGTCGTCTTCTGTGTATGTCATTTATTTCTCCTTACTTACGTGTTGGCAAAGGGTAGAATCCAACATCAAATGTCTTACTAGGAACATCAATACGTGCAACCCCATATTTTGACAGGCAAATGTAACGCTTGTTTGGAACAGGCTTGTGCTCCCCTTCCCATGAGAAGTATTTAGCTCCGTTAGGGAGATGTTTTGTTGTTGCTGTCCCAATTAGGAACATATCCATATTTCTCTCCTTGAAAGAGGGACACCTTTGGTGGCATCCCTCTGTTGCTTAAATTTTAATCAACCTTGTTTACGTCACATTTGGTGATACATACAGCTTGCCATCTTTTCCTGTCAGCTTTTTGAACTTATGCTGTGCTGTTGTAATATTCTGCATCAAAGTTGTTTCATCAATCTCGTCATACTCAAAATCTTTTCCGTGCAGCATAACGCCAATCAGGCAGTTCTCGTAATCACAGTCATACCAAGGATATACTATAGATAAGTTCAATTCATGCTTTTGATAAAACTCGTCAACACCCTCTACAACATCAAAGAAAGGTAACCCAACAACCAGAGCACTACCAGTGTCAATACCCATTTCAATCCTCCTTCACATCTTTCAGCAAGCTAATGAAATATTCAGCTTGTTGTTCTGGTGTAAAATTATCCCATGTCTGAAGCTCTTCTGGGGATGTTGTGTTAATATCAGAATACCACTTCTTCCAAGCAGCTACAACATCTTCTTCATTAAATGTCATTTCAATTCTCCTTAAGCTTGTTTACGTGCATTACGACGTTGTGTTGTTGCTGGCTTATCTTCTGCTTGCTCCTCTACAATCTCTTGTTCACTTTTAACTAAAGTGATTGTCCACATATTCCCAATAAGCTGTGGAGCATGTTCAACACTTTCACCATCCATGTCCCAACCCTCACGAGCCATGTCAATCAGAATACGTGTAAATTCAATAGGGCTAGATGTTGCAATTTGGAATGTTCGTTTCACTTTAATTCTCCTTTATGTCACCAATCAATATTAATCTCATACTCACCAGCAGGAATCAAACCCTTACTGTGCAAGTCATTTGCAATCATTTGTACGTCTGGATAAAAGTTACGCACCCAGAATAGGTCGATACCCCATTGATCTGTTCGCTCCCCCACAGGCAGTTTTGGGTCACGAGCAAGCCATGCTGCAAAACTCACACCCATTTCACTGCCGTTGAGTTCTTCTGGAACAGAGCCGTTCTCGTAGTCGTATGCTTTGGCTGGGATTTTAATGTAAACATTTTGTCGTTCTTTGCAGCCATCTTGTTGTTGGAACGAATAGGGCTTTACATATGTCTTCACAACCAAATCATCCAAATCACAAACATCATTACCATTAACTGTTTTA
>JACCDV010790530.1_pt1 | contig 11629 bp, 4 predicted proteins | sample 7446131 | NCBI WGS metagenome assembly JACCDV01 (sample SAMN15323448, study PRJNA562643) | freshwater metagenome | isolation source: river surface water | place: USA:Blue River Watershed | collected 2017-08-17
ATTTTGATTGTAAATATTAATATATGGATTAATAGCAAAACAACAACGAAAGATTTGTCTTCCCAGGAGAGACCATCGAAACAAACGACAGAAGATACAATCCAAGCAGCTTCTACAGCGAAGGGACATCCCTAAAATCATTATACTTCGGATATTTAATCTAAGAAACCAACAATGGACATCAATACATTGACATAATAAAGAAAGTTACAACATATATCCCCGAAGTCAACCAGTTTGTTATCGGAATCATCAAGAATAAAACAAGTGATAATTTTATTGTAGATATCAATGCTCCATTGGATGGAGTACTTGGAGCCTTGGAGTTTGATGGAGTTACCAAGAGGAACAAACCTAATCTCAATCCTGGAGATATTGTCTATGCAAGGGTTAGCTAGTATAGCAAGTTTACTGGAGCCAAACTGTCCTGTCTTAATTCGGGATATTCCGCTAAAAAGGCACTTGGAGAATTGAAAAATGGCATGATAGTTTATGGCCTCAGAGGAAGGGAAAAATAGTTGCAGAGTAAATTAGAAATCATTGCCAAGTATTGCCAATTCGAAGTGGCTTTAGGAAAAAACGATATTCTTTGGTTTAGTTGCAGCAATCAAAACACTGAGATGGTGCTCTACAACATCTTGAACGAAGTCTTGAAAGGGTGCTCTGAGTAACTATTTCAAAATTTACTAAAATTAATAAGTAAATGATAACTGTTATGATCAATAATTTTGATGATTGCATAATAAAAATTTATTTGATGGCCAAAATAGTCCATTATCTGCCTGAACTCAACAATAAATTCATTTGCCATAAGGGTGGGTTGCATGCTGAAGAATCCCTCAATATTGTTTGCTTGGACCCACTTTGTAGAAATGATCCGCTTGGATGCTCCATCTGCTTCTCAAATACTCATAAGGTAGCCATGCAATAATACAGTACCATAAGGTCGTAAGCGTTGATAAGTTTGTAGATGATTACTCCAAGAACGTTAAGCAAGTTAACCAGTCGAAGAACTTAAAAAAGATCGAAAAGCATCATTTAGTGGTAAAAAAGTTGATTGGAAGTCTCAGAGAAGACATCAACAAAAAGCTTGACGATTTCGAATCTAGCATTAATGAATATGCAGATGAGCTTAGGTCCAAAACCGCCATCCGCTAAAACATAAGCAAAATAATGAAAATCTAGCTGTAACCAAATAGACTTAAAAATACTAGAAGCAATTAATAGTTCATAGATTTTTTGAAGTTTATTCTCAACAACTCTCTGTTCGACAAAAACAATAATATGATCAGAGTGGCAGATGTCTTAAAGCAAGACTAAGAAAGGATATATGCTTTACTTGACAAGATGGTCAATATGACATAAATGTGTCAAGACTATATTAAGGAAGTTATGAATTCATTAAATTTTTCTGATTAAACATTAAAAGAAGAAAAAATTTAGTTTAAACAAGTTCTAAATAAGCTCAATACTAAAAAGGATTCATTTGATACATCACAGTTTCATAGTACTTAGCTGTTGCACAAAACATTAGAAAAGACTAATATTTAACAAAAGACTTACTGGAGAAAATAATTAGTTGCAAAACAACCCCAAAGAGATACAAGCAAACAAATCGAATAAACAGTCAAATTTACATTCCACCCTCTAAAAAAGCATTAAATGATTGAAATCAAATAGAAATACAAAGTTGGAGTATCAAACATTAGTGCCTTAAAACCACAATACGCCTTACTCACTCCACACTTAGCTACAAGACCAAGTGAAGTTAAGTAGTGGAGTATTAAAATCAACAATTGCCGCAATTTCGCATCGTAAAATACAATGGGCGTGGGATTGGCAACTGAATAAGACCTTTAAAATACTAATTTTGAAGGAGTATACCCAAAAAGTATCTTAATGCTAACCTCCCAAGGGTACGTAATTCAAAACGGATAGAGCCGGAAAACAAATGTTATATTTGGAGCAGGGGACACTCTTCACTTCAAATATGATCCATTTTATGAGCTCCTTGAAATATAAAAATAAAATGGGAGAAAGATAGCTTTGAAGGTGGATAACACATAGGAAAAGCAAATGTTTGCCTGTGTAAGATTAACTTATGCATCTGATTAAGTTCAGATACTTTGATCTACATACAAATCATAGCTCATTTATTATTAACAATCACGCGTTATTTGCAAGTTGCTGATAGTGCAGGAAGAACTAGTCCTCATTTTAAATCTTGGAGAATTTGATATAAAACTTTTATTTTGTCTTCCTGTTTTTGACTTAGAACTTTCCCTCATTGTTGGCTTTGTATATTTTGATATCTTCTAAGTTGATTTACAGGAGAATATTTTTTTGATCTTCTGGGAAGAAGATAAGTTTGTTATCAAAAGTAAGTACTAAATTACTCGATATTTATTTTGATAAATCTTATTCTTTTGCTTTCTTTAGCTCGTAAATTACTCCCCATCGTGTTATGGTTATCTAGCTCAAGAACTGCTAGAAATATTCATAGAATTTTTGTTAGATCTCACTGAATGCCTTTTCACAAGCCTATTCATCTATTTTGCATTTCTAAAGATATTATTTTTCATTCTTTATATAATTTTAGAATCTATTGCGGAAGTAAGGTTTGATTTTAGCAAGGATATCTCTAAGCAAACTTTTTTCATAAAGCTTGGATATAAATTCAATATTGTCGCAAATATCTTTATACATTTTCTCTTTCTGTTCTATTTATCTCTCAAAGACCTTATAGAGCTTCACACTTAAGTCATTGTAATAACTCTTCTCCTTAGATATATCACTCATAATTTATACCATTTTAGTGAGCTAAAAAGTCTTCTTTATATTCTTTTTGGAGTAGATAAGCTCCTTCTTTTGGTTAAACTGGTGATTTAACTTATTTGTATATGCCTCATATCTCATTTTAAGACCCTCCGCTTCATCGTATACTTTCTTCAGCTCAGTGAACTCATAACTTGTAACTCCAATAAATTTGCCAAGGTAGTCATTTAGTTAAAGCAAGCTGTCTTTGATAGTCGCGAAGGAATCACTGAATTATTTGAATTCTTTGTAGAAGGGAGATATTTACACATTTCTATCTTATTTCCTCAATTTGCATAGAAAAGAGTACTGGAGGTTGAGTATCTTTAAGAATTCAGTCATTTAGAAGTTAAGTTCTTTCCCATTTTTTTATAATTTAGAAAACAACCCAAACACTGATTCCGCATAGACATCACCAATAGTGTTACTCTTATTTCTTTACCATTCTTGAATATTGGTCAAAATGGAACTTAGCTTTTAAAAGTATATTCCGTCAATGATTTAGTTCATATGGTTCTTTTTACTCATCTCTCTAATAATGCCTCAAATCTAAATTTAAAAAGTTTATAATTGGGAATAAAAAGAGAAATAATTTAAAAGCCTCTTCAAATAAATAAGATAAGAATAATCAATAATGTCATTAAGATAGGTAGGATGAATACTAACTTCGTTTTATTTACATAGTCTTTAAGCATTTCTTTTTTAGAACTGTCTCAATCCTTTTTGCAACAGAAATCTCATTTTATTTGTTACAGAACTTAAAGGTATATTTTAGGTCTTTACGTGAATAACTGCACTGCATTTGTTCGTATTCAGATAGGATTTAATAATCGTAAAGATCATTTTTCAAGCAAAAGGATTTCCTTTATCTATATTAAGGGAAATACAAATCGTTTTTATATTTATAGCCGTTTCGATATGCTTTCTCTTATTTGCGTAGAACTTTAAATGCTTTTTTATTAGGCCTCAGTAACCGTTTATATTGATTAAGAGCAAATAACTTATCATTGAACGTAGGGAGTTCTAAAAGGTTTGATAATAAGACCAAACTATCAAATTGAAGTAAGTATTTGAGAATAGCCTGATTGTTGAAATCATAATCAGTAAAGAACATTTTTTGAGACATCAAGAACTCAAGCTCATAGCTATTCGGGTAGCTAACATTCAGCTTCATAAAATAAATTAAATCTTTTTATGATTGAATGAAATAGTTTTTCCCTTTATGCTCACTGGTTATAAAGTCTAGGAACCCTACAACTCGTTATTTTTGATTGTTGTAAAGACTTATGGTCTTTATCAGAATATCGAGATTGATCTTGATTAAGTAATGCTTTTATATAAAAGCGGGCATGAGAAGTTACAAAGCTTACTAGTTTGAAGGCTTTCCAAATTTGTCAGTTCTTATCAATAGCTCCACAATATTATGCTTTTTCTTCATCTTGGCAAGCTCATAAATCTTAGAGGCGAATTAGTTGGAGAGGTAGGGTAGAAGCTGACTGAGAAGGACGCTATTAGAGTAATCTATGATTTGTTCGCAAGTATCAATCAACTACTCACTATTCCACTCTTGTATTACCTCACCTACAATACTTTAGACCTCGATTAGTTTGGGACTTTTAGACGTTAGATAGTTACTACCTTTCTTAGAAGCGAATTCGTAAAAGAGAGTAATATTACTATCATAAATTTATCTTGTTATTCTTATAAGTTTATTATTACGAATGTCCAATAGTTTTAATGCTTTGTTTGATATCTACCGGATTTATTGGATTTGATTATTGCTTACATTTAATTTATGAAGATTGGCTGAATTTATTCTTGGGAATTGTTGCAGATTACAATAAGGCAATTACACTACCTTCAAATTACAGCCTGTTATTTATAGCACAGGCAGCTATATCAAATTACTCTTTCTTATTATGAGTAGCTCTATTGCGTCTGGTAGTTTGGGAAATGTATGAGTGTCAAATTTGGAGTTAAATATAGAGATCTGATTAATCATAGTATTGCACCTGCATTCGATTTCGTTTATGAGTTGCTCGGTGCTCTGCTTGTGGTTGAGGGTGAGAAGTGTTTGCTGAATGTTGATATGCGATATCCTCATAAATTCAAATTAATAAACGGCAATATAATAGATAGTAAATCAATTATCATTATTTTTTGGGGTTCTGCCCATTTTTAAACTAGGAGTATATTATCTTGTAGAGCTCAATGAAGGGAGCAATGAATTTCTTCCTCACCATTCTTTGGATCTTCCTTGCAGCATGCTGCAGTCTGAAATCATAAACTTTATTCTTCCATGCCACGTATTTGCTCAGCTTATCGTATATGTTGATTGTAGTTGTGAATTCTTATGAGACTATGGTAGATAATTAAGATTAATTGATGTCAATCCAAAAAGATGCATTATTTTTCTTCTTATTTTCTTCCTAGAGTAGTTCGTAGAAATTATTGAAATTGATCATGCGAATCTTACTGATAGGTTCATTAAGGAAATGCATGAAATGTTTACATCTGAGCATACTACTATCCGTATTGCTTGTTTTATCATTAAAGATCTTTTGGAGGAAATGGACACTATTCAATAAATCTATCAGCCCAAGCTTTTAGAGCTGACTACAAAAAACTCCATCAATTTTTAGTAAAGAAAGCATCTTTATATAAATATTATATAGGTAAGGATCGGATGGCTGTAAGCATATGATAGATTTCTTAGGAGCAGGAGGAGGCGCTAATGATTGACTGTTCTTCTTATTCATAGCTAGTTGCATATTTTTCATGTTTCTTTGGGTTGTCAGTAAAGGAAGCTTATAAAAGCACTTTAGCTTTAAGTATTTTAAAAAGATCAACCTCTCACTACAGACAGTAAAGATAGTGTCTGATGTAATCTTCCCTTTACCCAAACAGTAGCATTATCTATAGAGGGCTATTTTCTGTTCAATACTAACTTCAGTAAACCTATTGATGACAGACACGAATGAGGAGAATCTCAACCCTTTCTCTTCTGATTTGAATTCGTTCGATAGCTTAGATATATATTTATATCTATTGATCCTTTCTATTTTGTAGTATTAGACCAAGCATCTCAAAAAGAATCCAGATTAGATATATTCAACATTCTTCTTGTACACTATCTTCTCTCGCATCTTAGAAGTCAGATAGCCGAGGTTCCAACTCTAGAAGTCACTGAGCACCATATCTAACACTGATTTAGCAGCATTGTATTACACAAGGATACAGAAATCGCCTTGATATTGCTTTGCCTTTGTGATGCTTCCTCTTCTAAACAATAAGTTCTGGCACATCAAATAGAAGTATAACTCTTCAAGGGTCAACTACTACAGAAGAAACTCTCTAAATGTAATGATTTCCCAACTCTGGTCAAGCTTTATATTCATCAAATCACGATAAAATAGATCTTGTGGGAAAGGCTTCTGCATGTAAGGCTATAGAGCTGCGATATCATTCTTTTCACTGTTGAAATAAAACTTTTAGAACCATGTATAGACAAATTAAGGGAATTTTGTATACTTTTCTTCACCATACATCAGAAATTAATTTAATTTGCTGCTCAAAATAGCCCTGAGTATCTGAATGAAAACCCTAGAAACTGATCCATTTCCCTTCATTCTAGTATTAGTGATTTAACTGGTTATTGATTATTCGATAAAGGAGTAGAATGAAGGCATAAAATAGGTAAATTGTGTTAAATTTATTTATTAGTACTTTCGGTATTACAAGTATTCTTCTTCAAGCTCAAAGTTACTTATCTATAAGTTCTCATTTTTCTTACTGGTCAGTTTGAACTCTTTGTATTTGGAATCAAAATAAACACTCTTTATGCTTTTAAAGAAATCGATCTAATATTGGAAGTAAGGATTGGGTTAAATCTAATGCTTATAAACATTTCCTTCACTATTTCCCTGATTGATAAGCTTTTCAGTTAATGTTTTGTTGAGTTCTCTTAGTTTTTTAATAGAAAAAAGTAGAAAATTCTGTCTGGTTAAATGCATTTAACTATCCTCGAGCTGCATTTGTGCTCTTTCTCTCCATTGGCACAGATTATCTTGAAGCCTAAGCTTTTAATCATTACTCTAAACGATTTTTTGTTCAAGCTCAACCTAACGCCTTTGTAAATACTATAGTTTCTTGACAAGCTCAATCTACTTTTACTCAGAATTTTTGAGCTTCATCTCTAGGTAAGAGATTCGATTTTGATAACGAAGTATTTCTGTATTTTCATTCTAATGAACTTCTTTTTTTATTTAAACACTATTTTCTTTTCGATTTTCTTACATCTCATTGATCTTAGATAAGTAGGCAGAATTTAATTGAGCAAGCTTTATATTTTCCATTAGAAGTTGAAAGTCACCGTTTGTGGGAGTCTTAGTGTTTCCACGGCTGTGACCTAGTGGGGCACTTTAAAGCTTCTTAATCTTTTTGAGGAGTTCATCATTGAGTTCTTGTAAGCGAATAGTTTCTTGATAGTTTTCTTTAGAATGTTTTTTATTTTGTTCGTTCTAAAGATGAAGGTCTGTAATCTTTTTGACCAAATTATTAATAATATTCTCAGCAGCTTTCTGCTCTTCTTTCTCCCTACACCTAAACAATATCTTGATTTCGGTTAGAATATGCGTAAATATCTTTGGCATTTGACTATCTTTGAATTTAGCTTCACTAATTAGCTCACTCTCCTTGTTGTCTTTATTTTCACTTTATCTTTAATAGTGGGATTTATTGACAAAGTTATATTTTTGATGGATTGTTTATTGAGACCTTATGTTTCTTAATGCAGAGTAAGGATGGGAAGTAGGTGGGCGAGTAATATTATTAGATTTATTCTATACTTGCGGTTTCTAATGCAGGAATTTTCTTTGATTCTGGCTGGTATGAATCTTACGAAGCATTTCCCTGATATAGTATAATATAATTTCGATGAGAATTTAAATTTGATCAATAAGCATAACTAATTTATGTATTTTAATCCTTCATTTAGCAGCCATATGTTGTAGGCAAATAAAATTATTGCTATGGTGAGATTTGCAACATAATAATATCTGTTAAATGAATAATTCATAGAAGTATGAGGAGATCATGCCTGAACTTGTCCCACTCGACAAGAAGCCTTCGAATCGTAAAAACTCATAGTCTATCCGCCCAAAGGCATAGGAAAACAAAACTGTGTAAAATCCAGTCGCTGCCCAAACATCAAGTGTCAAAATGCAAGAGCAATAAAGACTTAATTCTAAGAAGAAAGATGATTCAAAGAAGCAACGTTCATATGAGATCCAAAAACAAAATGAACTCTCTAAAAATTTAATCAACGAGATGATAAATAAAATTTCACTAAGATCAACTGCGTAGGAAAGCTATCCAGTGAGCAACTAAACGATTCAGAAGCTACTTTAAGATCTATAAGAGTAAATTAGCTTAGTGAGTGCCTAAGCAAGCAAATTCTAAAACTCTCTTCTTCTCAATCCTACTAATCAACATATCAAAAAGTAACTACAGGCAGTCTAAAAATCGCTAAACCAAATGAAAACAATAAAAGAACTCTATCAGTAAAAGATATAAAACCGTAACAAGATAACAGATCTCTAATCGAAAATAACATCACTTAAGAATGAGAACAGAGAACTAAAGATCAAGATAGCAAGGGGAATATAGAAGATATAAAGCCATATTCATAACCTTCCCTGTGAAAAAGAAAAGGAACTTATTGAAGAAGTAAACAAATATAAACTTTCCCTTAACAGAGAAAAGTAAATGAGGGAAAACCTATAGAATAATATTAGCCGCATTGTCTTCAATTTCAAAAGATTCTATATCTAAGCTGACGAAGCTAGAAAAATTGTGACATAGCAACTGAAGACTCTTAGTCGAAAAGAGCATGAGATGAATCTCAAGCTCTAAAATCTAAACCAACAGCAGAAATTGAAAGGGGCTATGAGTAATGCAGACATGAGGTCCATAAAGGTTTAAAGTAATCTCTAAAGTTCATAGCCTTTCTTCAGATAAAGAAAACAAACAAATCGGATAACAGACTAATAAAACATGGCTGAAATTATAAATCTAATAAAAGAAAAGGAAATAAATTATTAAAGAGACCATCATCCGAAAAAAGGATAAAAAGCAGGGTTGAGCCATTTAGGCAGTACTATCTTAAATAAATAGCATTCTGAATCCAATCCATTTACGTTGTAAGAGCAAATCCGAAAGATGCGCGCTAATCAACAGACTTTCAAAAAAATCGTGAAAAAATGATTATCTACCTTATTTTATAAATATTAATTGTGTGGTTAACCTATTGATAAATTAATGTTTATACGCCAATTGCAAAGACTATTTTTCGAAGTACAAACTATCAAGCCAGCAAAAAATTCGATCGATTTAGCTTCAATTGCAGGATAATTCAAAAAACACTTCCAAGAAGAATACCAAAAATACTAAATGCCCTTGCTTTCAACTGAAGGGTCACTAGCCTATACAAGCAGATTCGCAAAGACAGTAATCAACCAATAATTCAACTAAGATCATAGAAAAGGTTATTTTATGCTAATCAAAAAATCAATAGCCAGTAACAAACAATTTACTATTTAATCCTGTGTTGATATTTGTGAATCATTGATTAATTTCTAATTTTAGGGATAGGAAAACAGAATATTGGAGAAAATGAGAAATTATGCCAAAGCACACTAACCATTGTTCAAACATAAAAATAGCACATTTAGCAGAACCTTAAATTTGCCCTTCAAAAGTAAAAAATAGGAAACGTTCATATAGATTGGTCAGCAAAAAAGTAAATATCATTTTCGTTGGAATTCAAAGGAATAAAGCGACTGATCAAAATATATGGGTTGTAAGAGGATAAATCTCAGCCTGAATAAATCTAACTTCTGTCTAATAGGATACAAAAGCTCTCAGCTAAGGACAGCGAGATACTTATAATAAGTCCTTATTAATAATTTAAAACTATAAATACTAAGTAACTAAATGATCTCTTACTTTGCTAGCCAACATTTTTTCATACTTTGCAACAGTCTCCTGATATTAATAATAGTAAATTTTATGGGAAACTTATTAAAAACTTACTAATAAAAAATAGCTCCAACAGTACAATAAAAGTAACAAATACAAAGTAAATTGACTTCTTAAACTATATTCTGTAATAAAATAGTATTGACGAGTTGAAGTAGCTATTCGGCTACATCAAATTAAACATTTTTCATATATAGTTCTAAAGACTTATGATTTCTATTAGCAAAGCAAGCAAAACGTATGTTGGGCAGATTGATCCTCTATCATATGTCCAAATACTAGAATAAGAGTAAAAAATATTTAAAAATATGGTCTCTTATGAACGTTTTTATGCTCTAGCTATTCTTAATTTACTAGCAAACCATAATTTAGATCGATTAAACGTCTTTTGTAATGAATCTAAAATTTTGCCGTTAATAAAGTATTTATTGCATTTGAGAAAGTAGGAGAAAAGTGAAGAAAATAAATAAAACCGTATAGCAGCAATATTAATGACAAAGCTCGCATTATCATCAACCCTATATCAAATACCTTTATTTTTGCCATCAATAAATCAAAACATGAGGAAATATCATAAAGCTTTGCATCCAATTACATACAAATTTCATCAAAAATGATTTATTTTGTCATAATTATCTTTTACTAATCATTTGGTTGTGTCTCCATTATTGAGCAGACAATTAATAAGGAAGATGTCATCAATATCCTTTCCTTTTTTAGCCTTTCTTACAAAATATTTTGTGGGACTGTTTCCTCTTTTATAGTACTAGCAAACATTTATATCGAAGTATTTACCCACCATTTTGAATATTTTGAGCTCCTTCAAGGTTAAAACCTTTATATCGTACAATCTTTCATAACTTTTATTTTTCCATTAAGGGCATAGGCAAACGGTTACTTTTATATAAAAATTATCATCTAACTTTTAAAAGAAATGCAGCCTTTTATCAACTTTATTTTAAAAATCGATTTTCCTTTTGTTTTTAAACTCATCGTAAGCACTTTGCTCAGTCACATAGAAATCCATATCATCGATTTAGCGATTCCATTGCTTGTTTTTGGATTTGTAATGATGAATGGTTAAGGCTGCTCCTCCAAACAATATAGGCTGGTTCTTTGCAAAGAGTCTATGATCCATTAGTTTATGTGTATTGAACAGTCTTGCTTTAATCACAATATCCTTTGGGTTTTTTTATAAATCTGCTTCTTAGAGATATATGATCTTGAGCTATCTTTTTCTCTTCTGTAGTTATTAATGCGTCAGCTTTCGCCCCTACATTTTTATAGCTTAATAGATTTATTATAAAATATCCTTACCTCTTGTTAAGTTCAATAGCCTAGTAATAAAAGAGAAAATTAAAGTTTATAATATTATGCTTATTATTGAAATGTTTACATTACCAAGACTATAATTTTAGATAATAGGACTTTTTCATAGTGTACTATAATAATAAGCCAATATATATCATCGTTAAATTATTGAGATTTTTGATTTAATAGAAAAGTTTGACTATATTGAAGATCTCTTCTTATTATATAGCTACTTATGGTTCATTTAATCAGCCTTTTATTCCCTTATTCTTATACAAAAATAAACAATTGATATTGTGATTATAAGAATAAGGACGACTGACAGAAATGAATAGAATGACCCAATAAACCAATCCCTCACTTTTACAATCCATCCACATTTATTCTAGTTTGAAATCTAGCTATTTTGCATAGGTTTCTAAGATATATAAGTTGATTCTTTTAGTGAGGTCTACCCCTTTTCTTC
>JACCDV010137402.1_pt1 | contig 11627 bp, 10 predicted proteins | sample 7446131 | NCBI WGS metagenome assembly JACCDV01 (sample SAMN15323448, study PRJNA562643) | freshwater metagenome | isolation source: river surface water | place: USA:Blue River Watershed | collected 2017-08-17
ACCAGCGACTGAATGGCCTCGCGGATTTCGGAGGGGCTGAAACGCTTGATCGATTGCGCATTGAGCAAGCTGCCGACGGCGGCTTGGTTCATTAATTCTTGAATGAGAGTCATGGATCGCTCCTGCTTGAGGTGTCATAAAACATGCCAATCGTTTTGGAACGACGGCGCATGCAACGACCTAAGCAAAAGAGATGCCAATCTCCCATTGACTATGAACAACTTGTAATTCATGCATAGATCCGCTATATTTTGCAAATCCGAACTTTAAAATCGTATTTGCAAGAATGATTCCTCGTCAAGCCACCACAACGCTCCAACGTCTTGCCAAAGGCTTTCCCATCATTGCGATCACGGGGCCGCGCCAGTCTGGGAAAACAACTTTGGCCAAGCACGTCTTTCCCAATAAGACCTATGTTTCGCTGGAAAACCCAGACGAATTGGAGTTTGCAAACACGGACCCTCGTCGATTTTTGGCGCGCTTTGAATATGGCGCGATCTTGGACGAAGTGCAACGTTGCCCAGCTTTGTTGTCGTGGCTACAAAACTTGGCCGATGAACGCGCCGTCATGGGCGACTTTGTGCTAACCGGCTCTTCTCAGTTTGAATTGGTCGCAGGCATTACCCAATCGTTGGCTGGACGAGTTGGCCGTGTCGAGCTACTACCACTCACAGTCAACGAATTAAAGGCATCCGGAAAACTACCCCCAGAGCTCAATACGCTCTTATTGCAAGGTGGCTACCCAAGCCTTTATGACCGAGACCTCAATCCGCAAGACTGGTTTGGCAACTACATTGCCACCTATATTGAACGAGACGTAAGACAACTCATTGGCGTGCGCGATCTGTCGCAATTTCAACGCTTCGTCAAAATGTGCGCAGCCAGGTCGGGGCAGTTGTTAAACCTCACAGCACTCGGGGCCGACTGCGGCTTATCAGCCACCACCGCCCGTGAATGGCTGTCCGTCTTGGAGGCCAGCTACTTGGTCACACGCCTTCAACCCCACCATGAAAACTTTGGAAAACGGTTGGTCAAAAGCCCCAAGCTTTACTTTTTAGACGTGGGGTTGATGGCATGGCTACTTGGCATACGCGATGCCAACACCCTAGACACCCACTCATCCCGTGGCGCTTTATTCGAGACTTTTGTGGTCAGTGAACTCGTCAAGCAGCGACTGAACCAAGGACAAGCGTCTGACCTGTACTTTTGGCGAGACAGCACTGGGCATGAAGTTGACGTATTAATCGACACGCCAGAAGGACGACAAGCCATTGAAATCAAATCTGGCAGCACGTTTGCATCAGACTGGCCCAAAGGGCTTCAAAAATGGCAGGCCCTCGCGGGCGCTGGCACACGGCCAGGCCAAATTATTTTCGGCGGCAATGCGAGCTACCAACGTGAAAACTACGCCGTCCTGAGCTGGCAAGACATTACTGGTGGCGCGTAAATTGCTTCGTGCAGATTCCTAGCTGTACAAGTCAGTAAATTGACAGAACACCTCACGCCGAAAGTTCCCATGGACAGACCCATCCCATATGGCCGTCAAAACATCTCCGAAGCCGATATCCAAGCGGTGGTGGATGTCTTGCGCTCGGACTTTCTGACGCAAGGGCCTGTCGTGCCCGCTTTCGAGCAAGCTGTGGCCAGCTATTGCGGCGCTCGGCATGGCGTAGCCGTCAACAGCGCCACATCGGCCTTGCACATTGCATGTTTGGCGCTTGGCCTGGGCCCAGGCGATTGGCTGTGGACCACGCCCATCACCTTTGTGGCCTCGGCCAATTGCGGCTTGTACTGTAGTGCTCAGGTGGATTTTGTGGACATCGATCCACGCACCTACAACCTGTGCCCACAGGCACTTGAAGCCAAACTCATTGAAGCGGAAAAAACTGGCCGCCTTCCCAAAGTGGTGGTTGCCGTTCACCTCTGTGGCCAACCTTGCGACATGGCGGCCCTAAATGCGCTTAGCCAGACCTATGGCTTCAAAATCATTGAAGACGCGTCTCATGCGATTGGCGGCAAATACAAAGATGAACCTATCGGCAATTGCCGCTACAGCGACATCACGGTTTTTAGCTTCCATCCCGTCAAGATCATCACCACCGCCGAAGGCGGTATGGCTGTCACCAACGATGCCCAGCTAGCACACAGCATGCACTTGCTGCGCAGCCATGGCATCACGCGGGATGAAGCGCACATGACCCATGACTCAGATGGACCGTGGTACTACCAGCAAATAGCGCTGGGCTTTAACTACCGAATGACCGAGCTGCAAGCTGCATTGGGCTTGAGCCAAATGCAAAGGCTCGATGCTTTTGTGATGCAAAGACATGCCTTGGCTAAACGCTATGACGAATTGCTCACGGGTCTCCCCTTGGCCACGCCTTGGCAGCACCCTGACAGCCATTCAGGCCTGCACCTTTACGTGATTCGTCTGAAGCTAGACCAAGTTCAAAAAACACACCGGGAGGTCTTTGAAGGGCTGCGCGCCCAAGGCATTGGGGTGAATGTGCACTACATCCCTGTGCACACGCAGCCCTACTACGCCAAGATGGGCCACCCAATTGGCCCCCTACCCAACGCCGAGCAGTACTACCGCGAAGCCATCAGCTTGCCGATGTATCAAGACCTCACACATGCACAACAAGACCGCGTGATCGCAGCATTGCAACAGGAGTTGGCACCATGAGACTTGCCGTGATTCCTGCACGTGGCGGCAGCAAACGCATTCCGCGCAAAAACATCAAGCCTTTCGCAGGTTTACCCATGATTGCGTGGTCCATCCGCGCCGCCATTGACAGCCAATGCTTTGACCGCATTGTGGTCAGCACCGATGACGACGAAATTGCCCAAGTTGCACGCACCTATGGCGCTGAGTGCCCATTTGTGCGTCCGCCAGAACTGTCGGACGATCACACTGGCACCATCCCCGTTGTCGCCCATGCGATTGCCTGGCACAACGCACAAGGCCATGCCGTGAATGACGTGTGCTGTCTATATGCCACGGCCCCCTTCATGCAAGCCCAAGACATACAGCGCGGGCTTGGCATATTGAACAGCAACAACGCCGACTATGCGTTTTCGGTGACCACTTATGCGTTTCCCATTCAGCGGGCAATTCGTATCACTGCGCAACAGCGTGTGCAAATGTTTCAACCCGAGCACTTCAACACACGTTCACAAGACTTAGATGAAGCTTGGCACGATGCGGGTCAGTTTTATTGGGGGCGTGCCCATGCATGGCTCGCACAGCAACCCGTTTTTTCAGAATCTGCCGCCCCCATCATCATTCCAAGACACCGCGTTCAAGACATTGACACGCCCGAAGACTGGCAACGCGCTGAATGGATGCACAAATCGATGACTTTAGAGAACAAGGACAACCATGACATTCAAAACTGAACAAGAAGCTTTTTGGGCGGGCGAATTTGGCAACGCCTACATTGAACGTAACCAAGGCGATGCCTTGCTGGCGTCTAACCTTGATTTCTTTAGCAAAGCCTTGCGTGCAACGCGTGATGTCAAAACTTGCATTGAATTTGGTGCCAACATTGGGATGAACCTCAAAGCAATTCAACTCTTGCACCCCACCATCGAAGCTTCTGCCATTGAAATCAATGCACAGGCTGCAGCGCAATTGCAAAACGTGATCGCACCAGACCATGTACACAACACATCGATCCTCGACTTCGAAGCCTGCAGAACCTACGACCTCACGCTCATCAAAGGTGTGCTGATTCACATCAACCCAGACGAACTGCCGCAGGTTTACGACAAACTCGTCGCCAGCAGCGGTCGTTACTTGTTGGTTGCCGAGTACTACAACCCCTCCCCCGTGAGCATTCCTTACCGTGGCCACACAGACCGTTTGTTCAAACGTGACTTCGCAGGCGAAATCATGGACCGTCATCCTGAGTTACAACTGATTGACTATGGCTTTGCTTACCGTCGAGACCCTAACTTTCCCCAAGACGACATCACTTGGTTCTTGATGCAAAAGCCCTAAGCTGACACAACATGCAAATCGTCTTTCGCACAGATGCATCGGTCCAGATTGGAACTGGCCATGTCATGCGCTGCCTCACCTTGGCTGACGCTTTGCATGCAGGAGGTGCGGACTGCATTTTCATCTGTCGTAACCACGATGGACATTTGGGTGATCTGATACGCCAAAGAGGTCATCATGCCGTGATGCTCGAAACTTGTGTATCGCAACCTACAGTGCACTCGAAAGATTCACCGGCTCATGCTCCATGGCTTGGCACGGATTGGAAAAACGATACTACTGAGACCCTGCGTGCCATCGATTCACGCTCAGTGGACTGGCTGGTGGTGGATCACTACGCGCTAGATCACCATTGGGAAAAATTCATGCGTCCCTTTTGCCGAAACATCATGGTGATTGATGATTTGGCGGATCGCATCCATGACTGTGACCTATTGCTCGATCAAAACCTAGGCAGATCTACCGAAAACTACCGATCCCTGGTACCCGATCATGCACGCAAGTTGATTGGTCCTCGCTATGCACTGCTACGCCCCGAGTTTGCGGCTCTGCGCGAAAAAAGTCTGGTTCGTCGGCAACATCCACAACTTCAACATTTACTCATCACACTTGGTGGTGTGGACAAAGACAACCTCACAAGTGACGTATTGCAAGCTCTTCGCGGCTGCAGCTTGCCCTCGGATTTGCGAATCACAGTTGTCATAGGGCCACATGCACCGTGGCAACACAAAGTGGAAGAAATTGCTGCAGCGATGCATCGTCCAACCCAAGTGATGGTCAATGTGCGTGACATGGCATGCTTGATGGCGACGAGTGATTTGGTCATCTGCGCCGCGGGGGGTACCGTCTGGGAATGTTGCAGTCTTGGGCTGCCAGCATTTGTCATCGCGGTAGCCGAAAACCAACGCAGCGCAGCTCATGCTTTGACAAAGAGTGGTGCGGTTCAACTGATTGAAAACACTCACGATATTGCAACTTTGATCGAAGACTCCCTGCTCTGTGGCACACCAGCGCCGCGACTGCAGCAATTGAGCACAGCAGCGGCAGCGGTGACTGAGGGAAAAGGGTCTAGCTTGGTATTCAATGAGTTGGAAAATGCGCATGCTTGAACTTTGCAGCCTTCGTTCAGTGACCGAGGAGGATTTACCCATGCTCTTGGCATGGCGTAACCATCTAGAAGTTCGTCAGTTCATGTTTACCCAACATGAAATTAGCCTCGAAGAGCACCTCAAGTGGTACGAACGCGCAAGTCAAGACCCTAAGCGCCAACTGCTGATCGTGCAAGAGGCGGACACTGCGATTGGTTACGTGCAGTTCAACCATGCCACCTCCGGTGGCATCAGTGATTGGGGGTTCTATAAGTGTCCTGATGCCCCCAAAGGTAGTGGCAGTAAATTGGGGCAAATGGCCCTCACACACGCATTCTCAACACTGCAGCTTCACAAAGTCTGTGGACAAGCCTTAGAAACCAACGAAGCATCAGTAGCGTTTCACCGACATTTAGGATTCCAGCAAGAGGGCATTCTGAGAGACCAACATCATGACAACGGTCAATACCATTCCGTCGTTTGCTTTGGCTTACTTGCATCGGAATGGATGGGAACTGACCTCAACAAGGAACACTCACATGCCAACCATTGATATTGCAGGCCGACGTATTGGCACAGACTGTTCGCCCTATGTGATTGCTGAACTTTCTGCCAACCACAACGGCAAATTAGAAACAGCCCTTCGCATCATTGAGGAAGCCAAGAAAGCGGGGGCAGATGCAGTCAAGCTGCAAACCTACAAACCTGACACCATCACCCTGCCATCGGACAGCGAAGATTTCAAAATTTATGGCGGTTTGTGGGATGGACGCACGTTGTACGACCTATACCAAGAAGCACACATGCCTTGGGATTGGCACAAACCTTTGTTTGAGTACAGTCGTCAAATAGGTATCACGATCTTCAGTTCACCTTTTGACACGACCGCCATCGATTTACTCGAAGATCTGAACACACCGGCCTACAAAATTGCTTCTTTTGAGGCCATTGACCTTCCCCTGATCAAATACGCAGCCAGTACCGGCAAGCCCATGATCATTTCGACAGGGATGGCAGATGCTGAAGAAATTCAAGAAGCCATTGATGCCGCACACTCAGCAGGTTGCAAAGAACTGGCACTCCTACACTGTGTCAGCGGTTATCCAGCCCCAGCCGAGGACTACAACCTCCACACCATCCCAGACATGATGCAACGCTTTGGTTTGGTAACCGGCTTGTCAGACCACACCCTCGACAACACCACCGCCATTGCCAGCGTCGCCCTGGGCGCCTCCATCATTGAAAAACATTTCACTCTCGATCGACATGGTGGAGGCCCTGATGACAGCTTTTCACTAGAGCCCAAAGACCTGAAAGACTTATGCCGTGGCGCTAAAACAGCTTGGCAGGCTTTGGGCAAGGTTGACTACGGCAGGAAATCCAGCGAACAAGCCAACATCCAATTCCGCCGCTCGCTGTACTTTGCCAACGACTTGCAAGCGGGCGATGTCATCACCACCCAAGATGTACGCAGCGTGCGTCCTGGGTTTGGTCTTGCACCCAAGCATCTCGACGCAGTGATTGGCAAAAAAGTGACACGCGCGGTACGCGCTGCAACCCCCGTAGATTGGGGCTGTATCGCATAAATATGAGTTGGCATAAGAAATGCTCCTCATTGATTGGCTACTTGAGCCTGTCAATTTTTGGACACTCTTATGCAAAAGCAACTCGACATCTGCGATCAATCTATCCTCATCACTGGAGGAACGGGGTCATTTGGCAAAGCGTTTGTACGCACCGTACTCGACCACTGCCCTAAGATTAAGCGTCTCGTGGTCTATAGCCGCGACGAGCTCAAGCAGTTCGAAATGGCCCAAGAATTCCCTGCCGACAAATACCCAGCCCTGCGTTTTTTCATTGGCGATGTGCGTGATAAAGAGCGGCTGTACCGCGCCATGGAGGGCATCGACACGGTGGTGCACGCTGCGGCGCTCAAGCAAGTACCGGCGGCCGAATACAACCCTTTTGAATTCATCAAGACCAACGTCCTAGGGGCGCAAAACGTCATTGATGCGTGCCTAGACCGTGATGTGCAACGTGTAGTGGCACTATCAACAGACAAGGCAGCCGCCCCCGCCAACTTGTATGGCGCCACAAAGCTATGCAGCGATAAGTTATTTATTGCTGCAAATAACTTTAAAGGCACACGCGATTTACGCTTCTCTGTTGTCCGTTACGGAAACGTCATGGGCTCTCGCGGATCAGTTTTTCCATTTTTCAAAGAGCGGGCAAAAACTGGAATTATTCCAATCACACATCCTGAAATGACGCGGTTTAATATCTCGTTACAGGAAGGTGTCGAAATGGTTCTGTGGGCGCTAGAGAAGGCGCTTGGCGGAGAAATCTTTGTCCCCAAAATTCCCTCATACCGAATTACAGACGTAGCACAAGCTATTGCACCCGATTGCAAGATTGAAATTGTGGGTATACGCCCTGGCGAAAAGCTACACGAAGAAATGATCACAGTGAGTGATAGTCCAAATACCGTGGACCTTGGTGCCTACTACGCCATTCTTTCGGCCAGTCAGCCTGAGAAAAGAAACGCATATCTCAATAACTATGGCGCACAGCCTATTCCAGAGAACTTTTCTTATGACTCTGGCACGAATCCCGACTTCCTCTCAGTTGAACAACTCAAACAGTTGGCATTGCAACCATAAATAAGCGCCATGAATCACCATCAACTGAAGCGGCTCAAGCAAGCGCAAGCCAATCGTAAAGCGGGGAAGCTAAAACCAGCATTTGAAGCGCTCACCAAACTCAACAAAGAGCTTCCTGCGTCAGCTCAAATCAGAACAGAGCTTGGACTGACCAATTACAGCCTCGGCCAAGTGACGGAAGCAGCCACGATCTTCCAGAAATTGCATGAAGAATCTCCTGAAGATATGCATATCTTGAATTGCTGTGGGGTTGCATATATGCAACTGGGCATGTTTGATTTGGCTATTCAATTTTTCAAGAAATATGTCGGCAAGAAGAATGACGACTATGAAGCGTGGATTAACCTCTGTTGTGCAGCAGGTAAAAACAACCAATTCACAGATGCAGCCTTCTATGGGATGCAAGCACTTTCGCTCAGACCTCTCGAGTCTAAAGCGCATCAAAACATGGGCTCTGTTCTTCTAGCCTTGGGCCGCCCCAAAGATGCTTTGATCTCTTTTGAAACTGCGCTAGAGCTGGATCCTGAAAACATTGCTGCACGTTCGAATATTGGCAATATTTACGGTGAATTCAATCAACCGGCACAAGCGCTTGAGGTCTATGAATATTGCTTAAGTAAGGCACCTAAAGATAGCTTGATGGAGTCAGACCTCAAATACAGAATGAGCTTTGAATACATGAAGTTAGGAAGGTTAGACATTGCATGGAACTACTACGATCATGGTTTTGTGCTGACAGATACACAAAGCCGTACGCCCAAAAGAAAGTTTGAAGTACCTCAATGGAAAGGCGAGCCACTTGCAACAGACAAAAAGCTCATGATCTGGCGAGAACAAGGCCTAGGCGATGAACTCATGTTCATGCCCATGGTGCGGGACGTCTTGCAAGAACATCAAAATATCATTCTTGAGTGCGATCCTAGACTCGTCAAAACCTTACAGCGATCTTTTCCTGAATGCGTGGTTCGCACGCAAGCGTTCTACAGCCCTCCCAACGGATTGCCGGTGGTGCAGGACTATGACTTCCATATTCCACTTGGCGGTTTATTGGGCATCTATCGAAACAAGATTGATCTCTTCAAAAATTCTCAGCCCTACTTGGTCGCAGATTCAGCAAAAAAATCGGACTTCAAAAATCGGATCAACAGCAATAAAAAATTACTCGGCATTTGCTGGCGAAGTGGAACCTTGAATATTCAGCGCAACCAACACTACACGCCGCTCTCAGCGTGGAAAGATGTCTTTGCGTTGCATGAGCAATTTGAGTTCATCAACCTCCAATATGGAGATTGCGAATCAGAATTACGGGCTGCCGAAGAAGAGTTTGGCGTCAAAATTCATCGCTGGAATGAGCTGGATTTGATGAATGATTTAGATTCCGTTGCTTCGCTCATTGATGCAACAGATCATGTTATTTCCGCAGGTACTGCGGTAGCGCAAATGACCATGGCGATAGGTAAACCACTGAGCCTATTCCTACCAAGCGGTAACCCGTGGGTGCTGTTGGGGCAATCTAACTATCCTTGGTACCCAAACAACCCAGTCAAGCTATATCGACCTGCTGATGATGAAGTCATCGACTCTGTGTTGCCTCGCATAGCGCACGATTTAATCAATCTACAAGCAGCATAAAAAAACCGGGACAAGTCCCGGTTTTTTTACATTAACGCAGTCTTTACTTGAGCAAAGACAACACGCTTTGTGGTTGCTGGTTAGCTTGAGCCAACATCGCAGTTGCTGCTTGCGAGATGATTTGTGCTTTTGCCAACGCTGTAGTTTCAGAAGCGTAATCGGTGTCTTGGATACGGCTACGTGATGCAGCTGTATTCGTCACGATATTGCTCAAGTTGTTAACCGTGTTGTTCAAGCGGTTTTCCATCGCGCCCAGTTTGCTGCGATAGGAGCTGACTTTTTCAATCGCGTTATCAATCGTAGAGATCGCTGCAGTTGCCGAACTAGCAGTGCTGATGTTTAAGCCTGTCAAACTTTGACCACTGCCAACACCCAAACTTGCAGAATTCACTTGGAAGTCAGCTGCGCCGACGTTTTGCTCCAAGAAGCCGTGTTCAGCCACAGTCGCGTCGTCGCCCAATTCAACACTGATAGGGCTATTGGTTGCCGAATCCAAACGAATCGATGCACGATACTGTTCGTTGTCTGTAAAGATCACATCTTTCGCAGTACCTGCGGTTGTTGAAGTATCAATACGCAGTGTTTGGACGTTGGTCCCTGACAAGCGCAAGTTAAAACCATCAACCTCTGCAGTAATACCTGTTGTACCTGTTTTGTCGTTGATTTGAGATGCAATATTCGCTAGCGTAACGGTAGTGGTTGCAGCCACAGCCACCTCTACGCCGTTGAACAAAATCTTGTCGTTTGCAGACAAACCACTCAAGTCACCTGCTGTGAATGTGAATGTTTTATCCATCTGAGCGTACGCGATAACACCGGTTTGCTCAGAAAAGTTATTGATCGCATCCAATTTACCCTGGAATGTATCGGTGGGAATATCAGCGTCATAAATTGCAACACCGTTGATCTTGATATCAGTTTGCCCCCATGCGGTCGTGACACCAGCACTGGTAAGCGCAGTACCTGTTACTGAATATGCATCTTGGGCTTTGTTGTACTGAGAAGTCACCTCTCGGAAACCCAAGCTAGCCAAATCAGTCAAGCTGCCTGGTGTTGCACCTTGACGGTTACCCACTTCAATGCGAATCGGGTTGCCATCATCAGAATCCAATTTCAAGAAACCAGTGAAAGTCGAATACGCGGCTGCTGTAGCTCCATGATTGAAACCTGACGCAGTTTCATAACTATTAGCACTGCCTGAACCATCGGCAACTTTGATGGTTGCACCAGTGTTGTTACTCAACACCAGTTTACCTTGATCGTTGATGCTCGCTTGCACAACAGCACCTGCTTCGTTGTTGATGTTATCCACCAACTCTTGCATGTTCGCAGAAGCAGAAATGCTGTAGGTCGTTGCAGCGCTTGCACCCAAGGCCTGCACTTGAATCTTGAATTGACCGTCAGTCGTGATACCCGTACCCACTTGCTTGGCAACCACCACGTTGAAGCCTGAGGCTGTCACGTTATCGACGTTTTCGTTGATGTTCTGAATCAAATCTTCGAGGTCGTCTTTTGCTGTGGTTGGGTCGAACTTAGCAAGCTCTTGACCGTTGATCATGACATCGCCTTCATCGAAAGCAGTCAATGCAACACGGTTACCCACCAGGGTCTGACCATCAAACGAGCCAGATGCCATGCCCAAATCTTTGGTACTTACAGAACCAATGCTTACATCCATGGTTTGGTAAGACTTGTCACCGATTTGGAGTTTTTTATCTGTGAATGTGCCATTCAAGATTTTTTGGTTGTTGAACTCAGTAGTTCCAGCAATGCGATCGATCTCGGCTTTCAACTGTGTGATTTCATCGTTCAAAGCCACGCGGTCCGAGTCGTTGTTGGTGCCGTTCACAGACTGCACAGACAACTCACGCATGCGTTGCAAGATGTTGGTCACTTCGTCCATTGCGCCTTCAGCGGTTTGCAACAGAGAGATGCCGTCGTTGGCGTTTTTGATTGCCATGTTCAAGCCACGGACTTGAGAGTCCATGCGAGTGCTGATGGCCAAGCCAGCAGCGTCGTCTTTGGCCGAGTTGATGCGGCTGCCAGTCGACAGACGTTGCATCGATGTCGACAGAGCGCGGTTGTTTTTCATGATCGCATCTTGAGCGACGAGCGATTTCACGTTGGTGTTAATGACTGACATGATGTTCTCCTATTAGGTAGATCACATTGGGTTGAAAAAAGTTCAGAAGTTCTTTTCGATTTCCTGATAACCAGTGAATCGACTGCTTCAGAAATTACTTG
>JACCDV010377517.1_pt1 | contig 11625 bp, 10 predicted proteins | sample 7446131 | NCBI WGS metagenome assembly JACCDV01 (sample SAMN15323448, study PRJNA562643) | freshwater metagenome | isolation source: river surface water | place: USA:Blue River Watershed | collected 2017-08-17
TTCACGCCACTGGCGCTGACACGAATCAGCAACTCCCCCTCACCTGCCTGCGGAACAGGACGCTGCGCCACGCGTAGCACCTCTGGAGCGCCGTGCGTGGTGATTTCAACGATGTGCATCATGCGCGCATGTCGCCGCTCAAACCTAATTAGGCTTGAGGTGCAGCGTCGTGTGCGTGGTCAGCTTGAGGACGCTCGATCAAGGCCTTCATGGACAACTTGACACGACCTTTTTCGTCGGTCTCGAGCACTTTGACGCGCACGATTTGACCTTCGCTGAGGTAGTCCGTGACCTTCTCGACACGCTCGTGTGCGATCTGGCTGATGTGCAACAAACCATCTTTGCCTGGCAACAAGTTAACCAAGGCACCGAAGTCCAAAATCTTAGTGATCGGGCCTTCGTAGACCTTGCCGATTTCAACTTCAGCCGTGATCTCTTCGATGCGACGCTTGGCTTCTTCAGCTTTGGCGCCGTCCGTAGCGGCGATGGTGATGGTGCCGTCTTCTTCGATGTTGATTTGAGTACCGGTTTCTTCGGTCAAGGCACGAATGGTGGCGCCGCCCTTACCAATCACATCACGGATCTTCTCTGGGTTGATCTTCATCGTGAACAACTTAGGTGCGAAGGTCGACACTTCGGTCTTGGCTTCACCCATTGCGGCTTGCATCTTGTCCAAGATGTGCATGCGCGCTTCTTTGGCCTGTGCCAAAGCCACTTGCATGATTTCTTTGGTGATACCTTGGATCTTGATGTCCATTTGCAGAGCAGTAATACCGTTGGTGGTGCCGGCCACTTTGAAGTCCATATCGCCCAAGTGATCTTCATCACCCAAGATGTCGGTCAACACCGCAAAGCGGTTACCGTCTTTGATCAAGCCCATGGCGATACCTGCCACATGTGCTTTCATTGGCACGCCAGCGTCCATCATGGACAAGCAGCCACCGCACACAGAAGCCATGGAAGAGGAGCCGTTGGACTCTGTGATTTCAGAAACCACGCGCATGGTGTAGGGGAACTCTTCTTTAGTTGGCAACACAGCCACCAAAGAGCGCTTGGCCAAACGGCCGTGACCGATTTCGCGGCGTTTTGTAGAACCCATGCGGCCCACTTCGCCCGTGGCAAAGGGAGGCATGTTGTAGTGGAACATGAAGCGGTCTTCAAACTCGCCCGCCAAGGCGTCAATGCGTTGCGCATCGCGCTCAGTACCCAAAGTCGACACCACCAACGCTTGTGTTTCACCGCGTGTGAACAGAGCAGAACCATGGGTGCGTGGCAACACGCTGTTACGGATTTCGATGGGGCGCACAGTGCGTGTATCGCGACCGTCGATGCGTGGCTCGCCTGCCAAGATTTGGCTGCGAACGATGTGGGCTTCGATGTCGAACAACATGTTTTCGACTTTGACCGCGTCAAACTCAACGCCGTCAGCCTTGAGAGATTCCATCACAGCGGCGTACGCTTGGCGGCAAGCCAGCGTACGGGCTTGCTTGTTGCGGATTTGGTAGGCAGCGCGAAGCTGCTCGTCACCGTGCGCTTGCACGTTGGCAATCAGTGGCTCATCCTTGGCAGGAGCAGTCCAATCCCAAGCGGGTTTACCAGCATCGCGCACCAATTCGTGGATGGCGTTGATGGCAATGTTGCCTTGCTCGTGGCCGAATACCACAGCACCCAACATGATGTCTTCTGACAACTGTTGTGCTTCAGATTCAACCATCAACACAGCCGCTTCAGTACCTGCAACCACGAGGTCCATCTGGCTGTCTTTGCGTTGTGTTTGACCTGGGTTCAAGACGTATTCGCCGTTGATATAACCCACGCGAGCGGCACCGATGGGGCCGTTGAAAGGGATACCAGAGATGCTCAAGGCGGCAGACACAGCGATCAAGGCTGCGATGTCAGCGTCGACTTCTGGGTTCAAAGACACGGTGTGCACCACCACGTGCACGTCGTTGTAGAAACCTTCTGGAAACAAAGGACGGATGGGGCGGTCGATCAGACGACTGGTCAATGTCTCGTGTTCGCTGGGCTTGGCTTCGCGTTTTAAGAGGCTTCCAGGGATCTTGGCTGCAGCGTAGGTTTTCTCGATGTAGTCCACAGTCAAGGGGAAGAAGTCTTGGCCAGCTTTGGCAATCTTCGAACCCACGACGGTGGCCAACACCACGGTGTCGTCCATGTTGACGAGCACAGCGCCGCCAGCTTGGCGAGCCACTTCGCCAGTTTCCATGGTGACCGTGTGTTGGCCCCATTGGAAGGTTTTGGTCACTTTATTGAAAATAGACATGTGTTTTCCTAATGAAATTTGGCAAGTCACTGGTGCAGTAAACGATGCCATTCCAGAAAAGGTGGGGCTTTTTTGGAATGACACAGCTTTCGAATCTGCGCCTTGTGGGTTTGCCGTTGGTGAAAAAAGAGTGTTTAAAAGTGCAAAACGCCTGAGCTTGTTGAAAACTCAGGCGTTTGTCGTTAGAACTTCAACGATTACTTGCGCAGACCCAACTTGGTGATCAGGGCAGCGTAACGGTCGAAATCTTTGGACTTGAGGTAGTCGAGCAATTTGCGACGACGGCTCACCATACGCAACAAACCGCGACGACCGTGGTGGTCTTTGGCGTGTTGTTTGAAGTGAGGTGTGAGTTCGTTGATACGAGCGGTCAACAAAGCCACTTGGACGTCGTGACTACCTGTATCGCCGGCTGAGCGTGCATTGTCTTTAACGACGGCTGTTTTTGTGGCTGTCAACATGGTTTTTTCCTTAAATATTTGACTTGCGTTGCACCGTGGAAGTTGATGCAACGTGCTTTGCTTGACCCCAAAAGGTAAAGCCCGCAGAGTATAGCAGGCGCGCCAACCTTTGGCCAGAGCCCCAAAATCAAGCCAAGTCAGCGAGCGGCCAACGGGGTTTCACATCAAAACTGTAGCGAGGTTGAGCCTGGGCCATGCCCCCCTTGCTGCCTTGCAAGCGCATGGCAGCCGCCATGGCAATCATGGCGCCATTGTCGGTGCACAAGTGCAGCTCGGGGTAATGCACCCGCACGCCTTGGCGCATGCAGGCGGTATTGAGCTGCTCACGCAAATGGCGGTTGGCCCCCACACCACCGGCCACCACCAATCGCTTGAGCCCTGTTTCGCGCAATGCCGTGAGCGACTTCTTCAAGAGCACCTCAACAATCGCCGCCTCGGTCGATGCCGCCAAGTCGGCTTGACGGGCCTCAAAGTCATCACCCAGCTTTTTGGCTTGGGTCATTACCGCGGTTTTAAGGCCGGCAAACGAAAAATCCAAATTACCGCTGTGCAACAGAGGTCGCGGCAGCTTGAACGCAGCGGGGTCACCCCGCTCAGCCAGCTTGGACAACGCGGGGCCACCGGGATAGCCCAAACCCATGAGCTTGGCCGATTTATCAAAGGCTTCGCCCGCTGCATCGTCTATTGTTTCACCCAGCAATTCGTAGCGCCCCACCCCGTCCACACGCATGAGCTGCGTGTGACCGCCCGACACCAGCAGCGCCACAAACGGGAACTCAGGCGGGTCTTGACTCAAGAAGGGAGAAAGCAAATGCCCCTCCAAGTGATGCACACCCAGCACCGGTTTATCTAGCGCCGCGCCCAAAGCGCAAGCCACGCCAGCCCCCACGAGCAACGCCCCCGCCAGCCCTGGACCACGGGTGTACGCCACCACGTCAATGTCCTGCAACGTGTGTTGAGCCTCAGCCATGACCTCGCGCGCCAGCGGAATCACCCGACGAATGTGGTCGCGGCTGGCCAGCTCGGGGACCACGCCGCCATAAGCCACATGCATGGCCACTTGGCTATAAAGCGCGTGCGACAACAAGCAAGGCACCGCTTGGCCATCAGAGTAGACCAATGCCACGCCTGTTTCGTCGCAAGAAGATTCAATACCGAGGATCAACATAAGCACTAGAGTTTATGCGGACACCCATACGCAGGGCGCAACTGACTCAGCGTGCAGCCCGCTTTAGATCAGCAAGCTCCAAGGTTTCGTCGACAGAACTGTCATCCAACACGGGTAAAACCACTGGCGCCACAATCAGAGGACCTGTAACAACCCGTCTGAACTCAGCATGCGATGCAATCGGGGCGGCAAATGCAATCGTCACACTCGCCACCGCCCATTGAACGTAGGTAAAACCGCGCGCATGCAAATTGACCTTCCCCCGAAACACCCGCAGTCCTGTGAATCGGGGAGAAATCACATCATCACGCGCGTTCGAACGGTCAACACTCGCAGGCGAGCTCAACACAGTTTGAGCCTCGGGTTGCCCCCCAGCAAAAGGCATCGACTCCTGCATACTTTGCGCCCCCTGCTCTCGCGCTGATGAGGAATGCTCTTTTGACACATCGGCAAGCCCCATTCGCAGATAGGACTCATCCACCAGTTGACGATTGATTTCAGAGTCATCGTCATCGAGCAAGACAAATGCGTCAGTGAATTTATGAGCTCTGCCAATTTGCAAAAAGCTGAAGTGGTCTGTCTCAAAACGGTCCAATCGATGATGCACAGCCTCCACAACCTCATGGATATTTTGAGCGCGAACTTCGGGCGTGATTGCCTCACGGTGTGAGTCGACCCCATCATTGACCACGGCTTGCCGGTTGATGTCAAAACCATCGCTGTCTAGCGTTTGTCGATTCGCCAATGCTGCAGAAACATCAAGCTGTTGCTGGTTGTCAGTTGCCGCATCGCCGCCCAACTTCTGAAGGTTAAGTCCATCTGTGGCGTTCAACCCCACATTGACAACATTGCTTTGATCTTCAAACCCGTCCGAGATACTTTGAATGTTGTTATCCATGGTGCGGGCAATGAATTGACTCATCTTTGCATCGCCAGCGCCTGCCACCCAAACACCTGAATTGACGCCCTCGGAGAGCTCATTGGTGAATGTCAGCCCATCGCCATCCTCCATGCCAGAAACACGCTCATGCTTGACATGGTTTTTAAACGCACGGGTGTCAAAGGGCTTGAAGTTTTTGGTTTCGAGCACCTTCAAATATCTGCCGAAAGTTTTCTCAGTAAAACCAAATGCCGTCAACATGCTCAAAAACAGTTTGTCTTCTAAGCGTGCCACCTCACCATCGGACAACATGCAATCACATACGTTGACCAAGATGAAAATCTTTTGCTCCGGCTTGAGCAAGGCGGCTGCCTCATCTAGAAACTGCTTAAGCTTTGTGATGCGTACATACGCCAAAGCAACACTTTGAAGCCCCTCAAACTCGCCAATGACAGCCTCTAACTGGCCCACCTCCTGCGCGCCAATCGCACCATCGGCCGTCAGCATGTAAAGCAAGGCAATGGCCAACGCAAAGTGAGGCGTCATCGGTTGACGCTCAGACTTCACGCCACCGTATTTCCCTAATACTGATTTGTCATTTTTCAGTGCAAGTATTTTTAAATAGGGCTCAAACTGAGGCTGCCCGACACCAAAAGCAGCAGACATCTGAGAAAAAAGAACCAGCTCGGCACGATCGACTCTGCCATCCGAGAGCAACGCATCGCACACATTGGTCAAAATGCACCACTTGTCTTTGACACTCAAAATTTCGCAAGCGGATGTAAAAAATTGCTCTACAGGCACCGATTGGACGTAGCGCAAAGCGTAATTCAGCACAGCCTGATCACCACCTAAAACCGACTGCAGCTGACTGCTCTCCTGAGCTTCCAACTCGCCGTCAGAGCCCATCATGTAAAGCAAGCCACAAGCCAGCGCAAGGTATGGCGTTAAGAAAATCTGTTCTCCACCCTCGACCCGTACGACCTCAGTATCACGCTTGAGGGTGTCTAACAGATGGTTTTGAGGGTTTACGACGGCCATACGCCACCGTAATCAATCCCTCCATTTTGGTGGGTGACAACTACGTCATAGACACCTCAGATGACGCACTTGTCATCAAGAGAAAAATCAATCCTGGCGTGGCATAGCGGCCGACAGACGCGCCACCACGGTTTGTTTGTCAGTCACTTTCAACGACAACTTGGCCTGATGCAATTTGGCAATTTCTAAGCAAATACTCAAACCTAAACCCAACCCATCAACCTGGCGGGTATGCGATGCATCGCCTCGGTAAAAACGATCAAATGCTCGCTCCGCCAAATCCGATGGCACTTGAGAGGTGGCGTTTTCGACCGTCAATTCAAACTCGCCCTCAGCACGCACCAATGAAAAATGAATCCACCCTTGCTCTCGGTTGTAATTCACCGCATTGGCATACAAGTTGTGAATGAGTTGGTGGACGAGCGTTTTATCGCAATACCAAACAACGTCTGGTGCAATCGTGCTGGTAATTTTTAAATTCGATTGAAAGGTGTGTGCGTCTTTGACCAACTGAGTCAAGAGTTGACTCACGTCCACATAGCCTAGTTCTCTGCGCAAACTGTTGGCATCTGCACGCGAAAGCAGCAGCAGTTTTTCGGTAATTTCAATCAACCGCTCAACTTCATCACTCATGCTACGCATGCGAATTTGAGCATCAGACCCCATGGGCAAATCATGGATCAACCGCTCCACATTGCCTCTCAAAATGGTCAACGGCGTTCTCAACTCGTGAGAAGCATCAGCTGCAAAACGACGTGCCTTATTAAAGCTGTCATTCAAACGAAAACGCAAATCATCAAACACACGCACCAAGGGCTCAAACTCTTTGAATGGCGCTTGCAAATTGACCGATTGGTCGAGCGTGTTGGCGGTCAGCTCAGACATTTTGTTCTGAATTGTGGTGATGGGCCGCATCACCACAAATGTCAAATACAAGGTCAATAACAGCAGCATGGAGAGAATGGTGGGCAAAACATAAACAGTGTTGCGATCTCTTAAGGCCCACACGCGCAACATCAAGGCGTCAATCTCTTTGCTCTCCAACCAAACTTCTGTGCTTTTCTTGGGGTCGCTGAACCGAACCGCATACCAACTCTCATGATCAATCACGCCATGCGAATACGTCATGCAACCTAAAGTTGAAACCGCCTCACCTTGCCAAAAACTAGGCTTAGCTAGCAAAGTTTGACACATCGAGTTTGTGTTTGCGTTTCCTTTTTGCCGATCACATAGAACGTAGAAATCAGACATGTTGCTAAATAAGCCCCCTTTTTCGATGGCTTTAAAGCAACTTGAAAATGCATTTGGTTTTTGAAACAAGTCTTCACAAGCTTCCAAAGCAACACCCATTTCTTGATGGATGCGCGTTTGCAACTGATCGGTCAACAAATTCTGTGCGATGAGTCGATTCGAACCAATCACAACGGTTGTGATTGCGATCACATGAAAAAAAACACGTACTTTGAACGACTTTTTCATCCGTCAAGCCTCCACGCGCAAGCGATAGCCCACACCACGCACCGACTCAATGGGTGACGCACGCCCTCCACTTCCTCGCTCCAACTTACGCTTGATCCGTCGCACGCACACATCGACCACATTGGTTTCTGGATCGAAGTTAATTTCCCACACGTGTTTGAGAATTTGCTGTCTTGAATAAATGTGTCCAGGCGCACGCATCAAAAACGCCAACAAACTGAATTCACGTTGACTGAGTACAGCCGTAGCATCAAACCACTGCACTTTGTGACTCACCACATCTAAGGTGAGGTGGCTCAATGAAATTTGTTGGACTTGCTCAGGCATCTTGCGTTGCATCACCGCCTTGATGCGCGCTATCAACTCTTCTACAAAAAATGGTTTGGGCAAATAATCATCAGCGCCCATTTCAAAGCCCATCAAGCGGTCGGGTAAATCAACTTTCGCGCTCAGGATGATCACAGGCGTTGTCACACCTGCGGTGCGTGCTTGGTGCAACAGATCAAACCCATTGAGCTTGGGCAACATCACATCCAGAATCACCAAATCATGCACAACACCGAGCACTGCAGCCAAGCCATGCTCGCCATCATCTAGGTGTGTGATGTCGTAGCCAGCAGCCGACAGACCTTTGATCACAAACTCAGCGATCTTGGCTTCGTCTTCAATCAAGAGAATTTTCAAAACCAATACCTTTTGTTTTTTCGTGCTTTATTTTGAATCCATAAATTCGCCAGAGAGCAAATAAAAATGACATATTCGTCATGAAATCACGCATGACAAGGATGTCACTCATCTCTTAAACGGGTACGCCGATCTTTAAGAGGTGCCCCTCAAAGAGAACGTCCATGTCCAACCTCATCCCGCTCACATCTTCACCGCCTGCGCTTCTAGATAGGTCAGCAATGAATCAACTAGCCGCCACAACGCAAGCCACCGCAACCATCACAACACCTGAACCCATCACACCTAGCGCTGTCGCCTTGTCATTTGCCTTCGACAGCATTCAGAAAACCCTCAACGTGGTCATGACCGACGAACGATCCGGCGAAGTTGTGAGAACCTTTGAATTCATACGTCTGCCGCCCAATATTCACCACACCGACCGTTTGAATGGGCTATTGCTCGACGAGTTCGCGTAATCAGCTTGAGCTAAGGCGCGAACTGAATTAAGCATATAGCCAGAAGTTATCAAGCCTGCGAGACAATCGCGGCATGAGCATCAGTCACTACATCAAAGACATCGGCCGCGGTCGTGATGGCGCACGTGCGCTCGACCGTGCACAGGCGGCAGATTTGATGGGTCAAATTCTGGATGGCCACGTGAGTGACTTAGCGCTAGGCGCCTTTTGCATTGCCATGCGCATCAAGGGTGAAACCGACCAAGAGATGGCTGGTTTTTTAGATGCCATCCATGCGCGTTTGCAGCACCTACACGCCACCACACCTGTGGTGGTACTTCCCAGCTACAACGGTGCGCGCAAACTCCCTGTACTGACCCCTTTGCTAGCGCATTTGCTCGCACGCGAAGGCTTAGCTGTGGTCATGCATGGCGCGCCCACCGAATCGACCCGCATCACCAGCCAAGACGTTTTAGCCGAAATGGGCACCCAAACGCTGAGTCAACCCCGAGCCGTCAATGCCGGCGACGTGGTGTTCGCCCCCACCGAGGTACTCTGCCCTAGCCTCAAGCGTTTGCTTGACGTCCGCCGCGTGGTCGGTCTGCGCAACCCCGCGCACAGCCTTGTGAAGCTGATGAATCCCACCTCAGCGTCTGACGCCTTGCTGGTCAGCAGCTACACCCACCCCGAATACGCCATCTCGATGGCTGCCACGTTTGAGCTCACCGGCGCACGTGCTTTGTTGCTTCGAGGTACTGAAGGCGAAGTGGTGGCCGATGCACGCCGTACACCACAGATGAACGCCTTTGTGCGCGGCACTCGCACCCCATTGGTCGAAGCACAAGCGGGCTCGCTGGTGCACCTGCAAGAGTTGCCCACCCAAATCGACGCCGTCACCACTGCCCGCTACACACAAGCCGTGCTCAGAGGCGAGCTGCCCGTCCCTGCACCGCTCGCAACCCAAGTGCAAGCGGTGCTGAAAGCCCTGAGCCTTTGATGACCATGACACACGCATTTCAACCCCATGTCACGCTGGTCGGCGCAGGCCCCGGTGACCCTGACTTATTGACACTCAAGGCCGTCAAAGCGATTGCGTCTGCCAGCGTGCTTTTGGTCGACGATTTGGTGAGCGACGCCATCACCACCCACGCATCGCCCAAGGCTCGCATCATCCATGTGGGCAAGCGCGGCGGTTGCAAATCCACGCCACAAGCCTTCATTGAAAAACTCATGGCGCAAGAAGCGCTCGCCGGTGAAACCGTGGTGCGCCTCAAAGGCGGCGACCCCTTTATCTTTGGTCGTGGCGGTGAAGAGGTCGAGCACTTGCAGGCGCTTGGCATTGCCGTGACGGTCATCAGCGGCATCACATCAGGTTTAGCAGGGGTCACCTCACTGGGAATCCCCCTCACCCACCGCGAGCATGCGCATGGCGTGGTGTTCATCACCGGCCACGCCAAACAAGGCGCAGCTGACAGCGTGGATTGGGTGGCACTGGGGCAAACAGCCCAACAAGCCAAACTCACGCTGGTGATTTACATGGGCGTGAGTGGTGCCGCGCAGTTGCAGGATTCGCTGCTGCAAAGCATGCGCCCCGACACGCCCGTGGCCGTGATTCACCAAGTCAGCCTGCCCGCGCAACGTCATGTGGTGTGTGAGTTGCAACAGTTGCACCACACCATCGTTGACGAACAGTTAGCCAGCCCATCGGTCATCGTGATCGGTGATGTATTCAAGGGCTTGCTAGCCATGCAAAACGCCCCAGAATTACAAGCCTCTGCAGGTTAAAAGTTCAGTGCGCTCCGGCGCCGCCCTACTAAACTCTGCGCATGAAAATTTTTGACGTTGTGATCGTGGGCGCAGGTGCCGCTGGTTTGTTTTGTGCAGGCGTGGCCGCACAACAAGGCTTGCAAGTACTGGTGCTGGACCACAGCGACAAAGTGGCCGAAAAAATTCGCATCTCCGGCGGTGGCCGCAGCAACTTCACCAACCGCGAGTTGGATGTGCGCGCACCACACAAACACTTTTTGGGCGACAACCCGCAGTTTTGTCGCAGTGCGCTGTCACGCTTCACGCCACAAGACTTTGTGGCGCTCATACAAAAGCACGACATCCCGTTTCATGAAAAGCACAAGGGACAGCTGTTTTGTGACCGCTCCGCCGAAGACCTGATTCAGATGCTTTTGGCCGAATGCAACGGTTCGGCCAATGGCGGTAGCGTGACCCGCTGGCAACCTTGCAGCCTCAAAGCGGTTCGCTACTCAGATGCAGCCCCCCAAGCACAGCGTTATGAAATCGACACCCGCCAAGGCGCGGTTCACGCGGCTGCACTGGTGGTCGCCACCGGCGGCTTGTCCATCCCCAAAATTGGCGCCACCGACATTGGCTACCGATTGGCCAAACAATTCAACCTGCGCGTGGTTGAGCCTCGGCCGGGCCTTGTCCCACTGACCTTTGACGACGCAGCTTGGGCACCCTACGCCCAACTGTCGGGCCTGTCGCTGCCCGTGCGCATTGAAACCGGGACGAAGAAAACCCTGCAAAAATTTGACGAAGACTTGCTGTTCACCCATCGCGGTTTGTCGGGCCCGGGAGTGCTGCAAATTTCCAGCTATTGGCAAGTCGGCACTGACATACGCATCAACCTTGCGCCCGAAGTCAACCTACAAGAAGCCTTGATGGCGGCCAAACAGCACTCCAAAAAGCGCATTGCCAATGAATTGAGTGCTTGGGTTCCCTCACGCTTGGCCGACACCTGGGCCAGCCAAGACCCTGCGTGGCAACGCCCCGTGATTGAAGCCAGCGACAAAGCCCTGAACCTGTTGGCCCAACGCCTCAGCGCTTGGCCGCTCACCCCCACTGGCACCGAGGGCTATAAAAAAGCCGAAGTCACCGTGGGCGGCGTGGACACGCGGGATTTGTCACAACAAACCATGGAATCCAAGCAACCCGGCCTGTATTTCATTGGGGAAGTGGTGGACATCACAGGCTGGCTGGGCGGCTACAACTTCCAGTGGGCGTGGTCCAGCGGCCATGCCTGCGCAAAAGCCTTGGGGACGGCTTTAAAACCGGCGGTTTAGTCGCTATAATTTTGGTCTTTGCTGGCAAATCCCCAACGGCCTGATCAACTTAATGTTGGGGAACACCGCAGGCATGGCGCTTAGGCACGATCTTCCTAGGCACCCTCTGACTGCAAA
>JACCDV011110904.1_pt1 | contig 11624 bp, 9 predicted proteins | sample 7446131 | NCBI WGS metagenome assembly JACCDV01 (sample SAMN15323448, study PRJNA562643) | freshwater metagenome | isolation source: river surface water | place: USA:Blue River Watershed | collected 2017-08-17
AAACAATACTATAAATTGCTATCATTAGAGTTAATAAAATATTTCTAAAAATTAACTTTCTTATATAATTGATGAGATTGATATTTTGGAAGATAAATTTTATTATATTTTTGAAAATTGTAAATTTAGCAAATTTGAAGATTTTATTTAACATGTATAAATAATCTCGAAAATTATCAAGGATATTTTAGAACACAAATTTTATTTAGATTATACTTGTGTGGATTTAATATAGAAATAGTTTTTATTATCAGATGTATTGATATATTGACCAAATATAGATATTTTAAAATTCTATTTACTATTTTTATAAAATAATAAAATATTTTAAATTTATTTAGTTATTCAAGATGATAAATTACTTTTGATAGATAAAGTCTTTGATTAAATTGATGAAGTTATAAAATTTGCTAAAAAAGATAAATTAAAACTTATATCAAAATCGATTAATTTTTATGATCATTTAATTTACGGAAATAATAATGTTATGATAATAAATTCAGATGAAGAATAGCAAGATAACAAATAATAAAAATTAATTAATTCCTCTTTAGAGTTTGAAATTAACGATTATAATTATGAATGTGAAGATTAAAATATCATACTTATTTAAAACTCAGAAAGAAAATAAATAAATGAAAGCTTTAATAATTAGAATATTTAAGAAAATTCTTTCTGTGAACTTTAAGTGAAATAAAAATATGATTTTAATAAATCAATAAAGAGATAAACCTCAACTTATTCAGAAATAATATGAATTCTTAATAATAATTCCAGCTCATCTACTTTATTATAAGACTGGTAAAACGATGATTAAAAATATATAATTGATGAAAATGGTAATAATTTAGATTTATTTAAATAAATCCTTGAATAAATTTAAATTAATAAAAATCAAACTGCCAAGAAATCCTCATCATTCTAAAATATTAAATAAATTTATAATTGAAAATATTTTATTTTTTAAGAATTGGTCTGTCGAATGTAGATTTAACGAATCCTGTTGTTTTTGATCTTGGTATACTTTAATCTTATTATAGTTTCTATAATAGTTCTTTATACTTAGGATTTCTTTATAATTCTTCCATATATAGATTAGTGGTTGTTTCTTTAATATTTGCATATTGCTATTCGTCCATTGGAGTAATATGACTAAATCTTACAATATCATTGTTGTTTCTTTTATACTCGAACATCAAATAACCTAAAACACTTAAGAAAATAATAGCTGAGAAAATTAGTATCCAATCTGGTATTCCATAGAAAATATTGAAAATCGATTTTAAGTAAAAAATTCAAATTTATATCCAAAAGGATCAAATTGCAAATATCAATAAAGCAAAGAATGTAGTCGTAAACATAAGGATATTTTTCTATTTTGTCATTATAAATAATATAAAGTTTAATTTTTGAAATTATTTAAAAATGATTTTATCTGTTATAAACTAAAACCCTGCCTCAATAACAATAATATCTAAAAGAATCAAAATTTCTTAATCGATTATAAGCTTATTTTTAAATGATGATTTTAAAGTATGATTGATTCTGTATTTAATTGTAAGTAAACGATAAAGCAATAAAATATTTCTATTTTCCTTATCTATTCTTGAGCAATATCTTGAAAATGTCTATCAAATCATATTATCTATCCAGCCATTTGTTATATCGATTGGTTTTATTAAGAAATAATCATCACTTTTTATCATATCCTATGGAGTATTTAATATTGATTTTCTATAAGATATTAAATATTTTAATAACGAATCTTTATTAACCTCTTTTTTTAACTATAAATAAAATATGTAAATTTCTCATATATTTTATTAAGAAATTGTTTTAAATTAAATAATTTCATTTTTAAATTATAAAAATGAACTGGATTGATTATCAGTATCTTTTCATATAGAATTTATAAAGAATTTATAAAAAGTCTAGGCATTTAGTCTGACAAAAGAGATAAAGATATTTGAGTTTTTTTAGTCTTTTATTTTTTGTTAATTTTTTCTTCTTTTGATTAGTTTTACTGTTTATTAATTTTATTATTATTTTTCTTATATTTCTTATTAAAGATTTTACAATTAAATTTTATATTGATTTTCTTTTTGTTAATATTCTTAATTTATATTACTAATTTATTCATCAAATAACCTCTATTGTATTTAATTTTAATTAATCAATTCTTACTAAACATTATCCAATTTGTTTTGCAATTAAACATTCTTTGCTAATAACTCCTATTACTGATCTTATTATATCTATTAAAATTATATCTGCTTAATTTTTTCAAAATAATTCTCGTTTTATAACTACAATCATGTATTCTCTAATTAAATATCACTTAATTTTATTTAAAGTTTGTTAATATTTTCCTTTAATTAAATATTATGTTAATTTAATATATCAAAATCTATTTTTTGAGATTAGCAATTATTCTGTTTAATTTAATTTTATAACTAATCAATTTTTATTAATTATTATTGGATTTAAAATTAATAATCTTGTTAAATAGAATTAATTTAATTTTCTAAATTACTTTTACGGCTAATTAGAAATTAATTTTTTGTATTTATTTTGTTATTTTCTAATTATAATTTTAATATTTCTTATTATTACTTTTATTCCGTTTCTTTTACTATACTTTCTATTTATTTTTATTTATCAAAGAGCTTTTGCTTTAATTATTAATTGTTGAATTCCAAAGATCATTTTTATTCTTTTATTATTTATATTTTTTATTTGTAAATATCCTTGCATTAGCAGTTTAAAGTTTAAAAATTTGATTAAAACGTTTTTGATAATTAAAAGTCTTATTTTTAGCTCTCTTATTAAGAATAACAACAGTCTTTGTATTAGCAATTAAAAAAGTATTTATTTGTATCTTAAATATGTTATTATTGATTATCATTTTCGTATATGATTATTTTTTTATTTTCTGCTATTTTATATAACTATTAAGATTCTATAGAAGGATTTGTTTTTTACTATGAATTTTTCATTTTATTATAATGGAATAAATTACGCAATATATTTATTATGATTAAAAATATTAAGAAGATTTATTTGTAAAAAACAACTTCCCAAAGAATACTTACTTAAGATATGGAACAAGTGGCTTTAGAATGGAGTCAATATATCTACCATATGTTGCCTATCGTTTAGGTATCTTCTTGGACAATTTTATATCAAATTTTGATGGTTAAAATATGGGTGTGATGTTTACAGCATCTCATAACTGTTATTTAGACAACGGAGTAAAAATTATTAGACCAAATGGAGAAATGCTTCATTCTTAAGAAGAGAAAATTCTAAGTGAATTTGTTAATGAGTTTGATCTTAAAAAAGCATTAAATACCCTATAAGCCAAATGTAATAATTAAGATAAAACCAAATCTTTAATACTTATAGGATAAGATACAAGGGAGAGTTGTTTATCTTTAATTTCTGATTTTATTAAAGGATTAAAAATATAAAACTCGAATATCTAAATATTAAACTTTGGTTAAATAACAACTCCAGAATTATATTACTATGTTTATCATTCTAATAAAGTAGAATGAACAAATTAAGATATTTCATTTTTAAAATAAATGTATTTTAATCAGTTTGATTTGTTTAATTAATTATATATTCCGAATCGATTAGAAAAATATGATTTCATATTCGATTGTGCAAATGGTGTTGGCTATTCTACTTTAATTAAGATTTTATAAAAACCATAATTATTCAATTATGAAATTGTAAATAAAGAAATATTGGATTATAAACTACTTAATAATAAATGTGGAGCAGAGTATGTTCAAAAAAAAGGTTTATTGCCGATGGATAAAATTTCAGAAAATTAAATTGGAGTTTCTTTTGATGGCGACGCAGACAGAATCGTATTTTTTTATTAAAAAAACAAAAAAGTTAATGTAATTGATGGAGATAATTTAGTTGCTTTAATAAGTGTTTTTTGCTAATAATTTTTTAAAAGAATTTAACGATTTAATCTCTTTTAAAAAGAATACAAAGTGATTCTTACATAATATTCAAATAAAGGATTAGTAAACTTTTTAAACGAAAATAATATTCCTTATGAAATTGTTCCTACTGGAGTTAAACATACACATAACAAGGCATTATAATATAAAATTAGTAGTTATTATGAGCCTAATGGACATGGAACATTATTAATTGATAAAAGCTTTATTTAGGAAATATAAAATTAAGTTGAAAATAATGAAGAGAAGGTAAAGGTTTTATAATATCTTTACTTTATAAACTCTTTAACTGGAGATGCGATTTTCAATTTTTTCTAAACTTTACTTTTTTTGAATTTTCTCAATATAGACTTTATTGATTTATCTAATTTATTTGTGAGATATGAGCATTTAACATGGGCAGTCAAGCCTTAAAAAGAAATTAATATTTTAACAGATGAAGTTAGTGGTTTGATTTAGGAGCCAATTAACTTATAAAACTAAATGAATAAAATCAAATTGAAATACTCTTAAAATGATGTTAGGATTTATATATGAAAATCAGGAACAGAAAATGTCATTAGAATTCACATAGAATGGATATAACTATAAAATATGATATTTTCAGTTGAATAAATAAAGAAAGAAATTGAAGATTATTTATAAGAATAAAATTAAATAAATATAATTATAAATTTATTGCAAAACAATCCTAAGAAAATGGATAAAAGTCTTCAACATCATTTAATTGCTCTTTTGTTCCATAGAAATCAATTTTATCTTTTTCAGCAAATAACTATATCATCTTAGATAGAAGCCTTTATTTCTTGTTTTCTTCAGATATAAGTAAATAAATTCAATAATTCTCTTATGATCCAAACCTTATATAAGAGTCAATAATAATTCAATAAAATTTAACATGTATTAATAGTATTAAAATTTCTTTAAATATTTCTTAAAGTTAATTTTAATATTTACTTAAAAATAAGTTATAGTTGTTAATTAACGATTATTTAGCTTATTATTACTAATCAATTATATTTTAATCAAAATTTAATATCATTACTTAGGCACTATATTTACTTTTTATTATTTATATTAATTCTTATTATATTTATTTAAATCCAACTAAATGGCAAACTTTATAAGATTATATTTCATCCAATATTGTGAGACTATTTGGTATTATAAATTCATTAAGAAAATTATATTCTGTTTAAAATTGCAAGAAATTATCATTTTAGACAATAATCAAATAGCTTTATAAATATTCGCTATCTTTTATAATCAAATTTCCATAATTTTTATCAGGATTATCCTATTCACATTCATAAAATATTGTTGTTGAATCTAAAAGCTAAAGTTTAGTTGTTTTGGATGTTTTTTCCGAAACGTTATTAAATTTACTTTTAATATCGGTATAGTTTTATTAAGATGTTTTTACTTATAAATCAAAATCTTAAATTTTTTCTTAAAAATTCTCAATTTAATTTGCCAAACATCCGATTTTAGGATATCTAGAGCTGTCCCATTCAAATCTCTCAAAAAATATTTAAATATCTTAAGCTCCCATAGGAGTATCTAATTTCATTTAATAAAGATTTGTTTATGGATCAATTTCTTAATGTAATTTTTCTATTCTCTTTATGAACTAGTCTGCATGATTTTCTATTTTTCCAAATTTTTCTAAAGATTAAAGCATTGAGTCGAGATTTCCGTAATTTTATCATTCTTTTTCTATCTAAATCTGTACTAATCAACCATACAACTCGCATTCTTTTTAGAACAACTCTACAGCTTAGTTATTAATAAGAGGAATTCCAAATAAGAGAAAGTTTTTCGTCATTATAATTTTATAAACAATGAATTTTGACATGGATAATTTTAAAGGAAAAGATAAAAATAAATTATAAATAATCTGTCAGCTGTATGAAGAAAGAAACTTTAAACAAGCTTAAAATAATCTAAAAAAGCTCATGAGCAAATAAGATAATATTCCTTCAGGTAAATTAATAAGAAATTTTATTCTTAAAAGATTTGGTTGATTTTCAACTTGCAAATAATTAGCAAAGATTATCTATTATTAATGATAGCAAAGAATGAGTAAAGAAAAATATGAAAATGAGCTTTGCATGGGAGTGTATTGGAATCATGTATAAAACAATTAAAATGCATAATGAATGTTTAATGCATTTTTAAATGGCTTTAAAACTAAATCCGAAAAGAAGAGGATTAGCTAATGATGTAACAAACATGTTATTATAAAAGGAACAATATCAAAAGGCTTTGGACTTGAGAAAGAGTTTGTTTGAAATATCTAAAGATAATATTGAAAATTGGTGTTATTATATAATAAGTTCATATTTGAGTAAAAACTATTAAGAATCTTTTGAAGTTTGTTAAAAATTGTAAATTCATCTTAAGAATAATAATTAAAAGTTGCTTAGTTAATTCAACTGATTAATTTGTGAATTTCTTATAAAATCTTTGGTTTAACTAAATGATTATAAAAATGCAGCATTATTTATGTTAAAAGAAAAAGAAGTATTTACAAATAAGATTTTTTATTATGAAAATTTAGGATTATGTTTTTATAATTTAAATCTATTTCAAGAATTTGCTAATTGTTATTAGTATTTAATTAATGCTCTACCAGATTAACATGAGTATTAAAATGTCCTATATTAGGTATATTATTAAAATCCATAGATAAAAATCGAATAAAAAATTATCTAAAAAATGGAAAATGATTTTTAATTTTACTAATGTTTAATCAAAAACTAAATAAATGATGAATTAATCAATACTTTATTAATAAAGTCTCTTAATAAAGGCTAGTTAATTTTTATCAAATATATAAAGATGATAATTAAAAAATAAAATTCCAAAAATACAGAGAGTCTTTTATAATTACTTTTAAAATCTTTATAATAAAGTTAATCAGATAAATAAATTACAAATGCAGCTTATTTACAACTTTATATTTCATATTTTTATTATTATTAGTAAGATTATAATAATTCCTTTTAATATTCTTAAATTTTATATTAGAATCTTCCTACCTGGGTTGAAGGCAGAATTATTTATATAAAAAACCTAATATAAAGAAAATCTGAAAAATAAGAAATAATTGACTTAATAAACACCACAAATAAACTCTAGTTAGATGATCGTTGTTTAAACTAAAAATGTGTAAAACTTTTATTCTAAATCGGAAAGATAAAAGAGGCAAATTAGATTTTTTAACTTTTTATGCAATATGGTTAATTGAATGATTATTAAATTATAGAAAACTAAAAATCAAATTTTTTGTTTTATAAAGCCAAATGCTTATTATAATAAAACAGATAAGAATTAGCTTTATATTATTTGATTTAGAATTATTGAAATTTAGGGATAATAAAAAATGACGTATTTGAATTTATATAATATAGTTGTAATAAATGTTACTTATATTCTTGTGTTTAAATGATTACTTAAGTTAATACTTTAAATTATAATAAAAACTATCTCAAATCCCTTGTTCTTTTATAGCAAATTATATAATAATAAAATTAAACAAATTTATACATTTAAAATATAAAAGATTGTGATATAATTCTATAGGAAATCGATTAATAGTTTAGTAATCAATTTTTAATCGATTTTTATTAATAAATCGATTTAGAGAAAATATAAAATGAAATAATGAAAAATTTGAAATAAGTAGATAATAATTCAAAAGATTATGAGAAATAATAACAAGAAAAGATACATATAAATAAAGAAATGAGTTAAATCAATATTAACAAATAGTCATATTAATAATATATAAGAATTCTCTATTAAAAATATTATTATCTTTTTTAATAAATTATAAATGACACAAATGGAGGATTAAAGATTTATAAAAGCAAAAAACAATCCAATGTTTTAACCTATTAATAAGAACAGAACTAAAAATCTGAAAATTGAAGATGAATGATTTTAGTAAAATCTAGAGGAAGTTTAAAAGACTAAAAATAGTCGGCTATAGGATTTGGAGGATAGTCTTGAATAGGAAATCGATAAAGAAACTAAGAATATTTATCAAGAAGAAATATAAGAATAAAAAGATTTGATTTATAAAGAATCTACTAGCAGCTGACTTGCCTTATAAAACTATGATTGGAAAGTGCTGAAATCAAAAGAAATTTATTTTCTTTTTCAATCTTTTATTGAAACTCTTTATCCAAACAGCAATATTAAAGACAAGCTATTAAAAGTAGAAGTTTATATAAGCCAATTTGGCAAAGAACGTTTATTAATAGAAAAAGAAGAAGGTCCATTAAGATATTTAAAAGATGGTATTTTTATCAATGAAAAAGGAGAGCAATAATTAAATCCTTCTGTATTATGATAATATGAATAAGATAGACTTTAATACTATTTTGCGGTTATTACTTTTAGTAATAAATTTGTGGCTGAAAAAATCTATGATAATTTTGATCAACAAGAAATAGAGTTTAGCGCATGTGTTTTAGATATGAGGTTTTTGCCTTAAGATTTAGAGATTCCATATGAGCCAGAGGAAGTATGTTTCGAGTTAGATGAGAATGAAAATGCAAAAATAAAAAATTTCATTTCTTATTCTTAAGGACATACAGATATAAGACTAAGTTGGGATACAGAGAATGTAAATAATTAGATTTAAATTGATGAGGAAAAATAATCCGATCTAATTGATGAAGAAGATATTAAAAACATAAGAAATTAATTCATGAATAATCAAGAGAATTTTGAAGACAAAGAGTTTTAAGTCACTTTTTAAGTAGGATTTGATGAATAACAATAAAATAAGGAAATCAAATAAGAAAAAAAATAAAAATCAAAAAGATAATTTACCAAGGATTCAATTTAGAAAAAAATATAAAAGAAAGCAGAAAACAAGGAAAAATAGATTTCTAACAATCAACTCAAGTTATTAGTTAGTGATAAAAAGGATCAAAATGAGATTGAGGTAGATTTGAATGATCCTAGATTTAAAAAGTTTTCTTAATAATTTTAATTTTATAATTAATGCTTGTATTTGAGAATGAAAAAGCGTTGATTTATAAATATTTAAAAAAAGTGTTAATTTTCTTATTAACAATCAATTTTATATTTATTTTAACAATTTCATCTGTTAGAATAATGCTTATTATTTTTCAATTAATGTTAGGGATTTTCAGTTATTTAATATTCTCGCGTTAAGATATGCTATTATTCAATAAAAATAAGTAATTATAATTTATAATATGATTTTTGAAACAATATTTAATGGTTTAACACCTTAGAAATATTAGGAAGTATAATAGAATATATAAAGAAGTTAAGGTGTTGTAGAGATTTCTTTCATAAAATTAATAGCTAAAATAGAAGAGATAGATTCCTCATAATAGAATTCATAAATTGATTACATATATAAGGATAAGCATATATTTATATAACTTATTAATAATGAAATTTTTTAATAATATCAAACTAATAATACTCTTTAAATAGCTTTTTAATATGGTAATCCTTAACCAATTTTCTTAGAACTAAATAAAAAGATTAATTAATTAATTGGAAACAAAGTATTAGGCACTTTCATAAATAAAAAAAGCTAAATAATAAAAATAGAAAAATTGAATAATATTTTTTATTTCTATTCCGAAAAATTTATTTTAAAATTAGATTTATAAAGTAACTTTTTATAGTAGATTAAATTAGATAATTTATAAATTGGATTGATAAACAAAATCTAATGCATAAATATGAATTCTATTTTTATTCTCTAAGATAATATTTGAATTAGTTTTTATAATTTAGAAACTTAATAGCAAAATTTGTTATTTGTAACAAATGAGCAAATTAAAGACTTTTTAGCTTTCAAATAAGATAATATAATATATATCTTTATATATATAAACTAATGTCTTTATATATATAAAATTAAAGAAAAAAGCATTAAAAAATTTAAAGAAAAAAATACAAAATACTTGATTTATACATTATAAGATATTTAATAATTATAAACTTTAACTAATAATGAAGAAATAATATAGATTCTTATACAATAAAACTAACAAGCAAATTTTATCATATTATATAAAGGCAATTTTAATCTAAAAAATATCTCAATTTCCTTGAATCCAAATTCTTAATATTTTTTTACTCCAATATTTTATTATGAAATTAATAATTGATATGTTAATATTAAAAGCTATTTTACAGATTAAAGCTTTCTTTAGTATAAAGATGTTTTTGGATTTTATGATGTGTAATTTTATTAAAACGTTTATGATAATAATTTAATTGTTTAATTTTGAGACAAATCATATTATGTTTAACCAATCTATGATAATAATGATATAAAAAACTTTTTAAAACAAAATAATTGCTTAGAATTATATTCTCTTTTTTATTTTGATTTTTAATCTTAATAAAAGCTATATAATTCTTAATTAGATATTTAGTTTAAAAATAATGTAAAATAATTTGATATATAAAAGTTGGTAGAATTAAATATAAATGTTTTTAAGATATTAGATTATCTTTTATAGATTAATTAGGTTGATAATGCAATAAATTATCTTTTTTTATATATAGATAAGAGTTAATAGGATATTAATTAACAATTATTGATTTTTTTAATTAAACTAATTATAAGCTAAGTAATAATCAATAAAAATAATGATAGTTATTTTAAGTAGTTTGAAGAATCATTAAAATACATTTAATAGGAGAGTTATAATGAAGTCGAAAAAATCCTAAAACTAGACACATGAATATTGAATAAGTTTTTAATCTGTTTTTACTTTCATATATAAGAATTTGATAAAATATAGATTTCATTAATTATAGAATGATTATCAATATAAAGTGAATTTGATTATAAGAGTTTTTTATCTATCCTTTTTGATCATTCTAAAAAACAAGATTTATTTAGAAGAATTTTATAAATCTATTCAAATTAGATTCATGTCTTTGGTTAACTATATCTAAATTAAGCACCCAATGTTTTATTGGAAATTTTGAAGAATATTTTTACCATTGAAAATGTTTAATTTTTATAATAGGAAATAATTTAGAAAACCTTAGCATTTTTAACGTTTTAATATGAATATTCTGAAATCAATGAATTAATCACCGTTTATCTTGTAGAATATATAAAGACATTAATACTACCGGAAAATATTGATAATTAAAAAAGACTTGTAATATTTGAAATTACATAAGTTTTAGTAATTTTTCTTATTCAATTGTAAGATTTTAACTTAATTAATGAATTAATAATGTTATTCAAAGACGATATTTTTTTAGTTAAAAAATTTCCTTAAATTCACTAAATAATCCTAGTTCTTGTTGAGTGTAAATAATAAAACAGCTTTTTGTTTATTAATTCGCTAGGAATTCTTTAAAATTATTAATAAGCAGTTTAGCTTTCATTAGAGAATAATAATGAAGAGCTTGCTATATTTTGGGCTTAAAAATCGATTTAGTCAAATTCTCCATGGTTTTTAATTGCATAAAAATAATTATAAAATTCTGAATAAAAGTTATATGAATTTTTGTAGAATAAAGCTTGCCCCTTGAAAATATAAGACTTAATGCATTTGTTTAACGAAAATCATAACATAGAACTATTTAAGGATGTAATATAAAAAGCTTATAGAAAAATAT
>JACCDV010214888.1_pt1 | contig 11623 bp, 8 predicted proteins | sample 7446131 | NCBI WGS metagenome assembly JACCDV01 (sample SAMN15323448, study PRJNA562643) | freshwater metagenome | isolation source: river surface water | place: USA:Blue River Watershed | collected 2017-08-17
GGTCTGATCTGAGCTCCATGCTCAGTGAGCAGCTGGGAGTAACACTCGATCCAGCTTTGCTTGAGTTGGCTTTTACACACCGATCATTTGCATATGAATCGGGAAGTAAAGAAACTAATGAACGTCTTGAGTTTCTCGGTGATTCAGTACTTGGATTAATTGTTACCGAAGAGCTTTACAAACGTTATCCAGATTTTGATGAGAGTCGTTTATCGCCATTGCGTTCAGGTGTTGTCAACATGCGTGCGCTCGCAGATATCGCTCGTGGATTACAACTTGGTCAATACATTCGCCTCGGAAAAGGTGAAGAGGTAACAAATGGCCGCGATAAAAACTCTCTATTGGCAGATGCCCTAGAAGCATTGATCGGCGCTATTTATTTACAGTTTGGTTTTGCGCGTTGCACCGAGATTGTGCGCACCTTGATAACTCCAACTATGGACTCAGCGGTTGCTCGTGGCGCCGGACTTGATGGAAAGACCGCACTACAGGAACTCGCCGCATCTCTCGGCAAAGGTGCACCCGAATACATTGTTAGCGAAGAAGGCCCAGATCACGATAAAAACTTCACCGCAGTTGCAATGCTGGCCGGCGTTGCGCTGAGTGAAGGCACCGGAAAGAGCAAGCGAGAGGCTGAGCAAGTTGCTGCCCGCGCTGCCTACGAGGCGCTAAAAACCGCCAATCCGCAAGGCTAAATTCGTCAAAATCACGCTCAATAGGCGATAGGTTTACCGCGTGTATTTGAAGAGTATGACGCTCAAGGGCTTTAAGTCCTTTGCTTCGGCGACGACCCTTCGTCTCGAACCAGGTATCACCTGTGTGGTTGGCCCTAATGGTTCAGGTAAATCAAATGTCGTTGATGCCCTTACCTGGGTTATGGGTGAGCAAGGCGCTAAATCTCTTCGCGGCGGAAAGATGGAAGATGTCATCTTCGCCGGAACCAGTGGGCGTGCTCCACTTGGTCGCGCAGAAGTTTCTCTTACTATCGATAACTCAGATGGTGCTTTACCCATCGATTACACCGAAGTAACGATTTCTAGAATTTTATTTCGTAATGGACAAAGTGAGTATCAAATAAATGGAGAAGCTTCTCGCTTACTAGATATTCAAGAGCTCCTTAGCGATTCTGGAATTGGTCGCGAAATGCACGTCATCGTTGGTCAAGGTCAACTTGATGCGATCTTGATGGCTACACCAGAAGAGCGCAGAGGATTTATCGAAGAAGCAGCTGGCGTACTTAAGCACCGTAAGCGCAAAGAAAAAGCTCTTCGCAAATTAGATTCTATGCAAGCAAACCTTGCACGTGTTCAAGACTTAACCGTTGAACTTCGTCGTCAGCTGCGACCACTTGGCAAGCAAGCAGAAGTGGCAAAGAAAGCGGCAACAATTCAAGCTGATTTGCGTGATGCCAAGCTTCGTTTGCTTGCAGATGACTTTATCTCGATGTCAAAAACACTTGAACTTGAAGTTGCAGATGAGAATGCATTGCGCGAACGCAGAACTTCAGTTGAAACAGATTTAGATGCGGTACGTCGTCGCGAAGAAGCGCTAGATGCACAAGCTGCTCATGAGGGCCCATTGCTGGTGGCTGCACAAGAAACTTTCTACAACTTAAACTCTTTGCGCGAAAAGTTCCGCGGAACACAGAGTCTTGCCCAAGAACGCTCTCGTTTCCTTAATGAGGAGGCGGAGGAGGCTCGTACATCTGGCCGTGATCCAGAGAGCTTGGATGCCGAAGCACGTACATTACGTTTAGAAGAGTCTCAGTTGCGTGCAGATGTTGTTGCCGCCCAACAATCACTTGCTGCCGCAACCACAGCCTTGTCACAAGCTGAAACTTCCCTAAAGAGTGATGAAGACACAATCGCTGCAGCTATGCGTGCAATTGCCGATGCTCGAGAGGGCACAGCGCGCCAAGAAGGTCACATCAAATCTCTGAAAGCACGCCTTGAAGCAATTACCGAGGAGATTGAGCGCCTAACCCGAGCACGTGATGAGGCTCAAGCTCGAGTCGATCAAGCAAAGCGCGAATACTCTTCATATGAGTTAGAGATTGCAAGTGCTGATTCAGGCGAGCTTGGTTTGGATTCACAGTATGAAAATGCCAAAAATCTTCTAGAGGCTTCTAAAGCTAAGCACACTGAATTAGTAGATGCTGAACGCGCTGCAGATCGCGAACGTAATGCGGTTGAATCAAAGCTTGAGGCGATGAAGCTAACCTCCCAAAATCGCGATGGAGCATCTGCGCTGCTTCAAGATTCACGAGGAGTCTCAATTCTCGGAAGCATCGCAGGACTTATCGAAATTGATAATGGTTGGGAGGCTGCAGCAGCTGCAGCACTTGGAACTTTGGCCGATGCAGTTGTTGTTAAGGATCTCTCATCAGCTGTCACAGCGCTAACAACACTGCGCAATGAGAATCTAGGTCAAGCCGATGTCCTGGTGTATCAACCGGGGCAAAGTAGCGGTTCATTGATTCCATCTGGTCTGAATCCACTATCAGCACATATTCGATCATCATCTATCGGAGATCTAGTTGGATCCCTACTTGCTTCAACAGTTGTAGCTGAAAATGCAAATGCAGCTGAAGCGATTTTGAGATCTCATCCGACCCTCACCGTCGTAACTCGAGATGGTGATGTGATCTCGAGTAACCGCGCACGAGGTGGCTCAAAATCTTCTACATCTTTAATTGAAATCAAGGCGCTGATTGATGATTTGGAAAAGAAGCTCCAGGAGATTACTCATAACTGCGATCGCTTAAAGTTTGAGATTTCAACAGCCAGCAGCGATGTTGCATCACGCCAAGCAGATTACGATGCAGCACTTTCTAAGCTCAATGAATCCGATGCACGTATCGCAGCCTTAACTGAACAGCTTGCTGTTTCGGGCCAAAATATGAAATCTGCCATGGCAGAGGTCGAGCGTTTAAATACATCAATTAACGAAGCAACTGCGGCTAAATCTCGTGATGAAGGTGAAATCACTATTGCCCAAAGTCAGCTTCAACAACGTGGTGAGGTTGCAGAGCCAGATCATTCAAAGACTGAAGAGCTTCGCAACAAGGTATCTGTTGCTCGTACAACAGAGGTTGAGGCACGTCTTGCGGTTCGTACAATTGAAGAGCGCGTTGATTCAGTTGCAGCCCGTGCACTGTCATTAGAGCAATCAGCACAAGCAGAACGTGATGCATCAGAGCGCGCGATCATTCGCCGTGGTGCACGTGCGCGTGCGGCGGTTATCTCGCAGGCGGTAGCTGAGGCTGCATACGAAGTCTTAATTCACATTGAACGATCCATCGCAAAGGCAGCAACAGAACGCGGCCGTTTAGAAGAGTCACGTGCTGCGCGCGATGGCGAGACATTAACTGTTCGTACCCGAGGTCGCGAGCTGTCATTAGAGCTAGAGCAGCTAACCTCAAGTGTTCACAAAGATGAGATTGCTCGGGCAGAACAACGTCTTCGTATTGAAACGCTCGAGGCAAAGACAGTCGAAGAGTTTGGAATTGATACAGCAACTTTGGTCAATGAGTATGGTCCAGATAAGGATGTTCCAACCTTCCACGAAACTGAAGATGGCGAAATCATCTCAACTGAAATGGTTCCTTACCGTCGAGATCAACAAGAAAAGCGTTTGGCTTCTGCAGAGCGTTCATTGAACTTGCTTGGAAAGATCAACCCACTTGCTCTCGAGGAGTACACCTCTCTTGAAGAGCGTCTAAAGTTCTTGGCTGAGCAGCTAGAAGATTTGAAAAATACAAAGAAGGATCTGTTGGACATCGTCAAAGAGGTTGATGATCGAGTTCAATCAATCTTTATGGAGGCGTACGAAGAGACTGCAAAGCATTTCGAGGAGATCTTCTCTCGACTGTTTCCAGGCGGAGATGGCCGCTTGATCCTGACAGATCCAGATAATCCTTTAACCACAGGTGTAGATGTTGAAGCACGTCCACCAGGAAAGCGCGTAAAGCGCCTGTCACTACTTTCTGGAGGAGAGAAGTCTCTAACAGCAGTTGCCATGCTGGTTGCTATCTTCAAATCACGTCCAAGTCCTTTCTATGTGCTTGATGAGGTTGAGGCAGCTCTAGATGATGTAAACCTTGGTCGTTTGTTGGGAGTTCTTGAAGAGTTGCGCGAAAGTTCACAGCTGATCATCATTACCCACCAGAAGCGCACCATGGAGATTGCAGATGCTTTGTATGGCGTAACCATGCGCGGTGATGGAGTTACTGAAGTTATTTCTCAGCGCTTGCGCGAATCTGACGCTAGCTAAGGTTTTTTAGATGGGTCTTTTTAGTAAGTTCATCGCCAAAATAAAAGGCACAAATGATTTTTCTCCTGCTGACTGGGCTGAGCTAGAACAGGAACTTTTGTCCTCAGATGTTGGTCCTCGTTTGACCAAAGAGTTTCTTGAAGCAGCCAAGAGGATTAAGAGCGATAACGCAGAAGAAGCGTTGATTGAAATAATGAAGCAGAATCTGTCTACTGCTTCTCGGCAGCCAATTATGACTGAAGGAACTACGACGATCATGGTTGTAGGAGTTAATGGAACTGGAAAAACTACATCAGTTGCAAAGCTAGCCTCATACTACAAAAAAAGTGGAAAGAGCGTAGTTCTGGCAGCAGGTGACACCTTCAGAGCCGCAGCGGTTGATCAGCTTCGAACATGGGGCGAGCGAATTGGTGTTGTAGTTGTTTCTGGCAAAGAAAATGGAGATCCTGCCTCTGTCGCCTTTGATGGTGCAACAAGTGCACATGATTCTGGCAGCGATATTTTTATTATTGATACCGCTGGTCGATTGCACAATAAGAGTGATTTGATGGCAGAGCTTTCAAAGGTAAAGCGGGTTGTAGAAAAGGTTTCACCAATTAATGAGGTTCTGTTGGTGATTGATGCAACTACTGGGCAAAATGGATTGCAACAGGCAAGAATCTTTACTGAAAGCGTCGAAGTAACTGGAGTTGTATTAACTAAGTTAGATGGCAGTGCAAAAGGCGGGGTCGCCTTGGCCATCGAGACAGAGTTAGGCATTCCCATCAAATGGATTGGAACGGGCGAGGCCGAGGGGGATTTCGCTCCCTTTGACGCTGACAGCTACATTTCCGGGCTTTTGGCGTAACCCAGATGTAACACAAGGGTTGGTTTTGTCACCAACCTGAAACCAAGCAATCCCTTCGTTGTAACTGCCCAGGTAGAAGGTTGAGCCATCTCAAAGGCGAGAATTTCTCGAATTAGATTAGGTGGTCTTTCATGGAGGAAGTTGTAATTAATTCAGGCGATACCGCATGGATGTTAATTAGTACAGGACTCGTCGTTCTTATGATTCCGGGCCTTGCGCTGTTTTACGGTGGCATGGTTCGCGTGAAGAGTGTTCTTAACATGATGATGATGTCATTTGGTGCACTTGCAGTTGTGTTTGTACTTTGGATTGCATTTGGATTTTCCCTTGTTTTCGGAGATTCAGTTGGTGGCAGAGGACTTATTGGAGATATCGGTCAATTCACATTCTTGAATGGACTTGATAACTCTGCAGCGCTAATTGGAACTATTCCTGCTGCAGTGTTCATTGCATTTCAGGGAATCTTCGCAGCGATCACCGTTGCATTGATCTCAGGTTCGATTGCAGATCGCGCAAAGTTTGGTGCATGGATGGTCTTTGCAGGCATCTGGGCAACTTTGGTTTACTTCCCGGTTGCCCACTGGGTATTTGCATTTGATGATTTTGTTGCAAAAACTGGTGGCTGGATCGCAAATGATCTTGGTGCTCTCGACTTTGCGGGAGGAACCGCTGTTCACATCAATGCAGGTGCAGCAGGTTTAGCCCTTGCATTAATTCTTGGAAAGCGTGTTGGTTTTGGAAAGGTTCCAATGCGACCACATAGCTTGCCGCTAGTCATGCTAGGTGCTGCATTACTGTGGTTTGGTTGGTTTGGTTTCAACGCAGGCTCAGCGGTTGCATCTAATGGAACAGCAGGGCTTGCACTCCTCAACACAATCGGCGCAACAACGGCGGCGGTTCTAGCCTGGTTACTTGTAGAAAAGGTTCGAGATGGTCACGCTACAAGTCTTGGCGCAGCTTCGGGTGTTGTCGCAGGGCTTGTCGCGATTACTCCTGCATGTGCAGCGGTAAATGCAAGTGGTGCACTGATTATCGGAGCGGTTGCAGGTGCACTGTGTGCACTTTCCGTTGGACTTAAGTTCAAGCTCGGATATGACGATTCACTTGATGTTGTCGCGGTACACCTTGTTGGTGGAATCGTTGGAACGGTAATGATTGGCTTTGTTGGCGTCGAAGTGGGTCTCTTCAATGGCGGCGGCACAGAGCAACTCATCAAGCAAATCATTGGTGCTGGAGCTGTTCTTGCGTACTCATTCATCGCAACCTTGATCATCGGAAAGATCATCGATCTTACGATCGGCTTCAGAATTACACATGATCAAGAGATTGCAGGAATCGACCTTGCAATTCATGCAGAACGCGCATATGAACTATCAGACAATAGCCAGGGCAGCGTCTTTGGTATCTCGAAGGGGGCTTAACAATGAAACTCATTACAGCAATCTTGAAGCCATTCAAGTTAGAAGATGTAAAGAACGCACTTCAAGGCGCAGGAATTACAGGAATGACAGTTTCTGAAGCCAGTGGTTTTGGTCGTCAAGGTGGGCACACCGAGGTATATCGCGGTGCTGAGTACACGGTCGATCTAATCCCCAAGGTACGTCTAGAGGTTCTTGTCGATGATAAAGATGCAGACTCAGTGGTCGATGTCATTGTTAAAGCCGCTTCTACTGGATCAATTGGTGATGGAAAGGTATGGACGACACCAGTTGATCAAGTTATTCGTGTTCGCACGGGAGAACGCGGCGTAGACGCAATCTAGACTCACATCTATGAGTACCCGAGAAAGACGAGAGAGATCGAACGAGAGCGATCGCTTTTTGTCTCAACTTTTCCTAGCTGCCGCACAGGCACATGGAGGAAAGATTTCGGGTAAAGAAATAGCACTCGCCGCGGTCGGAGGATACGGCCGCGGCGAGCTATCTCCTGGATCAGATTTAGATATCTTATTTCTCCATTCAGGAAGAGTTTTGGCAGAGGATTTAAAGGCTTTCGTCAATGAGGTGTTGTACCCGTTATGGGATAAAAAGAGTGTTGATCACTCGGTACGAACACGCAGCGAAACTCGCGAGGCAGCGTCAAAAGATTTGCGAGTTGCAACAGGGTTATTAGATATTCGATTGATTGCAGGCAATGCTGATTTAGTCGCAGCTGTTCAGTTAGATGCAATTGAGTTTTGGCGTAAAAATGCCAAGGAAAATCTCGCAGATTTACACAAGAGTTTGCAGGTGCGTCACGCTCGTTCTGGCGAATTAGCGTATTTATTGGAGCCAGATCTCAAAGAAGCCCGTGGTGGATTGCGCGACATTCAAGCACTCCGTGCCATTTCCTTGTCAGCAGCGATAACCGTTCCGCTCGAAAAGATTAGCTGGGCGGAGGGCACACTTAACAATGTTCGCGAATCCTTGCACATTGCAAGTGGTCGCGGAAAAGATCGTTTACTTTTTCAAGAGCAGGACAAGGTAGCAAGGCTCTTAAATTATCCCGATGCTGATGCGATGATGAGTGATGTTGCACGCGCTGCCCGTTCCGTTGATTACCTTCTTAATTACACCTGGCATGCGATTGAACATAAAGGCAAAGATGGTTTGGGCCGAATTTTAAAAAGACCTCGAGTTGCTACCGTTGCTAAAAATGTGAGTGCATCAAATCGAGAGATCGTGATAGACCCCTTTACCTCACTCGATGATGACCCAGTAGTCGGCTTGCGTGCAGCTGCAACGGCAGCGCAATTGGGTCTGCCCCTGTCTCTTGATACCTGTACAGAGTTGGCTGAAAAGTTAAAGACAGGTCAAGGCAAATTACCTACTCCGTGGCCTCGCGAAGCACGTGAGCTACTTATTTCTCTTATCGGTGCAGGCGAAACAATGGTGGGAATCTTCGAGTCACTGGATCAGGAAGAGATTATCTTTGAATGGATACCAGAATGGATGAGTGTTCGTTCTCTTCCGCAACGTAATGCATTGCACCGCCACACAGTAGATCGCCACATGGTTGAGACAGCTGTTCATGCGGCAAAACTGACTCGAAAGGTTCAACGCCCTGATTTGCTCCTCTTTGCAGCGCTCTTCCATGACATTGGAAAAGGGGCCCAGGAGGATCACTCGGTACGGGGCGTTCGCTTGATTGAGCCAATTGCGCGGCGAATTGGATTTGATGCCCAAGAGATTGAAATCCTAAAGAACTTAGTGCTGCACCATCTTTTACTTTCATCAACGGCTACTCGACGTGATTTAGATGATCCAGCGACGATTCAATCAATTGTTGCAGTTATTCCTGATGTAAATACCTTAGAGCTCTTGCACGCCTTGAGTATCGCCGATGGTGAAGCAACCGGAAGTGCCGGATGGAGTGATTGGAAAGCCGCTCTAGTTAATGAGTTAGTGCAAAGAGTAAAGAGAGCGATGGCTGGTGCCGAAGTTGCTCAACAACCAGAGGTAAGTAATGAGCAAAGAGCTGCAGCGGAAAAGGGGCAGCTGCGAGTTACCCTGGAGGAGCATTCAAGTGGTTATGCGGTCGAAGTTATCTCACCCGATAAGCCCGGGCTTTTGTCGATTGTTGCAGGAGTATTCAATATTTCGCGTCTAGATGTTAAATCTGCACGCACCAAAACCATTGGAAATTCTGCGGTTATGTATTGGATCGTGACCCCAGAGCCGCATGCTCCAGAAATTAGTGCCACTAAACTCCATGAATTGATTGCGGCGGCACTGGTTGACTCAAAAGATGTTGAGGAAAAACTCTTTGCGCGGGCGGCTGCATATGCATCTATTCCATCAATTCCGGTGCCAGATCCGCAGGTAGAAATCTTTACCGATGCTGCCACAGATGCAACGGTCATTGAAGTTCGTAGCCATGACCGACCAGGGCTTCTCTTTAGAATCGGAGCTGCGATAACTCAATCCAAAATAGACATTCGTTCAGCAATTGTGACAACCCTTGGTGCTGAGGCGATCGATACCTTGTATGTGACTGAATTATTAGGTGGGCCACTAACTTCTGAGCGCGCAGCCGAGGTCGCTTCGCATCTTAAGCAGGCCTTGAAGTAGTCTTCCCTCCTTATGTTTGAGTCACTCACCTCGCGCTTTAGTGGAGCTTTTTCCTCCCTGCGATCCAAGGGAAAGATCTCAACCTCAGATATCGAGGCCACCTGCCAGGAGATTCGACAAGCTCTTCTTGAGTCAGATGTAGCCCTTTCAGTTGTTGAAGATTTCATTGCAGATATTCGCCAAAAGTCATTAGATGCACTGCCAACTTTGCAATCTGGTACCAACCAGGCAAATGCGATCTTTGAAATTGTTAACGCCTCTTTGATTGAGATTCTTGGGGGACAGGCGCGCAGAGTTCGCTTTGCTAAGAATCCACCAACGGTGATCATGCTTGCAGGTTTGCAAGGTGCGGGTAAGACTACTTTGGCTGGAAAGCTTGCCAAGTTTTATGCCGACCAAGGAAACACACCATTATTGGTTGCCTCTGACTTACAGCGCCCTAACGCTGTTACACAACTTCAAGTTGTCGGTGCTTCTGTAAATGTTCCAGTCTTTGCACCAGAACCTGGTAACGGCCAAGGAAATCCTGTAAAGGTTGCAAAAGACGGAATCGAGTTCGCCAAGTCAAAGATGTACAACATGGTCATTGTTGATACTGCAGGTCGCTTAGGTGTAGATGAAGATTTGATGAAGCAGGCATCAGATATACGCGATGCGATAAATCCAGATGAGATCTTGTTTGTTGTTGATGCGATGATCGGACAAGATGCGGTCAGAACATCGCAGGCATTCTTGGATGGTGTTGGTTTTGATGGCGTTGTACTGACGAAGCTCGATGGTGATGCACGAGGTGGTGCGGCGCTCTCAATTGCATCCCTTACAAAGCGTCCGATCATGTTTGCATCAACCGGTGAGAAATTACATGAGTTTGATATTTTCTATCCAGAGCGAATGGCTTCTCGCATCTTGGGTCTTGGCGATGTTGCAACCCTTGCCGAGCAAGCCAAGAAAGCCTTTGACACAGATACATCAGCAAAGCTTGAGGCTAAATTTGCAAGCGGCGAAGATTTCACATTAGAAGATTTCTTAGATCAGTTGCAGGCGATGTCCAAGATGGGCAACATGTCCAAGTTGCTAGGAATGCTTCCTGGTGCAGGGCAGATGAAGAAGCAGATTGAAAACTTTGATGAAGGCGAGATTGTTCGTACAAAGGCAATAGTTCAATCTATGACGCCAGCAGAGCGTCGAGAACCAAAGCTTCTCAATGGATCACGTCGAGCACGCATCGCATTGGGGTCGGGTCGCAAAGTTTCTGATGTGAACAACTTGGTAGACCGCTTTTCAGCTGCTCAAAAGATGATGAAGCAGGTCCGCAATGGCGGCATGCCAGCAGGAATGCCGCCAGGCATGGGAATGCCCGCCTTGCCAAAGGTCAACGCGCCGGTCAATAAGAAGAAGAAGTCCAAATCTGGAAACCCTGCTAAGAGGGCCCAAGAAGAGAGCCAGTAAGCCCCGATTTCGCATCTGAGGACTTAAATGGCAGAATTGGGCACCTGTTGACGGGGCCCTCTACCCCCAGCAACATCCACAATTCGATAGTCACATGAATTGATCGCGCACCCCGCTGCGATTGATACGTATGGCACACATTTACAGGAGTACAACTTTCTTGGCTACAAAAATTCGTTTAATGCGCATGGGCAAAATCCGCACACCATTTTTCCGCGTTGTAGTTACAGACTCACGCAAGGCACGTAATGGTCTATCAATCGAAGAGATTGGTCGTTACGTACCAGGACAAGAGCCATCACTTATCGAGATCAACTCAGAGCGTGCTCTGTACTGGCTCGGCGTTGGTGCACAACCATCTGAAGCTGTAGAGGCTTTGCTTAAGGTGACTGGCGATTGGCAGAAGCACAAGGGACTTCCTGGAACAGAAGGAACTCTTAAGGTTGCAGCTCCAAAGCCAGGAAAGGTTGTTGCTTACGAGGCAGCGATGAAGGCAGCGGCCGCAGAACCTGCAGAGGGTGCAACAACATTGAAGAAGAAGGCACAGGAGAAGCTTGCAGCTAAGGCAAACCCTGTTGTCGAAACTCCAGCTGTGTCCGAGCCAGAAGCAACCGCTGAGGTGGCAGAGGTTCCAGTTGCAGATGTGACTTCAGAAGTAGTGTCTGAAGTTGTTGAAACTCCAACTGAAGAAGCGGCTGCAGAGTAACAATGATGGATGAAGCCCTAGAACATTTGGTCAAGGGAATCGTCGATAACCCTGATGATGTCGTAGTTTCTGAAAAGAGCGGACGTCGCGGGACAACTTTAGAGGTTCGAGTTAACCCTGAAGATATCGGCAAGGTCATTGGTCGTAATGGTCGTACCGCAAAGGCACTTCGTACAGTTGTAAGTGCGCTCGCAGGACGTACAGTCCGCGTCGATCTCATCGAGACCGACGAAGTTCGCTAACAATGCGTTTGCTCGTGGGGCGAATTGGTCGCGCTCACGGAATTCTTGGTGAGGCGAC
>JACCDV010387288.1_pt1 | contig 11623 bp, 7 predicted proteins | sample 7446131 | NCBI WGS metagenome assembly JACCDV01 (sample SAMN15323448, study PRJNA562643) | freshwater metagenome | isolation source: river surface water | place: USA:Blue River Watershed | collected 2017-08-17
CCGGCTCGCCGCGTCGACGGGAACTGTTGACGCAATTGGCGGTCAATTTCAGCGTGATTAAAACGGATGTCGACGAAAGTCAGCTACCCAACGAAGCTCCAGCCGCTTATGTTGAACGTCTGGCGCAGGCAAAAGCCCTGGCTGGGTTTGTCGCAGGTGGCAGCCAGCTGCCAGCGTTAGGCGCCGACACCATCGTGGTGGTGGACGAGCAAGTACTGGGCAAGCCGGTGGATGAAGCCGACTTTATGCGGATGATGCAGCTGCTGCAACACCGCAGCCATCAGGTGATGACGGCGGTAGCCATTCAAACCGCAACTCAGCTGTTGCAGACACGCGTGACCACCGAGGTGTGGTTTGGACCTATGAGCCAAGACCAGATGCGCGCTTATTGGCAAAGTGGCGAGCCAGCTGACAAAGCCGGTGGGTATGGCATTCAGGGGTTGGCGGGGCGCTACATTGAAAAAATACATGGCAGCTATTTTGCGGTCGTTGGGTTACCCTTGTATGAAACGGCCGCACTGCTGGAGCAGTTGTAACAGAGGGATGTTGGCATGAGTGCAGAATTATTATTAAACGTCACGCCAAGTGAAACTCGCGTCGCGCTGATTGAAAACGGCGTATTACAAGAAGTGCACATCGAACGCCAAGCGAAACATGGTTTAGTCGGCAATATTTACATCGGAAAAATCAGTCGGGTTTTGCCTGGCATGCAAGCGGCGTTTGTCGATATCGGTTTGGATAAAGCGGCGTTTTTGCATGCATCGGATATAGTGCAGCGTGATGCCAATGACTTGGAAGTCAAAATGACCCAAGTCAAAGATATCCGCCAATTGGTGCACGATGGTCAATTCTTGTTGGTGCAAGTGGTCAAAGATCCACTCGGTACCAAAGGCGCTCGTTTAACAACCGACATTACTTTGCCGTCACGCTATTTAGTCTTTATGCCCGGCTCACCGCATGTCGGCGTCTCCCAACGGATTGAAACGGAAGAAGAACGTAATCGGCTGCGCGAGATTGTCAGCAGCTGTGTCGATCAAGAAAGTGGTGGTTTTATTGTGCGGACGGCGGCAGAAGGCGCCAGCGAAGAAGAGTTACTGCACGATGCACGCTTTCTAAAAAAGCTGTGGGCCAAGGTGCAAAAACGTCGTCAAAAGCATCGCAAAGAAGCCATGTTGTATGAAGAGCTGACCTTAGGCTTTCGAATTTTGCGCGATTTCGTGGGTAGTGATTTAGAGCGCGTCAGGGTCGATTCCAAAATGACCTACCAAGCGCTGCACGCTTTCACCGAAGAATTTATCCCGCAGATGACCCCCAAGCTGGAGTACTACCCAGGCGAGCGGCCGGTGTTTGATTTGTTTGATGTGGAAAACGAAATTCAACGTGCGCTGGATCGTAAAGTGCCGCTGAAAAGCGGTGGCTATTTGATCATCGACCAGACTGAGGCCATGACCACCATCGACGTCAATACTGGCGCCTTTGTCGGCCATCGCAACCTCGAAGAAACCATTTTCAACACCAATATTGAAGCGACTCAAGCCATTGCGCGGCAGCTGCGACTGCGTAATTTAGGCGGCATTATCATTATCGACTTTATCGATATGCAAAGTGACGAGCATCGCCGCCGCGTGTTACATAGCTTGGAAGTGGCGCTGGCGCGCGACAAAACCAAAACCAACATTCACGGTTTCTCTGCGCTGGGCTTAGTCGAAATGACCCGTAAACGCACCCGCGAAAGTTTAGAGCATGTGCTGTGTACTGAATGTCCAGTCTGTGACGGCCGTGGATCGCTGAAAACCGTGCAAACCGTCTGTTTTGAGATTATGCGTGAAATTGTCCGGGTCAATCGGGCTTATGCGGCAGATAAATTTGCGGTGTATGCGTCGCCGGCGGTGAAAGATGCGTTGGTCAATGATGAGTACCACAATTTAGCGGAGCTTGAAGTCTTTATCGGCAAGCAAATCAGCGTGGTGATTGAGCCGCAATACACCCAGGAACAATTCGACGTGGTGATGATGTAAGTGGCTCGTCTGAAACGCGCCAGCTTATTTTGCTTGCACAAACTCTGGGTGACATTCGCCATCGGAGTGATGACGCTCGCGGTGATTGTGACGGTGCTTCGCATCGGCTTGCCGTATGCCACGGGCTATAAAACGGATATTGAGCAACTGATCAAAGCTGAAACCGGTGCTACGGTGCGGATCGGTGCCTTAAGCGCCGGTTGGCAGGGCACGGGGCCTGCACTGTTGTTGCAACAAGTCGCGGTGCAAACCGAGCAACAACAAAGCCTGCTGCAAGTGCGAGAAGCACGCATTCGGCTGGATTTTTGGGGCAGTTTGACCAGCCTGCAGCTGAAAGCTGACCATTTTGAGCTCAGCGGCTTGCAGGTGCAGTTCGATAGCAAATACCTGTTGGATCAAAAACCTGCGGCGCCAGAAAAAGACGCCGAACCTTTGTTAATGGCTCTGGAAAACTTGTTGTTCCGGCAGCTGCGTGAATTCACCTTGGTCGACAGCCACGTCAGCTTAACCTCCGAATTTACCCCACCGATCGATTTTGAAATTCGCCAACTGTCGTGGCTAAACCGCGATCAGCGCCACCAAGGCCGCGGCGATGTCGCCATTGCTGGGGTTACTGGCAATACTGTGTCGTTTGTGCTCGATTTACACGGCGAAACCTTGGCGCAAAGTCGCGGCCAGTTGTATTTAGCCAGCCATGATTTAGATATTTTGCCGTGGTTTGAAACCCTCGTGCCGCAAAGCCAGAAACTGCAACGCGCGGCTATTAACTTCCAAGCCTGGGGCGATATCGAGCAAGGCGCACTGACCCAAATTCAAATTGCCTTGGCCGACAACCGCTTGGATTGGTTACGCGACAATAAGCCGGTCAGTTTGCGTCTTGGCAAAGGCCAACTGCAGTGGCGCCCCACCGAGCAGGGCTGGCAACTGCTGTCGAGTGATTTAACCCTCGATAGTGGTAAGCAGCAATGGCATGACTTGCGCTTGCAGTTGGTTCGCCAGCAAGGCATTTACACCGGTTCTTTGCAACAGCTGCAATTGTCGGCGGCTCAGCCGCTGCTGGAATTATTTGCCGCGGATAATACCGCGCTGCAGCAACTCTTGGCCTACCAGCTGGATGGTCGCTTGACCGAACTGGGGGTGCGTTTAGATGGCAATCAATGGTTTTTACGCGGTGATTTCCTTGATTTGCAATCGGCGCCGGTGGGTGATGTGCCAGGAGTACAGGGCTTAAGTGGTAATTTTAGTGCCAGCCATAGTTTTATTCGGGCGGATGTGTCTGGGCAAGACGGTGAATTAAGCTGGGGGGATGCGTTTGACCGCGCAACGCCTTATCAACAGTTGCAAACGCGGTTGCAAATCATCAAGCAAGAGCAGCATTGGCAAGTGCGCGTGCCGCAATTGACCTTACGCCATCCTGACATTGCGCTCGATGCGCAGTTACTGTTGGATTTAGGCGAGCGGCCATCCATGCAACTGCTGGGTGAACTGCGCGGCGTGCCGGTCAAAGACGCCAAGTATTATTTCCCGCGTTACCATATGCCCAAAACGGTGATCGATTATTTAACGCCAGCACTGGTTTCGGGCCAAGTGCCCAGTGCGCGAGTGTTATGGGCCGGTGAATTTTCCGAGTATCCCTATAGCCAGCACAATGGAATTTTCCAAGCCTTGGCGCAAATCGAAAATACCGAGTTTAGATTTGACAGCAGTTGGCCGGTGATTAAAAACATGCACGCGGAGCTGCTGTTTGAAAATGCCTGCATGCTGATCCAAAGTCACTCTGGGCAACTGTTTGAGATTGAACTGGCCGATGGTGTGACGGCGGCGATCCCCAATTTATTCCAAACCGATTATCTGGTGATTGATATCAGTAAGCACGCCAATGCAGAACAAGTCACAGGCTTGATGTTGGCCTCGCCGCTGAGTGATTCGGTCGGCGCTACCTTGGATTTCCTTGGGGTTCGCGGCGACGTGGATGCCAAGGTGCAATTGAACATTGGTATTGGTAAAGATGGCGTCATTGCCAAAGGCGACGTCGACTTTAGCAATAACCAATTGGCGATCCGAGCACCCGCGGTGGCGGTCGAACAACTGCAAGGTCGGCTCAGTTTCGTCAATGAAAAAATTGATAGCAGCCAGCTCAATTTCATTGCCGCAGGCGTACCGATGCAAGCGCAATTGCACGGCCTGCAGCAACAAGGACATTATCAAGTCAGTCTGCAAGCACAAGGCGAACAGCCGCTGGAACAGCTGTTAACACTGGTATCACCCAGCTTGGCCAAATTGGGACAGGGGCCAGTGCCTTATTTGTGGGATCTGCAAATTTCGTTACCGCCAACCGGTTTTCAGTACAGCTCAACCATGAATTTGGACTTGGCGGCCGCGGAGCTGGCCTTGCCGGAGCCATTTGGCAAACAAAAAACCGATGGCGTCGGTTTGCAGATTGATACCAAAGGCGATGACATCGGCTCACGCGTTGAATTACGTTATGGCGATCAGTTGGCGTTTAGTGGCCATGTGAACCAAGCCACGGGGGCGATTGACCAAGCGTTATTGAGTTTGGGGCAATCCGATGCACAGCTCAAAGATGGCTTTTACATCGACGCCGGTTTATCGAGTGCTGAATTAAACGATTGGTTAGTGCTGCTGGTGGAGCAAATTCGGCAGTGGCCCAGCAGTGACGAGCAGCCGGCGTTGTTTCCGGCGTTGTCGGGGGTGACCGCGCGCATCGAGCGTCTGCATCTCTTTGATGATGTGAATTTCCATCAAGCACAGCTGACATTGCTGCCGCAAGATGAACATTATGAATTGCAATTACAAGCGGACGAAGTAGATGGTCGATTGCTGATTGGCAAGCGCTTGCAACAACAAGGCATCCAAGCTGAGTTAGCGCGTTTGCATTTGGTGTTTGAGGATGCGGCGGAACAGAAGCTCGAAGAAGCGGCCTACAAAGCGCGTTTACCAAACCTGAAGGACAGCGAAAAAATCGACTTTGCCGCTCAGGAAGCCGAGGCGTTTGCCGCGCTAGAGCCGATGAATTGGTTGGCCGAACTACCGCCGCTGACGCTTAGTTGTCAGCAATGCCGGATTGGCGATTACAACCTAGGTCAAGTAACAGCGCGTAGCCACAGCGATGGCGAGCAATTGTATCTAGATGCCTTGGAAGCTCAGCGAGATGGCCATCAATGGCGTGCGGCGGGGCGTTGGCAGAAAAATGACCGGATCGGCACCACCTATCTGGCGGCGAAGTTAGTCACGCCATCCTTTGGTCAATTGATGCAAGACTATGACATCAGCAGCAGTATGACCGGCAGTAAAGCGACCATTGATTTAACTCAGTTGAGTTGGCAAGGGGCTCCAACCCAGTTTAATCGTCAGACGTTGTCGGGAAAACTGACGTGGGAACTGGGTGAGGGCACCTTGGCGGAAGTCAGTGATGGTGGCGCCCGCGTCTTTAGTTTGCTCAGTTTAGATACCTTGCTACGTAAGCTACGCTTAGATTTCCGCGATGTTTTTGCGAAGGGATTTTTCTACAGCAGCATGACTGGCAGCATGACCATTACCAACGGCGTGTCGCATACCGACAACACCCAAGTGGATGGCGCCGCAGGTATGATTGAAATGGCAGGTAGTGCTGACTTAAAAGCGCGGAAAATTAAATATCAAATGGATTTCTCGCCGAAAGTGACCTCGAGTTTACCGGTCATCGTGGCATGGATGGTCAATCCAGTGACAGGCGTTGCGGCGTATGCCTTGGATGAAATGTTCCAATCGGCGGAAGTGATCTCGAAAATTCAATTCGATGTGACAGGCGATTTAGACAATCCAACCGTGACCGAAGTGAAGCGGGACTCCAAGCAAATCAAAGTTCCCGCCGATGCGCGGAAAAAAGCACAACAACCGGCCGCCGAGGCAAAAACGCCAACAGGAACACCGGCAGTAATACCGACAGTAAAACCGGCAGTGAACGCTCCTGCGCCGGCCATCGACGATTTTTCCACACCAAGCCCGGTGATGAAAGAGGCGGTGATCGAGGACGGCGCTGGCATCAGTCATGGCAACACCAGTGGTAACAGCAGCGACATCACCCCGGCAAAAGGGGATGCGGCCCATGAGTAGGAGAGACGCATGACCACCACGTGGCAACTGAGTTGCATCCAACTGACCAGTCAGCCCGATGCGTTTAGCAATCTGGCGGCCATTCGGCAGTTTTGTCAGCAGCTGCCCAAGGCGCGGCCACAGTTAGTGGCGTTGCCTGAAGGCGCGTTGTGTTTTGGTGGCGCTGTCGATGCCAATCTGCAGCTGCAAGAACCTTTGGGGCAAGGGCCGATTCAACGCGAATTAGCGGCGATAGCCAAGGAATTCGGCATTTATTTGTTGGTGGGAACCTTTCCGACTCGCGGCGCCACGCCAACCCGGTTCGCCGCATCGAGTTTGTTGTTTGACCCAAGCGGCGCATTGATTGCCGATTATCAAAAAATTCATTTGTTTGATGCCCAAGTGGCCGATGGCACTGGCGCCTACCGCGAATCATCGACCACAGAACCGGGGCACAAGGTCACGCTAGCCAATGTCGATGCGCTCAAACTGGGTATGTCAGTTTGTTATGATGTGCGTTTTCCTGGCTTATTTATGCAATTGGCGCAACGCGGCATGAATGTGTTGGCGGTACCTGCGGCCTTTACCACGGTCACAGGCGCGGCGCATTGGCAGGTATTGCTGCAAGCCCGCGCCATCGAAACACAAAGTTTTGTAATAGCGCCGGCGCAAACCGGACGTCACGCCAATGGCCGCGAAACCTATGGCCATAGCGTGATCATCGATCCATGGGGTCGCGTATTAGCAGATGCAGGCACCGAGCCTGGCGTTATTAGCTGTGCGGTCGACTTAACTGATTGTCAGGTGCTTGCGGCGAAAATGCCGATTGCAAGCCACCAAAAATTTGGAAGTGAATGGTTATGACATCTCAACAACTGTTGCAACAGGTGGAACAAAACCTGATCAGTGCCAGTGATTTAACGGCGGCAGATTTACAGTCGCAACTGGGCTTCTTGTTTGCGCATCAACTGGATTACGCCGACTTGTATTTTCAATCCAGCGTGCATGAATCGTGGGTGCTGGAAGATGGGTTAGTCAAAGATGGCTCGTTTAACATCGAACGTGGTGTTGGTGTGCGTGCCGTGAGTGGCGAAAAAACCGGCTTTGCCTACGCCGATGCCATCAATAAACAAGCGCTGCAACAAGCGTCAGCTGCGGCGCGTGGTATTGCTGCAGTGGGCCAACAAGGCCAAGTGCAGGCGTTTAAAGCGGTCGGCACGCCACAGATTTATTTACCTGCGGAGCCACTACAAAGTTTATCCAACACCGAAAAAGTGGCGCTGCTGCATCAAATTGAAGCCTTTATTCGCACGCTCGACAGCCGAGCGGAGCAAGTGATGGTGAGTTTAAGTGGTGTCTATGAAGAGATGCTGGTGGCCGCCAGTGATGGCACCTATGGCGCGGATATCCGGCCTTTGGTGCGACTGAATTGTTCGGTGTTGCTGCAACACAATGGCCGTCGTGAACGCGGCAGCAGTGGCGGTGGCGCCCGCACCACCTATGCGTATTTTACCGACGAGTTTAACGGCGAACCGCGTTGGATGAGTTATGCCCGCGAAGCCGTGCGCCAAGCGCAAGTGAATTTAACCGCCATTGATGCGCCGGCCGGTATGATGCCGGTTGTGTTAGGTGCAGGTTGGCCAGGGGTGTTGTTGCACGAAGCCGTGGGCCATGGCTTGGAAGGGGATTTTAACCGCAAAGGCGCTTCGACTTTCTCCGGCCGTATCGGCGAGCAAGTGGCGTCCAAGCATTGCACTATCGTCGATGATGGCACCTTGCAGGGCCGCCGTGGCTCGCTGAATATCGATGATGAAGGCACCAGCAGTCAGTACAACGTGCTGATTGAAAACGGCATTCTGAAGGGCTACATCCAAGATAAACACAACGCCATGTTGATGAATGTGGCGCCAACCGGCAATGGCCGCCGCGAGTCGTTTGCGCATTTGCCCATGCCGCGGATGACCAACACCTACATGTTGGCGGGTGAGCACGCGCCTGAAGAGATTATTGCGTCAGTCAAACGCGGGATTTACGCGCCGAATTTTGGGGGTGGCCAAGTGGATATTACCTCCGGCAAATTCGTGTTCTCGGCCAGCGAAGCCTATCTGATTGAAGATGGCAAAATCACTGCACCTATCAAAGGCGCGACATTAATTGGCAACGGTCCAGAGGCGATGCAACAGGTGTCGATGGTCGGCAACGATTTACAAATCGATGCCGGTGTTGGTGTTTGTGGCAAGCAAGGCCAAAGTGTACCGGTTGGCGTTGGGCAACCGACCTTGAAGTTGGATGCCATGACAGTCGGTGGAACCGCTTAAGCAAGGCTGATGACGCGGCGCTGACAAACACCGTAACAGGCTAGGTTTTGCCAGCGCCACTGAACTCGCGCATAATGCGTGGGAATTTTTGAATAAACACCGCGAAATGCAGCCAGTAGGTCGCATCAGGAAGCCACGGATTTATGTTAGAAGCGATGCTGAATAAGCGCCGATTGGCGGCGTTACCTTCGACGCCGATCGAAGCGTCGACCGTCGAAGTGTTGTGTCACGCCACGGAATATCATGCCAAGGTTCACCAACTGATCCAAACTGCGCGCCAGCGCATCATCTTAACGGCGTTGTATTTACAGGCCGACGAAGCGGGTGAAGCGGTGCTGCGGGCTTTGTATCAAGCCAAACAAGCCAACCCCGCGTTGCAAGTGACGGTGTATGTGGACTTCCATCGTGCGCGTCGTGGCCTGATCGGTAAATCGGATATGAAAACCAACGCCGATTTCTACCGTGAAATCGCCGCTGAATATCAGCACCCGATTGACATTTTAGGTGTGCCGGTCAAACGCCGTGAGTTGTTTGGTGTGTTGCATTTAAAAGGCTTCGTGTTTGACGATACGCTGCTGTATTCCGGGGCGTCGCTCAATAACGTCTATTTGGGCCAGCCCAGTCGTTATCGCGCTGACCGTTACCTCCTGATCACCAACAAAGCCTTGGCGGATTCGTTTGCTCAAGGGCACCAGCAGGTGCTGGGCGATCGGCAGGTGGTGCAAAGCCTGTTGGATCCATCCCCTGAGGTTGCGCAGGCCTACAAACCACACCATCGCAGTTGGTTAAAACACGCCAAGCAACACAGTTATCCGCAACAAGGTAAAACAGATGAATCGTTGCGCGCCACCTTGTTAATGGGCATGGGCCGGTTAAAAAACAGCCTGAACCAAAGCTTGCTGGCGGTGCTGGCACTGGCGCAACGGGATGTGTTGATTTACACACCGTATTTTAATCCGCCGCCGGTGCTGGCGAAGGCGCTGCGAAAATGTTTAAAACGGGGTGTGAAAGTGACCATCGTGGTCGGCGACAAAACTGCCAACGATTTTTATATTCCACCAACGCAAAAATTCAGCCGCATTGGTGGTTTGCCTTATTTGTATGAAACCATTTTGCGTAAGTTCTTAAAGAGTAATCAAAGTTATATCGACGATGGCCTGTTGGAAGTGCGCTTGTGGAAGCATGAAGACAACAGTTATCACCTCAAAGGCGTTAGTGTCGATGGCGTGCGCCATCTGTTTACCGGCCATAACTTAAATCCACGCGCCTTTGCATTGGATTATGAAAACGGCATTTTAGTCGAAGATGAACTGGGCCAATTGCAAGCCGCCTTGGGGCAAGAGCAAGAACAAATCTTCTTAAATACCCGTTCGGTGCGGCACTTTAGCGAGATCGAAATGGTGCGCGATTACCCAGAACCGGTGCGTAAGTTATTAGCAAAAATCAAAGGCCTTGGCGCGGATATGGTGCTGAAGCGCTTAATTTAGCAAGGTCGGCTCTGAGCAAGCCAGCGCCGGTGCGCTGGCTTTTTTGTTGGAGCACGTTGTGTGCTGCCGATGTAGACACAAAGGCGACATCACGCCAAGTGTCGACTATCCTAATCAAATCCGTGCTGTGCTGCGCCCGCAGCCGCCTTTGCAGGTGACGCCATGAAACAATATGCCCTTTATCAAGTAGACGCTTTTACTGACCGACTGTTCCACGGCAACCCTGCCGCGGTTGTGCCGTTGTCTGAATGGTTGAGTGATTGCCGAATGTTGCAAATCGCGCAAGAGAATAACTTATCGGAGACGGCGTATATCATCGAGCAAGCCGCAGGCGTGTATCACATTCGTTGGTTCTCGCCGGTGTGTGAAATTGATTTTTGTGGCCACGCGACGCTCGCAGCGGCATTTGTGGTGCTCAAACAACAACCGCAACTGCAGTCCGTGCGATTTATCACCCAAAAAGTCGGGGAGTTGCAGGTCGAACGTCACCCAAGCGGTGGTTTCTTAATGGATTTCCCGGCACGACCACCGCAGTGGGTTGACGATGTGCCCGATGAATTGCTGGCAGGATTAAGCCAAGCCCCGCGTCAGGTGCTGCGCAGCGATCAAGCCTGGTTTGCAATTTACGACCATTGTGATCAGGTACTCGCGCTCAAACCCGACTTGGAGCTGTTAAAAACCTTGTGGCCTTACGATGTGGTTGTTACAGCTCCAGGTTATGGCTTTGAACAGCATCAATATGATTTTATCAGTCGCTATTTTTGGCCGGCCAACGGCGGGGCGGAAGATCCGGTCACCGGTTCTATTCACGCGGGGCTTGGCCCGTATTGGGGCGAGCGGCTGGGCAAAGATCAGCTAAACGCCTATCAAGCCTCGGCGCGCGGCGGTAGTTTACAGCTCAGTTTGCAAGGCGAACGGGTGCAAGTGTTAGGGCACGCCGTGTTGTTTATGCAAGGGCATTTATGGGTACCGCAATAGCGGCACCCATCAGGCCTTCACCTAAAACACATCACTGAGTAATTCCACCACCACACCGGTGGCGATGGCGACTAAGACCAAATCGCTGCCAACTTGACTCCACTGGCAACCGTCCCGAGCGGGGAGTTGCTGCACATAGGATGCCGGCAATTGCTGACGGGCTAAACCCGGTGGCAGCGGCTTGCCGCGCGCGAGTTGTTTGCGGATCCCTGGCGGCAACGGTTTAGCACCTTGCAACTGATACTGCGCGGCTAGTTGACGGGCGGTGCCTACGGTTAATGTCACTCCCGCCATTTGCACAGATAACTGAGCATCGACCTCGGCTGAGCTCGTTGGCTGCTCGTGTTGCGTTTTGGCTTTGCCATGACTATGGCCTTTACCTGGATCTGCCAATGCCTGCGACGAATGCACAATACAGAGCGACCAAAACGAAAGCGCTATCATAGTAACAAGCGGTTTGTACGGCATAAAAAATTTCTCCTGTAATTATTCGATCAGTAAAGACTAATTTTCTCGATTAAACAACAAGTTAAAAAATGACAAATTATTACAACTTATAACAACTGTGAATTTTTCTAAGGGTGGGGGTTGCTTTTTTCGGCAAAGATCTGCCATGTTGCTAGCACAGCTGAAGTCTTCCGGTGGCGACAGATTGACAAAAAAATACGATAAATACCGGAAATAGCAACACTCCAGGCAACACGACCTACAGGAACACACCCATGCA
>JACCDV010336805.1_pt1 | contig 11618 bp, 10 predicted proteins | sample 7446131 | NCBI WGS metagenome assembly JACCDV01 (sample SAMN15323448, study PRJNA562643) | freshwater metagenome | isolation source: river surface water | place: USA:Blue River Watershed | collected 2017-08-17
ACAACTCCGACCAACAGCATGTACATAGAGCCAGCTATGGCCGACCTCGTACCCGTCACAGAAGTATCGACGGAAGAATTTCAAGCTACAGATGTACGAGCAAGTACGACAGATTTTTATGTTGGTGGGGGATTTGTGATTGATGAGAATAGTGCCAATCGTGACGTCACTAGTATTACAATCACTGAAAATGGAACAGTAAATGCTTCGACCGCACTTGATAACATCGAGCTTCGCTATGACCTTGATACATCTGCTCCGTATGACTGCGCAAGTGAATCATATGCTGGAGGAGAGACACAATTTGGCTCGACTGACACAGACGGATTTTCCGCTGCCGACGGCACAGCGACGTTTACTGGTACACAACAAATCACAACCACCCAAAGTATGTGTGTGTACGTTGTGATGGATGTACTTAAAAATGCACCTCAAGGAAACACAATCAATATAGAAATTGGTAACCCAGCGACAGACGTGCTTCTTTCAGGTGGGTCAACTGCTATTCCTAATCACGCACTTGAGATTAGCGGGGAAACTAGCGTAAAACTTGGTAGTGATTTCAAGGTGCAGCGAGGGACGTTCACCATGAGTACCGATAGTCGTACCCTTACCGCCGGAGTCGACTACGAAGCCCCTTTGGCTTCCGACAGTGCGTTTATTCGAATCACGAATACCGGTCATACCGGTGCAGGGACAAATACCGGTGCAGGTACCAACAACGCTGACGACGTAACAGTTCAAATTACAAACCCCAACAACCTTACAAATAGTGTGACCTTTCAGCGTGGTACCGGCGCTGCTAACAATACTCGTATTTCGTGGGAAATTGTCGAGTATCAGGGTGTAGCTGGCGGTGAAAATGAAATCAAAGTCCGAGCAGCCAGCACGCTTACGTACGTGGCAGGAAACACTACCATCACGAGTGCTGCAGCATCAGGTGTTGTTGATGATACCGATATTGCTGTCTTTATTACAAGTCAATACAATCCAAGTACTGGAGCTACGGTTTACAACCAAGGTGTATCAACAGCCGCTTGGAATGCTGGAGCAGATACTGTCACACTGACACGCGGTGCAACTGGCGTGGCCGCAATTGCCTCATACGCAGTTGTGGAATTTACTGGTAGTAATTGGAAAGTGCAACGATCGCAGCATACGTATTCGGCAGCCGGTACAACCCAAACCCAGGCAATCACGGCTGTGAATAGTCTTAGTCGAACATTTTTGCACACCCAAAAAAGATTTTCTGTCAGTACGCACGCCAACTTCGGTCATGAGGTGTGGTTATCAGGTATTGGGCAGGTGTCTTTCTTGCTTGACGCGGCAGCTACCACCGTGGCCGGACAAGTCGCTGTGGCCTGGGTAATTGAAAATACTCAAACCACCGGCACACCAATGGATGTTACTCGCTCAAACGGAAACTTCACGACGACTGGTACCTCTCCGCAAACAAACGTCGTTGCGATTGGAAAAACTTTGAATGATTTGTCGGTGACATCTCTCTTTACCAATAACCGTGCCGCCACTGCCAACAACACCTGGCCAGAGCCGATTCTCGGCGCCGGTCTTACTTCTACAACCACGTATGAGCTGTGGCGAAGTGATATTACAGCTGCAATTAACTACCGCACAGAAGTCGTTGAGTGGCCAACCGCCGAGCGCAAGCTCGAACAGAGTTACTACAGGCTTTATGTGGACAATAACGCACTGAAGCCGACAGATCCGTGGCCAGCCGGCGCCGCGAACCTTGGTGAAAATACTGAGATGACAGCCGATGACGTAGCTCTTGCACTTGGCGATCAGGTGAGGATTCGTATGGGGGTGGAAGTCACAGGAGCATCAATGCCGGCTGGTATCGATAGCTTCAAACTTCAATTCTCACCTCGAGAAACAACTTGTTCAGCGGCAACTGTATGGTGGGATATTGGTGACTCCTCCAGTACCACAGCCCACTGGCGTGGAGTGAATGGCACACCTGCAGATGGCACAGCACTTTCAACAGATCCACCGACTGGAGGCGACCTCTTACTATCGGTCTCGTCGGTAGCTGGTACATATGAAGAGGCAAACAATACTCCGCTCAATCCTTATATTGCATTTCCAAATGACGTCATTGAGTATGATTGGCTTGTTGAACACAACGGCGCCAACGACAAAACTTCGTACTGCTTCCGTATGGTTGAATCAGACGAAACGCCGCTCTTTGCATACAATTATTACCCAACTCTGCGTACCGTTGGATACGAACCACTTATTACCAACTGGCGCTGGTACAACGACGAGACGAGTTTAACCCCGACTGTGTCTTTTGGTGGAGAGAATGTATCACCAAGTAATATCGAATTTGCCAATCCTTTAAAGCTTCGCCTTGTATTGCGCGAAAGCTCTGGCGCTGATGGGCTCAATGTAAAATTTGCTTTGCAGTATTCGCAGTACGCTGACTTCTCGCAAGGGGTAAATACAGTAACGAGTACAACAACATGTGCCGGAAATTCATTGTGGTGTTTTGTCGACGGAGCAGGTGTCGATAATGCTCTAATACAAAGTAGTGTCATTTCTGACGCCGACTCCTGTGTTGCGGGTGTTGGCGCTGGTTGTGGTACTCACAATGAAAGTGCTAACCCGGCGGGAGTGACCTTTGATCAAACTGCACTTACGAGTACAGAGTTTGAATTCACTCTCAAACACGACGGCGCTCGTTCTAACCGGGTTTATTACTTCCGTTTATATGACCTCACTAATGACGAAGTTGTAGGTGTGGCTGACACATTTAGCTATCCTTCGCTCGTGACCGAAGGTGCTGCACTGAGCTCTTCAGTCGCCAGTATTTCTGCCGGAGCAAGCATTGCCGGAATTGTGACAGATGTGGCGACTACTCCAACTTCGATTAGCTTTGGTTCGGTGCCGTTTAATACGGAGTGGGAAGCTGCACAACGAATGAACATCACCACGAATGCCACTGAGGGCTATCAAGTTCTCATGTTGGCAGATAGTCAGCTAACAAATACCTATGGCGACACAATAGGGGCAGTTACTGGCACTAACGCTTCTCCGGCCGGCTGGTCTTCAGCTTGTCTTATTGGCGCCAACGGCTGCTTCGGGTACCACACCACCGACGCAACACTTGATGGAGGTTCGGCTCGCTTTGCTCCCACAGACTCATACGCAGCACTTGAAATCGTCCCACGGGAGGTAATGTATAGTTCAATTCCAACAACAGGGGATACAGACGACATCGTCTACAAACTACGTGTAAACGGACTGCAACCAGCCGGAGATTACACAACCAGTCTCACGTACATAGCAGTTCCTGTCCATTAAAATGATATGATTAAAAATCACTGTACTATGAACACCGTTCGAACACTTATTGTACTGCTAGCGTTGTGGCTCGTACCGCATATGAGTTTGGCTGCAGACGTTTTAGTAGCGCCACCGCTATTTGATCTTGAACTCCAGTCTAGGGATGTTGTAACGAGAGACATCACCGTCAAGAATCAAACAGACCATAAAATTTACGTCTATGCGACAGTAAACGAAATTGCTGTCGATGATAGTGGAGACATTAAAGAGTTCATACCGCCAGTGATGGATACGCGTGAAAAAGCTATCACAAGTTGGATTGAAATTTCTCGGGGACGGATTGAACTTGATCCCGGGCAAGAAACAGTCGTGCCGCTAACAGTTCGCATACACCCATACGCCGAGCCAGGAGAGTACCATGCATTCATTGGACTCGTGTCAGAGTTTAATCGTCCTTTGGCTGAAGCAAAGGCGATCGCTGGTGATGCCGATGGAGTTATTCTTAAAGTTAATCTTGCAGACAAATCAAGTGACGCATTACGGATTGCTTCATATTTGATTGACCGCTTTGTTGTTACCGATGCTGGACGAACAATGGCGTTGACACTCAAGAATGAAGGTACCAAAATATCGACTCCGACCGGAGAAATTATTTTTTATAACTCTCGCGGTGAGGAAGTCGCTTCTGTCCCATTCAATTCTGCTGGAGAAACAATAGAGCCAGGAGCTGATAAACTCTTTGGCGTTAAAGTTCCATTTAATGATAAGCTCGGCCGCTTCAAAGCGAACGTGACTGTTCGTTATGGAGCAGAAGGGAAGTCAACTATCTTTGATACGGTGCAGTTTTACATGATTCCGTATAGACTACTTCTGGTATTTATTGTAGCAATCGTTCTCTTTTCTCTTTTGGTCACCTACTTGCTTAGGCGGGTATTCTATGATGAACTACACCATGAAGATGAAAGTGGTGATCTTCCACTTTATGTACGCAATGACCGTGAACATACTACACATGACCATGACATCCACATCTCTAAAAAGTAACTTTCTCGTAGGAATACTCTTACTTACTGCTGTATTGGTGCCGAACTTTGCAATGGCGCAGGAGGGGCTTTCTTTTAGTGTGTCTCCAACAATTTACGATATGACCGCCAATCGCGGCCAAATGTGGCAAAGTACTGTTCGTATCATAAACCCAAATCCGTATGATCTTACGCTGTCAGTAACACCAAACAATTTTATTCCCAAGGATGAAGATGGTATCCCGCAGTTCCTGCCACTTACTTCCCCAACACTTCAGAAAGAAACATTTGCAGAGTGGATACAGATTGAGCAGGAGGTCACCATTAAAGCCGAGCAAACTCTCGAACTACCATTTATCATTAAAGTGCCTGATGGCGCAACACCAGGCGGACACTATGCTGCGCTGATGATTAGTACGAAGCCAGCACAGCCGCAAGGTAACGGACAGGTTCAGACATCGCAAGTTATTTCGGCTCTCGTTTTTCTCCGTGTTACTGGCGATATCACTGAGCAAGCAATAATCCGTTCGTTCCGCTCTGCCGATTATTTCTTGAGCAAGCCAGAAACTCGTTTTGATATTCGTATTGAAAATAAAGGAAATATTCACATGCAGCCGCAGGGTGAAATCAAAATCTACAACATGTGGGGGAAGGAGCGCGGCACTATTCCTATCAACCAGCAAACCATGCTTGGTAATGTGCTTCCACAAAGTGTGCGCAAGTTCTCATTTGACTGGTCGAGTGACTGGTCGATTTCTGATATCGGTCGCTATACTGCCGAAGTCACGTTGGCCTACGGAAAAGAAGAGCGACAATTTCTCAGCTCGGACACTGCGTTTTGGATTATTCCATGGAAGATTATCCTCGCTCTTTTTCTTGTTGTCGGAGGACTTATCGCTGTTGTTACATGGGCCATCAAGCTTTACGTAAGACGAGTGCTTACTCTAGCGGGCGTCCATCCAGCACAAGCACAACTTGCGGCAAAAGACGTCGTATCCAAGCCAACAAGAACAAAGCGAGCAAAAGCCGTAATTCATGCTAAAGACATTGCCGCACCGATTGAGGTCAGTATTCTTGATTTGCGATCAAAACTAAAATCAGCGAAAGGACCTTGGACAGAGACTCTCGCTGTATATGTGCAATTCGTACGAACGTACTGGAAATTCTTCGCTGGTATGGGGGCTGCGGTACTTCTTGTGGTGCTTGTGATTTGGTTTGCGCACGGAGCACTTCTAGAAGAACGAGCGTACGAAATTACCGACCCAACGTCAGGAGAAGTTATTTCAAATAGTGAAGAGAGTAGTATTCTCCAGGATGGCATGGGGACGCAGGTCACGTTAGTGAACCGTACTGACGACCTTGAGCTTATACAGCAGGTAGCAGATACAGTAAGTCGTGCTGGTTTTATAGTAGCCACCACATCAAGCGAGAGTGGCGCACCAGAAGAAAAAACTGTCATCGTTTACAACCCAGATGTAAGTAAGCAGGCGGCCTTGCTTAGTCGTACCCTTAATAATGCTCTCCTCTCTTCTTTTACAACAGCTGCTACCTCCACCGAAAAGTTGGTTGTTTATGTTGGAAAGGATGCACTGTCTGACTCGAAATAGGATATAATTTAAGTACGAAGTATGAATCAGAAAACCATCATACTAACCGGAATCCTTTTTGCTCTGATTGTGACTGGCATGTTTGTCTATGCATCACTAAAAAGCAAAGAAGCACAAAAGGAAACGGTTTTGATAAGAACGAGTCAAACCTTGTCATAGGATATGAATCGTTCAGGAATCATTACGCTCGGAGTGATGGCGGCGGTTATAATTGTCGTCCTTTTGTATATTCTTTTTCGTGACCAAAGTTTGGTTCAAAAAAATAACGAAACTCCAGCAGCAACTGCATTGTTACCTGAGGATGCAGAGTCTTTCACAACCCTTTCTGGAGAGCCTACTAGTGTTGCAGACAGTTTCGGAGAAGTTATCGTAGCGTCATCTTGGGCGAGCTGGTGTCCGCAATGTACGGGAGACTTTCCGAAGTTGGGTGAAATTGCTGCAGAGTTTAAAGACAAAGACGTGGTCGTGTATGCCGTGAATAGAGGAGAGGATGCATATAGCGCGGAACGTTATTTGAATACAATACAGAAGCCAGAACATGTAGAATTTCTCCTCGACCAAAGTGACTACTTCTTCAAAAATAGTGAGGGCTACGCCATGCCAGAGACTATTGTCTACAACAAAAAAGGTGAGGTAGTACTCCACCAAAGAGGGGAGCTGCGCGCCGACGAGCTTAAAGATACCCTGAAAAAGCTGACAGAATAGCGCTTGACTAATATAGCATATATGCTATATACTATGGGTAGGTCAGTTCTCTGACAGCACCCGCATTCTCTCAGTATGTAATTGGGGCCTTTTGTCGAAAAAGGTATTCAGAATGTAAAACAACATCTATGCGAAGATCAGTTGGTTTTCTAATAATGTTATGGGGTGTATCACAGTTCTTCAGCTCTTCTTTTACTGCACTTGATGGCGCAGCTCGTGAGTCCTTCAAACTCATTGAAACTTCCGCTGTCATATCGCAAGAAAAGATGCTGATGCAACAATAAGAACCGGGCCGGACAATTTCGTCTGGCTCTTTTCGTATCTCGAAAAGAGGTGTGCTACTATAAAGTCATGAAACCAGTAAAGGTAAGCAGAGTCGTCGAGTACGCTTTTTTCTTTGGCCTCTTGGCACTCTCTGGCTACATGGTATGGCTTATCATGTCACCATTTTTAAGCGCGCTCGCGCTTTCTGCGATTATCGTAACTATTTGTAGCCCTCTCCATGATCGGATTCGGGCTGCGGTAGGTGAAAAACGAAAAACTCTGGCGGCTTTTCTTACTACGATACTAGTACTTATTATCATCATCATTCCGATAATTTTACTATCTTCACTTCTGGTGAAGGAAGTTGTCGGCTTCTATACAGATATAAGTTCTGGTCAAGATATCGCTCTTACGCAGGTCATGTCTTCAGCTGAAGCAAAAATTCAGCAATTTGTACCAGGATATGAAGTAAATCTCAGCACGCAGCTTTCAGCCGCAGGCGAGTGGCTCGCAGCGCACTTTGGAGTAATTTTTGCCGGTACTATATCAACTATCTTTACCTTCGTGCTTTCGATTCTTGGCTCGTTCTACTTCTTTAGAGACGGCAAAGAGCTGATGCAGATATTAATTAAAGCTAGTCCGCTCCCAGACAAAGAAGACCAAGTCATTTTTGAAAGAATGGCCAAAGCTGTACGCGCCGTTGCGACCGGAACGCTGCTCTTGGCAATCATTCAAGGTACGCTAGTGGCTGTCGGTTTCTGGTTGTTTGGTGTTACGAGGCCAATCCTTTGGGGATCAATTGCATCGCTTGGAGCGTTGATGCCTGGAGTTGGTACCACAATCGTAACTGCACCAGCAATTATCTATCTATTCGCTACTGGTAATACATTTATGGCAGGAGGATTGTTAGTGTGGTCGGTCTTAATTGTCGGCTTGGTTGATAATCTCGTAGGCCCGTATCTCATTGGGCGGGGGAATAATATGCATCCATTTGTCATACTTATTTCAGTTCTTGGCGGAATCGCTCTGTTTGGCCCGCTTGGCTTTATTGTTGGACCTGTGATAACAACTCTCTTTTTTGTGCTGCTGGAGATATATAATCAGTACATTGTTAAAGATAAACCAGTAGAGTAGAAATATGACTGATCGCAGACACATCGAATCTATCCTGAAGGTAAATGGACTTGCTCCCACCGCTCCGGATGAAGAAATTAAATCAGTGCTACTCAGCGCCCGGTTTAACAAAGATGAAGTTGACACCGCACTCATGATTCTTCGTGAGAACGTCAAGACAAACGAAACAAGAGTTGATGGACTTCATAAAGTTTTTCGGACTGACGGAGGCCTCAAGCCTGCTGAAATTTCAAAACTGCTTGGAATTGATGTCGAGCTTACCGATGCCGAGTCTGTTCGCACAAACTCAAAACGCTTTTCTCTCCTTGAATTAGTGTTACTAAGCGTAGCATCTTCGCTCTTGGCAATTGTATGTCTTCTTATGTATATGTATTCTGAAGGTATTGGCTGGTTCCACCCAAGTTCTGGGCCGGTCATTAACCTCACCAGAAGTATCAAATGATGCAACGATTCACGCTTTCTTTTCTCATAGTAATCCTCATATTTCAAATCTCAACACTTCGACCGGATGTGTTCTCTTTTAGTGATCGTTCTGTGGGTGCGCTTGCTACAGCGACTAAAGAAACAAAAGCACATCTTGGAGCTGTATTTACTGAAGCCACGCTTGCGACCACTATGCCAGAAAAGGAAGTGTACGATAGTCTGGTCTTTACTGGTGATGTGATGCTCGGTAGACACGTAGAGACACTCCTGCGCCAACATGGTTCATCTTCAGTGTATGAAGGTATAGATCTCGGAGAACTGGGAGAGAGTCCAGCAGTTATCGGGAACTTCGAAGCTGCTGCTTTATTGCCCCACGTACAGACTCCGGCTCATACTCTACGGTTCTCTGTTGCCGAAGAAAATATAAGCGCGTTTGGTGCTGTGTTTACACACGCATCGCTTGCTAACAATCATTCTCTAGATTATGGAGAAACCGGATACTTAAACGCTGTTACGTTACTAAGGGATGCCGGAGTATCTGTATTTGGTCACAATGTACTTCTTGATACGCGTTCGCTTTCATACATAGAAACAAATCGTGGAAAAATTGCCATAATCGGAATCAACGCGTCGCAAAAAATCCCAGAATCAAAAGATATCGATGCAGTATGTACAAAGGCAAAACGCCTTAGTGACTTCCAGGTGATATACATACACTGGGGCGACGAGTATGTGGTGACACATAGTGACACGCAGCGGGCACTCGCCGAAGAATTGGTACAATCGTGCGCTGATTTAATCGTTGGACATCATCCACATGTGGTGCAGGACATTGATCTTATAAAAGGGGTGCCAGTTTTCTATTCACTCGGAAACTACATTTTTGATCAGTACTTCAGTGAAGAAGTACAGGAAGGGCTGGTTGTTGCACTGCGACTTGACGATGTTCCAGCTTTAGAGCTTATTCCAATATCTAGTAAAGAAACAAGGTCGACACCAAGGGTCATGGAGACACAAAAGCGAGATGAAATGTTGCAGAATCTGGCTGCAATTAGCCATCAATCACTTGAAGCCGCCATTGTCTCTGGGCGCATCAACCTTCTTGAGCCAGTTGCAACTTCTACCAAAATGGCTATTATGTCACGATAATTCTTACATATGTTCAGAAAATACGAACTCATCGGCGCAGGTATCTGCATCGCCTCTATGGCAACAGCCCTCTACCTTATTCAACTTGAAACTAACAAAGCTATCTTGGGTGGCACTACACAAGATGCAGCACTCGTAAGTAGCGACATTGTAGTAGTGGAAGAAGGCGATGCGACACGTGAACGAACAAAAGCAATTGTTGAAGCAGCAGATGATAACGGTAATGTAAAATCTATGATTATTGATGATATTAAGTTGGGGGAAGGAGCTGAGGTAAAAGCAGGAGACACAGTTGCGGTCCACTACATCGGAACACTTCAAGATGGAACTGAATTTGATAATTCAAAGAAGCGCGGTGAACCATTTGAATTTACTGTGGGCGGAGGGCAGGTGATTAAAGGGTGGGAAGAAGGTCTTATTGGTATGAAGGTGGGCGGGCAACGTGTACTCATCATCCCTTCAGACAAGGCATACGGTGAAAAAGGAATTGGTCCAATTCCGCCAAATGCTACCCTTGTCTTCGCAATCGAATTAGTCGAGATCAAATAAATCACTTCATCTACACTGTAGAAAAAGCGCCGCCCTTCGGGCGGCGCTTTTTATTTTTTATGCTATAGTGCCCGAACTATATGGCAGATAAACCCGTAAGCTTCGAGATTATAAAGCGGCAACAAGGCACGCTCGGACGTGCTGGTGTTATCCATACCCCACACGGTGACATTGAGACGCCGGCTTTTGTGGTAGTGGGAACAAAGGGGACGGTGAAGAGTATTAAACCAGAGGACATGCGTGATTATGTTGGTAATCAAGTTGCGCTTGCTAATACGTACCACCTTTTCCTTCAGCCTGGAGATGATGTTGTAAAAGAAGCGGGTGGTCTTCACAAGTTTTCCAACTGGAATATGCCGACCATTACCGACAGTGGCGGGTTTCAAGTGTTTTCCCTTGGCGCGGCTTTTGGGAAAGGAGTTACGAAGTTTGCAAAAGGTGAAGTAACTGAAGAAGCAAAACAGCAATACCACGGTCTCAATGTATATTCTAAAGAGATTGCGAGCGAGCACGGCAAGTTATGTATTATCGATGAAGAAGGCGTAACGTTTACTTCTCATCTCGATGGCAGCATGCACCGTTTCACCGCAGAGCGAAGTATCGATATTCAGCACAATATCGGAGCCGATATCATCATTGCCTTTGATGAGTGTACGAGTCCGACTGCACCATACGAGTACCAGAAGGAAGCCATGGACCGCACACATAGGTGGGCCAAGCGCAGTGTCATGGCTCACAAGCAGAATTATGAAGCTCTCAAGAAGCAAGGTCTCTATGGCGTGGTACAAGGAGGTCGTCATCTCGATCTGCGTGCTGAAAGTGCGAGGGTACTTTCAGGTATGGACTTCGATGGCTTTGGTATCGGCGGTAGCTTTAGCAAAGCTGACCTGGGTGAAGCAGTAAGAGTTGTGAACGAAATTCTCCCTGAAGATAAGCCACGACACCTTCTTGGTATCGGTGAACCAGAAGATATTTTAGAAGGCGTGCGACTGGGGTGCGATACGTTTGATTGTGTTGCGCCAACGCGTATCGCTCGTACGGGGACTATTTATGAAATGACAAACGAGGGGCACCGCAGAACGAATCTTTTAAATGCCAAGTATCAACGAGACTTCAACAAGCCTGATGAATCCTGTGACTGCTACGTGTGTACCAACTACACCAAGGCGTATCTAGCGCATCTCTTTCGTTCTGGTGAAATGCTCGGTGCCCACCTCGCCTCACTTCATAATCTCTACTACATCGTCAATTTCACAAAACGTCTTCGAGAGAGTATTTTGACAAATTCTTAGTTTTTGAGATAGTACAAGTACAACTGAACCAGCTAGAAAAAGGAGAGTGAGATGCTGGAACGAATCAGAAAGATCTTTGTCGCAAAAGGCAGTCATGCAGCTTTCTTTGAAGTCGTAGGACGCTATTGGCCAAAAGGCAGCGATGATTATGTGTTGATTGAGAGGGC
>JACCDV010472197.1_pt1 | contig 11618 bp, 14 predicted proteins | sample 7446131 | NCBI WGS metagenome assembly JACCDV01 (sample SAMN15323448, study PRJNA562643) | freshwater metagenome | isolation source: river surface water | place: USA:Blue River Watershed | collected 2017-08-17
CATAGTAAGACTCGCATGAAAGTCCCCTGAAATAGAGATAGAAGTACTCAAAGAGAGGGATTTGGAATTTCATGCACTAAATGATGTATTCCTCGGAGTTGTACCCAAAGAGCTCCATCATGGACTTGGAAATCACCAGCTGGTTCGAGCCTATCTTTCCGAAATAAGGAGTTGTGCCAAGTTTATCGAGCAAGCCGGCGGCTTCCTCCCTGAGGCAGGAGTTGTTGGACTGCGAGGACTGGTTGAGTTCGAACATTTTCTCGATTTCTCCCAGCATCTGTCCTATTTTCCTGAACCTGGGGTCTTGGTCCTGCTTATAGCGAGCAATGAAGTGGGAGCTAGCTTACAGCTGGATTACACAGGGCAGGCCAAGGAATGGTTGCTTTGCAGATAAATAAGCAGGTAATTTTCCGAGACCTCCACCTTCTTCATATTCTTATAATAGAATTGAGTCTTGATATGGGATTCATCATGGTTGGGATTGCGGATGGAAAGTTCGTTAATGGAAATCATCTACAATCGTCCCAGGGCTACATTATAGAAGTTTAGCACGTGGCAGTCTTAGTAAGACTTGCTTCTTATTTGCTTTTGGAAGTAATTGAAGCTTTGCCGCATATACTTTTTCTTGTTTAACCTAAAACTCAAAGCAGATGTACTTCTTTTGGATAGTAGATGTTTTGCTGAGGTATTTGGTGGATTTATTGAATCTTTTCATTGCGTTTTTTATTTCAGTCTTGGCAGTTTATTTGTAAAGCAGCATTTAAAACAAACAAATATTACTTTAAATCCATTTTCCCGATGATAAATACCATTCTTAATAAAATTATTGTAGCAAAAAAAATATCGACCTTCAAATAATCCCCACAGAGGCCCCAATATTACCGAACCTTCCTGAAATAATGAGAATTAAGCAATTATGGTTTTATTATGGGTGAGAGTGTTTCTGTCAATCAGGACGAATGGGCAAGACAGCCATTATTCAGCAGCAGCCAAAGCGTAGGCAACAAAAAGTCACAATAATATTTCCGTTAATGATTAAGTAACATTAAAAAAAATAAATCAGTACTTTTAAGGCTTGCATGGTTAAATAAAAGTCCAACATAAAAGAAATATATTATTGTGCCTCCTTAAGCTCATAAGATCAGGCGATGTCCCTATTGATCTTCAAATAATACAAAAATTGATCAGTTACACATTAATTTATATTATTATTGGACTTATTCAATGTTTATTCACTTTTTTACAAGTTTTATTTTGTTCTCAGCTATATGTATCATGATTCATTAGACATATTTGAGTTTAACATAGATATAATACAAATATTTCACTCGCTCCTATGATTGAGATGAATAATTACTTTTATAATCTAATAATCAAAGAATTACCTACCATAAAGAAAAGCTACATTAAGTACACAATCTTCCTTTCTTTATTATGCATTATCTTTTATTTCTTATAAAAAGTAGAATTTTATTTTTCCTATTTAATATTTAATGGATTCCAATAAATAAGCTAATAAAGTAAATGCCTAGCAAAGCTGATAGGATTTCACTAAAGATGATAGATGCCTTATGAAAATAAAAATAGGGGCGATCCGGGAATTGAACCCGGGACCTCTTGCACCCGAAACAAGAATCATACCACTAGACCAATCGCCCAATCAACTTTTATATCGCTCCCTCCTTTATACATAATATGAGCCAAATAACAAGGGAATACCCTCACCAAAAAAATCATACCCCGATTATTCACTTAGCTACCTGTACCACTTCACCGAACACTGAGTATACTTCCACCTTCAGTTTGGCAATAAGCTAGGGTCTTAGCTTGAATACTAAGAAAGCAGCCTACATGTGTGACCATGTTATATCGAAGTGGATAGCCTAGATTGACATTCTTTCGTGCAATTTCTTCATGTTGGGGCCTTTGTAGTGGTTTGGACCTCCAAAGAGGAAGGTTAGAAACTGTACCATTGTTGAATGAAGTTTAGGGATGTCGCTTACGTTCTATAAAAAGAAGGCGTTGATTCGATCATCGTTGAGGACGTATTGATAAAACTGTGCGACCATCTTTTAGAGCTCATCATGCCCTCCTAACTCCTCGATTAGTGTTGGCATTCAATAAAATAAGGGTTTAATTTTATTGATATTATGGATTTCAAAAACAAGAGTTTCAAAGGTTTAAATCCCTACAAGACACAGAATCGCCTTCAAAAACTTTATATTTAATTTTTGATTCATTTTTATTTGTTGTGTTTATTTGTTGGATGTATCATAGATCGTCGTCGTCCCATTCTCCTCCTTTGGGCTGTGGTTTATTTGGTGCTTCCCTTTGTGCCCCTCCTCTTCTTTACTTGATGTTGATCTGCTCATTCTGAGGTTATTCTTGCTGTTGATTAATGTTTTGAATGTCCTCGTTCTAATATTCTCCCTTCGCTTCGTTCTCTAGCTACACTCTCCTCAACTCCCTTGCGTACTCTTCATAGTCCAACCCCATGTCCTTGCACAGCAGCACTAAAAACCTCAAACACTCAATATTGTCAGGGTACTCTTGATAGATGGCCTGATAGATCTTGAGAGCTTTTTGGAAATTGCCTATCCTCCTCTGGCAGGATGCAACCATAAGTTTCCACTTCACCTCATTAGGCTTAATCTGGCTGGCTCTTTCCAAATAGAAGCAGGCCTTCTCGTAGAGGCATTGCTTGACGTAGTAGATTCCTAGCCAAACATTTGTATCTAGGTTCATGGGGAGGAGGCGATATGATTACAGATAATAGTGAAGCGCTTGCTGCTAGTCATCCTCTCGGAAGAAGATGTTGCCTACCCTGGCTAAGACTCCGGCATCGTTTGGCAGTTTGGTCAAGATGATCTGGTACCACTTCAAGGCCTGCTTGGTCCTGCCGATGATCTAGTTGATATTGGCAATTTGGAAAATCGTCTCAGGAATAGAGATGATGGTCTGTATCTTTTACAAGGCCTATATAACTGATGAATTACTTGGAGGGCCTCGATGAAAAGATTGAGCTTCTTGTTGACGAACCCCAAGTTGTATAGGGCCTAGATGCAATCCGCCTATACTCCTATTGCCTACAAGTATAGCTCTTTGGCCTTCCTGAAGTCGTTCTTCATGAATAGGCAGTTTCCTTTGTTCACAAGGGCTCTTGCATTATAGCGGTCGCTGTTCAGAGCAATGTCCACGTACCTCTCAGCCTCAGCGTAGTTGTTCTCCAGGAAATACAGGAAGGAGATGTTGGAAGCCACTCGACTCATGGTCGTCTTATCTTTCTTCTCAAGGCCTTTGAGAGTTTCAATAGCCCTTTAAATCTATTTCTTCTTCAAAAATGCCATTGCCTTGAAGATCTCCACTTCAGACTCAACCTAAGGATAGGAACTAGTCTTCAGCTTCTCCAAGATCCACTCATAGCTCTCAATGACATCATTTTAGATGACGGGAGCAATGAGTTTAGCCGATATGATAATCAACCTTATTTCCTCCTTTCTCCTAGCCTTCAATTCCTCCTTAAGCTTGTCGTTATTAACAATCCCATTCTCATTCTCATCTTCCTCATGGTCTTCTTCCTCGATGGGAGAAGTGATCATGCTGGTAAAGCAGTCCTTCATCCTCATCTTGTCTTCATTAGCATACAGGCAGATAATCAGGTTGTAAGCTGTCTTGTGATCGGGTGATCCCTTTAAGGTTTGCTCATAGTGCGTGATGGCTTCGTTGTATTGACCCAACTTCACATATGCGTGACCAATATTTTTGGTTATTTTGAACCTCATTTCCTTGGATGTGTTGGGGAGGATATCAAGTGCCATCTTGTACATCTTGATTGCAGCCGAATACTTTTGTTGGTGGTAGTAGATGTTACCCATATTGACCCTGATTCTTCCAGCAAAGGAGTATTGCTTGCCCTTTATAATTTCGTTGTATTTAGTGAGGGCTTCTTGGAACATTCCACTTGCCTACAGGCAGAGGGCGTGGTTGAGAGCCACAGCGAATGAGAGTTCCACGTTAATGAGGTCTGAGGTATTTGAAGTTTCTCTCTGCTTGCGGAGGTTTTTCTATTTGTTTGTAACTTCCTTTGCCTTCTATAAAGCATCTAGGTGCTGCCCTATATTACATGAATTTTACCTGAAACCTTCAAGCCCACGCATTCCTAGAGGAGGACATTGATTTCCTTTTAAAGTTTTTTGAAGTTTTATTCTGGATTGTTGGTATTTTTTGCAGTCAGGGCAGTCCTGTATTTGGTTCCCTAGAGCTCACTTGCCTTGTCTTGAAGCTTGTTGCTGAATCCCCGCCCTTGGTTGGACTGCGGACGGCCAGTTCCTCCATTGGCAGCTGTGCCCACATTGCCAGCCCTCGAAGGGGTGGGCTTGTAGGAGCTCGGGGGAGGCTTTATCTAAGTAGGGCAGATATTACTGATGTTCCCTTGAAGTCATACTGGGAAGAGTTAGGCACCTTAGCCTGCTGGTTCAATCCAAACATAAATCAAAATTTAAATAATCCAAACTCACAACTCATACAATTAATCATCCCAACAAATCCTCCGAATATTCTATTATCAGTGCATGAAATCCATAATATTTCTGTAATACTTGGGTTCTAATGAGTTCAATTGCCGATCGGTCAATGAGCACCATAACGGTCAAGTAGTAAAAGAGCAAAGGAGTGCTTGACCTCTTCGAGAAGAAGATAACTTATGAGTAGAAATAGTTCTACGAGACTCGTTCAAAGAATCTGATCGGAAAGAAATGTTTGATAAAGAGTTCAAATAACATCGAAATCTGCGATCACGCCATTTTGCAGCAGAGGATAATCCTTCGGGGAGACCTCGCCAAGGTCAGCATAGGTACTTGACCCCTACCCTAGGAAAGTATGTCGTCCTATCCGAAATGGTCATCATCAAACCCCCCACCAAGAAGCAAAACAAAGAGCTCAAGTATATCCCTATCTCCATCGGTAACCCCTCCCTCACTCAGGAAACTATGTGTATGTCGACAAGGGCACCATAATCGAGGCAATGTCGATTGGCAACTTCGTTAAAGTCGGGAGAGACTGCATCCTTGGACAGCGGGTTGTGATAGGAGATAACTCCATTATACTGGACAACTCAATTATCAGCCCTGATAGCTATATTGCTCCCTTTTCGGTCTATGGAGGGAAGCCCGCAGTGTATCTGGGAGAGCTTCCTTAGACTTTCCCCCTTGTCCAGAAATAGTCGTGTCAGAAATACTTCTAGAACTTTGTTAAGGCCCAGTCCTGATTTGAATAACCTATGCTATTTAATATATTATCTCAATGAGTGGTTAGAAGTTGTCTGAATTTTAACAGTAAGCTCGTTACCCTTCTCACCTCTCAGGCTCCAGCCATTTGAGGGTGGATGCCAGCGAATAAGTGCTCAGTCCGGTGGGCCAGTTGAGCCAAAGAAGTAAAACTTTACTTTCAGCTTGCGAGCTCAGAAGAAATAAGAAGCATAAGTAAGCCATTATGAGCATCCTCAATTTGATCCATGAAAACCAATCTAATGCGACTGCCTACTATCTTCTCGCCTAGGCCTACCTCGAGAACGAACAATATTAGCTAGCCTGCTAAGCATACGAAAAGGCAATATAAAGCAATCCTCAATTTGAACCCGCCTACAGAGAACTCGCATAAATATACACAAAACGCAGGGACTATCAGAACGCAATCACAATATACGCAAGATGGCTTAAAATAGACCACAATAGAGGAGAAATTTGGGCCAAAATTGCCGATATTTTATCAGATAAGAAACCAGAATAAGCAGCAAAATATTACTTAAAGGCATTGCACGTAGGTACCAAATAGTCGATACATCGCATTCAATTTACGATGAAAGATGAATAGGCTATGATTCTTGATGATAAGTGATACTTATTACTAACAAATTAATACTTTTTTATTATTTCTTCAACTGTATGAAGAACATTCTTGGAAAGACAAAATACTCTCGTTCTTTACCTGCTTTTAGTCAACAATTTTACTTATTATTTCTCCCTTACAAAATAAGCCCATCTCATGACTTGATTTCTCCTATCGATGACCACTTCTTTGCTTCCCTATTTTGGGCAAAAAATCATTCTTTGTACTTTCAAATGAAGAATTTAGTATTTTTTATCGGTAGTTTGTGAGTCTTAGTGATCTCTTGGGCATCACTTGATAGACATGTCCATGTTAATTGACTGATTTTTGTTTTTCTCCCTCATACAGGAGAGAGATATGTCCATCTTGTTCCATATCTTACTTTTTGACTTTATTTTTTTGCTTAAGTTTTTTGAAGATCTTGACGTGCATGGGCTGCTCTTTTTAAGCCTTGAAATCACTGTGCTTACTCTTATTTTAAAGAGCTGTTTGGTTGGGCTTCTCTTGGCTGTCTTATGGGTTGTCTTACAAGCTAACCATGACTAGGTTTCTTTTCAAAGGATACTCTCCGCTTCTCCTCTCCTAGCAATGCATAAAGGCTCCCTTCCTCTGCAATTTGACGAGATGAGCGAAATCTTTGGTGACCCTGTTGGCGAAGGGGTGGTTGTTGAGGTTGACGGGAAGAGACAACAGATTATTCTCTAATGATCTATTATACATTTTATGCTATTTTCTGTGTTATTAGTGGCGTACGAGATGGTTTAATAATATTGCGATGGACGAAAATGTTTCCTATATTCGTCCATACTGCCCCAGGGAGATAAGTCTCGACTGTTGTCCATGATCTCATGCGGGTTGTATCGAGTCCTGTACTTTGACTAACCATTTTAGTGACTATTACCCTTCATCTAATATAATTCATCAATAAAATTAGAAAGCGACAGTCTTGAAACCCAGCCACAACACAAAAAAACCTCCCTCTAGCCCCCTCGATTGCTACGTTCCTCGTTGATTTGCCAGTGGGTGCAGGTTTCAAGTTGTGCCTTGGCGATGTTTGCGATTTGATTTGGATATTTCATCTTAATATTTAAACTCAAATTAATTGAAATGATGGATCGTTCAAATGTGAGATAATCTGTGCTTCGCCAATCGTACGTTTTCAACACTGGTAATCCTGGCTTAATGAAGGTAGTGGAAACGTCAATCGATCCTTTATATCAACCGCCATCGTCAATGACTCCCTCGCCTACGGAGATGATCTTCGCAAGTACTTCCTTCTCCATGCAGATCCCGCATCCAGAATCTACCAAACTACAAGAAGACTAACCTTGGAGAAAACCTGCAGTTTATCGTGGTTTTCCAGACCATCGAGATTGAACGGCTATCCCAGGAAATCTAGGTGCTGAGGGTGCGGCTCAAGGAATACGAGCGGCAGCTTTTCAACGCATCCAACTACGAAGTCCAAATCCGATAACTAACTGAGCGATGCTTCTCCCAGTAGAAGGAGATCTATGAGTACAGGTAATAGTATTAAAAACTCAACAAAATCTGTGAGACCCTCTACCACGAAAACGAAATGCTCAAGAACAAACTCAGCGATATTGACTTCTCCCTCAAGCAGAAGTACGAGGCCGAGAAGAACAAAAGCAATGACCTCGCCCAAGAAATTTAGAAGTGGAAGTCCAGGTACCAGGCCTCGGAGAAGAGCAAGGCCAAGGAACTGGAGGATTTGAGGAACATGATGGAGAGCCAGAGGAAGTCCATGATCGACAGAGAGATTAGGGAAATGACCATTCGCTTCCAAAACGAACGATCCTCCCTCGAAAACGAAATCCGCAAATGCCGAGAACTGCTTGACAACCGCAACCGCGAGATCGAGGACTACAAGCAAAGATGCCAAAAGTACTAAATAACCATAATGGAGCTGAGAAACTACTAAAACCTGATCAACGACCATGAGAACAAGCTGGCACTGCTCAACCAAGAGCTTCTCAGACTCAACTAGATCCTCAAGGACAAGGATGAGGAAGTCCACGCCTTCAGGCAGAGGGAGTACAAGCTGAACCAGCAAATAAAGGAGCAGAGGGAGTGGGAATTCGAAAGCAAGCAGCTCAAGCAGGCGCTGGACGCCAAGATCAAGGAGGCCGAGGATTGGAAGACACGGGCTAGCAGGCTGGAGGAGGAAGTGGTGAGAGGCAAATAGCTAGAGCACTACAATGAGGAACTGGGTAACAAGCTAAACCTGGCCTCCAAATAACTCTAAAGACTCAACAGCATCCTGCGTGGCAAGCTCGACGAGATCGACCAGTGGAAGAAAAAGGTGACCTAGCGTGAGACTGAGCTATCCAAGTACAAAAACCTGGAGAACGAGCTTTTCAACTACGAGTCCAAGATAAACAACCTGAAGATTTAGAACGACAGGATCAATGGCATTTTGAAGTCAAGGCTTGGGGAGATAGAGGACTGGAAGAGCCGATACAACAGTCTGCAGGTCACCATCAACAACTACGCCAACATCGAAAAGGACAAGAAGGTCTTGGAGGACCGCTGCGGCAACCAGATCAAGCAGAATGAGGAACTCAAGTATATAGTCAGTAAGCTCTAAAACGACATCAACGGGTACAGGAAGAACGAAAACCAGCTCAAGGATCTATAGCGCAACAACATGAACCTGGCCAAGGAAATCGAGAGGTTGAATAACTTGCTGAAGAACCAGGCTGGGGAGTTGAATGACTATCGTATCAGGCACAGCAAGGTGGAAAGCACGCTGGCAGAGTACAAGACCATCGAGCTGAAGGTGAGGGACTATGAGAACAAGATCGGCCTGCTGACCACTGAGCTGTAGAAGCTGAACGACCTCCTCAAGGACCGCAACAAAGAGCTGTCGCAGCTGGAGAAGGAAAAGCTGGAGCTCTACAGCAAAATTAACTACTACAAGAACTACTAGATCAAGATCAACTAGAACGAGCAGATCGTAGCCAAGATGCAGGACACCAACAGCAACCTCAAGCGGGAGATCGACAACTGGCAGCAGAAGTACAGAGACGCCGACAGCAAGGCCAGGGAAATGGAAAACCACCTCTTCAAGAATACGCAGGAGAAGGAAAAATTGAGCAGCATGATCAAGATGAAGAACAACGAGTATGAGGAACTCAGGAACCAGTACTCGAGGCTTGAGCCCGAGATCAGGCGCAAGGGCGAAATGGAAATCTCATTGCAGGAACAGCAAGTACACATCCACACATTTAGAACCATATCATGGGGTTAACAGCTGATATTGAGGGATATGAAAGGAGGCTCAAGAGCTATGAGCAATAGCTTGAAAAGGAGAAATCCTTTACCAACTAATTCGCTTTCAAAATCATTGTTCTTAGCTGTGAAATCGAGCGTCTCAACCAGGAAGGAACTGTGATGACAAAGGCCAAATCCAAAGAGCTGACCGAGATGCAGGAAAGCTACTCGAAACTGCAATCGAAGGTGCAAGCAAAGAACAACGAGATCGACCTGCTCATCAACAAGATCAACAGTCTCGAAAGCAAGTAAGCCCCTCCTTATGCAGGATAAACCAAATAACAAACGACTTCAACCGGATCCTGACGGAAGTGCAGAAGAGCGAACAGTAAACGAAGAACCTGACCCGGCAAATCGAATAGTACCAGGATTACGCAAGGAGGATCCATATCCTGGGGGCTGAGATCGACCGGTTGCGAGCAGAGAACAAAAACTACGACGAAGACATCAAGAAGATGAGACTCAAGTATTCAGAGGGAATCAACTACGAGAAGAAGGAATAGGCCTATGGACTCCGCTCATTCCTAATGGCAGTCGAAATCTAGTCCCTGCGTCGCCGCATTGACGAGCGGGAAATCAACGTGGAGTAGCTGAGGAAGAGCATCCTTGAGCCCGTGCGCAGAATATGATCCAAATCGATCTAATTAATAATTATTATTCCTGATGGATCATATTGGTAGAGTGATAGGATGGGTCAAAGGAGGTCACGATGATCGAAGTACCTCCTGATGTGCACCATGGCCCGCTTCACTTTCTTGCTTTTCCTCGAACGGGCCTGCCGACCGAATTCGTTCTCGTATTTGTTGCGTTAGGCGGCAACTTGCTTCCTATTGATTTCGTACTCCTGCTCGTACCGTTCCTTCAGCTTGGGATCCAAGTATTTCCACATGTCTCCGATGATCCGAGTTATATCAGTCATTCGATAATTTGGGTGTTCTTACTTGATGCTCTCGTAGATGTCCATGCGATAGAGGAAGAAAGCGCAGAGTGCCTTCTTGGGAGGCTAAGGAGGTACTGTCCCATCAAAGTGGTATGACATTTGTTCTCATCCCTCCCCCCTCTTCGGGCTTTCTTATAGAGCTATTTATAAAATCGGCCAATCAGTAATGCTATTGTCAATATTGATCGAATATGAATCAAAAAGGATAGTTCATAGCCATTAGGACGGCATTTATGAGTTTTAGTCCTCTATTACGGATTACATCTACTATCTCATTGTGCCGTTGATGAACTATTTGTTTCGGTACTATTTCCCTCGAGTTACCAACGTGCCCCGTCCGTGCTTTTAGTCCCATTGATAATCCCCTTAGTACATTGATCCGTCTTTCCAAATGAATTTTCCTCTTCCGTGCTTGCATCCTTTTTGGATCTATCCCTCATAGATATTTCCATTACTGTAAATGATCTTCGCATACTCTAACACTCCCAAGTTATATCGACAATTCTAATACCAGGTATCGGATTCAGCCTCGTAGAATGCATTCCCCCTATCATCTTAATGCTAAGGAGCCCATTTCTTATAGCTATTTTTTAAGTACTAATCATTGAAGACGTTATTGAACTCTTAAGTCGATGTCTCAATACCCTTCCCATGGTATTTATTATTCTTTAAACTTCCCTTGTATTCGTTCCCGTTGATGTATTTGATGATTCCATATATAAGATGTCCACTAAAAATACCAATCTCAGTTGATTACTAAGTGTACCTCACTCCTTGTCCCTTCCTCCTGCCCGCCTAGAACTCCCCTTAGTAAACCTAATGCTTGAAGATTTATCGGCCGTGAAAGTGCTTGAGTCCGTATCTAAACTGGCCGATGTACTTGGAAGTATTAGATATAAGTACACCGTTACCATGCAAAAGATTGTCCTTCCATTCACCAATATATTTAATTCCATGGTAATCCTTCTGCTCTACTGTCTCAAGGTTGGCATAATCCTGCTTATACGCACTTGGAATCTCCTTGAACTAATAGTCAAGCAGTGCAAGCTTATGATAGAATTAAAAATCCAACTCCTCCAACCTTTCATGGATCACACTCTCCTCCTTCTCTTACTCATGCTCCACCTTTATCTTTATCTCTCGCTCGAAGTGGTTTTAGCGGTGGATGACGGTGGAGTGAATGAGTTCATGATCGACTACACGTGAAGAGGGGATGGGCTACACTGCCACTGGGTTTTTGTTGAGGACGAGGGAGTGATGCTGGTGCGTGATAATGGTGTTCTCTATCCTGTGTTTTTAGGATTACTCTGAAGCGTCATCCTTGATGTTTTCGAAGTGGTCTTGAAAGTTACCCATTAATTATTATTTGCATAACTAGACTTCACCAATTAATACGCACTTATATCCCATATGGATCCGATTGGAACAGTGCATAGCTGCATAATATTAATGATGAGTAATAATACAAAATACTAAACTCTTCTAATTTCTTCCACCACCA
>JACCDV010706082.1_pt1 | contig 11618 bp, 11 predicted proteins | sample 7446131 | NCBI WGS metagenome assembly JACCDV01 (sample SAMN15323448, study PRJNA562643) | freshwater metagenome | isolation source: river surface water | place: USA:Blue River Watershed | collected 2017-08-17
TATTAATATTTTCATTTTTTAAAAATATATAATTAATTGTTAATTTTTAATTGTTTGTTTAATTTTTGTTGTTTTTTTTTATAAATACTTGGTATAAAAAAAATGATTTATTTTAATAGATATATTTAAAATAATAAAAAACCTTCTAATATAATACATAAATAGTTGCACATTAATATTTACAGATTAATAAATGGATGAAGAACAAATAATTAATATGAAAAAAATATTACCTTTTATGATTGCGGATTTAAATAGAAACGATAAAACATATGCAGAAAAATATTATAATTCATATTATGATAAAAATAAATCAATTATTACAATATATAGATGTAAGAGCGGTTATACAGTATATGTAAATGAAATATATAAACGCAAAAATAGTATTTCTTCAAATATGATAGAATGTTCTACAATTACAACGCATAAATTTATATATGATTATAATCAAGAAATTACAAATATAGAACCCATTGAAACAAAGAAAATGGAAGATATATATTTTATTGTTTTGGAAGAAAATGTTAATCCTATGGCCTATATTCATTATACTTTCTATGGGAGTGAATATGTGCATGTCTTAGAGGAAATATAAAATACATAAATACATAATTAATATAATATATTCTTTTTTTTTCTAATAATATACTATTTTTAAAAAAACAAATACAAATTGTATAGATTAACACAAAAATAACACAAAAATAAAAAAAATATGAATTATTATTATAATTATCTTTCGTGTTCATTATGGCGGACGTAAGTTCCATCAGTGTAGATGAAGCAAGAGCATTTTTATTGGATTATTTGGAAAATTCCATTGGAGAAAATTTTCAAACACGACGCAAGATTGAAGATTTTCTGCAAAATGCCCATGAACATTTTATTATGTGTTTATATGAATATGGTATTGAACAGATTCAAAATCTGTTTTGTAGTTTGATGGATGTTCCACTTGGTAAGGTTAGAATATTTGAAAACAATCAAAACACAATTCAAGACATACAAATGGATAATTCCTCAATGTCTATAATTGAAGATATTATTATTACTATATTAGTCAATATATATGGACATGATAAGTCTATTGATATCCGTGGGTTTTTCAATTTTGGTGATGCAGCAAAGACATTTATGGATGAAGAATATAATGATAAATGCCGTTTGCGTTTGTTGGAAACAGGGGGAGATGGTGAAACAATTGGCATTTTAAGCACAAGCAACGAAGAAGATGCATATGGTGAAACATATATAGAAAGTAAGCTTATAATATTAATTTTTAATAGATAACAGTCTTTTAACTATACTAATAATTTTTTTAATTATATCTATAATAAATATTATAAATAAATATTGCAAACAATATATAAGTGTAAATGCATATAAAAAAACAAAAAACAGCAAGAAATAGATAAAATATAATAAATAATTAACAAAAAATTAAAAAAATATATTCTAATAATATAAATTGCCCGCTATGGTGTAATGGATAGCATCAGTGCCTTCTAAGCTCTGGATTCAGGTTCGATTCCTGATAGCGGGACTTCTTTTTTTTATTATCACTATTATCATTATTACCTTATTATTACAACTATTACCATTATTACTATTTTTTTCAATTAAATTATGTATTTTAATTAAAAATGATAATAATTTATATTTTTTACCATATAAATTCTAGTAGTTAAACAAATCAAACCATCAGGCCTAAATTAATTAAATAATATAAAAAGTAAGTATGAGCACTAAATTAATAACCGAGAGACTTTTAGGAAATGCTTTAAATTATAATCTTTTATTTAGAATATCGAAAAATTATTTTGGGATGGAAGGCCCGTTATTAAATCCCAATGTAGTTAAATATATAAAAAAAGCGGAGATTCAGTATTCACTTCTGCAACCATTATATCCCGATACCTTTGTATATGAATTTAATTTAATGAACATAGATGATGAAGGTATCAAAAAAGCAGCTGATAACGATAACATATCTTATGAAATTGAACCAAATACGGCAAATAATATATTCATTAAACCAATTAGTAATCCAACATTAAAATATAACTCTAATATTAATCATCATTTTAAGATATATAATTTTGATACATTATTAAAATATATACCGGAAAATAACGAATTTATATGTATAAATAAAGGCAATAATAGTTTAAATCTCAATATGCATGATATGAAAACTGTGAAAAAATTATATTATGAAACAAATTGTGGGATATCGTCAGCAATAACAAATATACCCCCTAATATTGAAAAATTAACAATAAATGCGGACATTAATATTAAAAATTTAAAGCTTTATAAATTTAATGAACTAAAAACATTAAATCTTATAGGTAAAGTTGCGAATGCTCATTTAAATAAACTTAACTTGCCTCCATCACTTGAATATATAAGCATTATTAATAACGAACAAACAACATATAATATATACAATTTAGAAAATCTACTTTATCTAAAAGAGGTAAATATAAAAGCAAATAAATATAATATATTAATTGATAATACCAAAAACATAAATGTTAATTATTTGTAATTATCTTTAATTATCTACATAAATATATATTTCAGTTGCATGTTGCAAATTATTATTTGTGATGATTTTTAATATATTTTTTTCCCCTAGAATATTATGGACTTGATTTAAACCATATTTACTATTATTTTCAATATCTATTTTTTGTAAAATTGCATTTATGAATAATTCGCGATTATTAAGATTTTTTAATTTTAATTGATTTATTTTTTTAACATTTTTATATATATTGTTAATATATTCTATAAATTTATTATAATCATAAAGAATAAAATTAATATTTGCCCTATTATTATATCCATCATTTTGATTAATATAAATATATATTTTTATATTATCATTATTATTAGTATTATTATTACTGTTGTTATTAATATATTTATCTAATATATTCTTTATTAATGTGTGTTTTTTTATATTCTGTATTTCTAATATGTTCTTTTTTTTTAATTCTTTTATGTAATTATTTAGTTGTTTTTTTTGTGAATTTATTAATATATTAACGCCTTTTGTAATATTCTCAACATTTACATCTATAAAATTTGTTAATATATGCGATTCAATTTTTTTAAATAAATTATTATATTCATTATTTATGGTTAATTCGATGTTTTTAGTATTGTTATTTTTTCTAGTATTATTTCTAATTTTATTATTTTTTTTATCATTATATAATACTGTATTATCCGTTATTAATATAATAAAATATAATAAAATATAATAAAATATAATAAAAAATCAAAAAAAAACAAAAAAAAAACTATAAATATAAAAAATGAAATTAATAATATAGTAGATATATTATAAATTTATTACATATTTTACAAATTAATTATAAAAATAATATATATTAAAACATACAAACCATAAGAATAAATTATTATATTATCATAAAATGGTAAATGAAAGTTATAGGCCCGATTATATTAGCTTTGTAGTAAATAAGAGACGGACCTATAAAATTATAAACTCGTATAAAGAAAAAACACAGACAACATGTAATAATTTATATTCATGGCTTGGATATGTCTTTTTAAAAACACACGAAAATTACGATATGAAAAATGCAACCGTTCAAGATTTAAGCACATTAAACAAAAATTTTATAGATAATGATATTATTGAAAATTATAAATTTATAAATTGTAAATCTCAAATGGTTGCAAATAATATTTTAAATGATAAAAAAGTATTAGAAAAACTAGCGCAACTTACACAGAAAAAAATAGATTTTTTTGGAAATAAAACAAATATAATTGAACATTTGGAAATAGATTTTATTTCAAATACTTGTTATGATTGGACGCCACTAGTATATGAAATACCTGACAAGGCTAATGATTTATCATATTATTCATCATGTTTTCCATATTTAAAAAAACTAAGTATTAATACGCTAACGAAGAATCCCATTAATTGGCGACATTTTAAGGAAATGAAAAATCTAGTAATAGAAAATGCATATAATCATGATATTACAAATTTACCTCCTCTATTAGAAAAATTACAAATATGTAATTTAAAATATAAATCCTGTATAAATATATCTAATTTACATAATCTTCAAGACCTTAAAATAATATACGAAAACACATCCAAACTAGATATCAAAGATTGTAAATCATTAACAATTCTTAAAATATATAAATATAATTATAATAAAAGCAATGAATATGCAAATAATTCTATCGACATGAATCAACATTATATACCTTTAAATTTGGTTAATTTAGAAAAATTAGAGACATTACATATTAATCATTATAAAAATATTAAAATTCAAAATTGTAATAATTTAAAAAGAATAATATTTAAGATTGATACGATAGAACAATTATATGATATATTTAATAATAAATTACCGATTAATATTGAACATATTGAAGTAAATATAGACAGTTTTATAGATATAACGGAATTTATTGAATCCAGTAAAAAAATAGATTTGCAATATTTAAAATTTTTGAAAACCATTAAGATAAATAATAGACTATCGTTTAAAGAACAATCTAAATATGAAAAATATAATGAAATTTTTCAAACTAGAAATGATGTAATAAAATTAAAAGGTAAATATAATCCTAGTATTTCACCATATTCGCTCTATTTTGAATAGATTAGAATAAAATAATAAATAGATAAATACATATATAAAATATATTAAATACCTTTTATATTGTTAATATTATTTTTTTTCTAATTTTTCTATAATGTAATTTATTATAATAAAAATGAAATAATAAAAAATAACACCATAATTTTACAATTAATAATAAAATAATACCAAACGCAATTATAAAATAAAATGTATAGAGCAGGTCTATATGGTTATCATTTAATAATTAAAAATGGTATCTCTAAAATAATAATGCCACAACATAATAAATCACATTATATGTATAAAAGTATATTTAACAATATTATATATTCAAAAAAACCAAAATATTCATTAGGAAATAAATATATAAGTCTTAAAGATATATATGAAAAACAAAAAGTAAATGAAATAAAAGACCAAATAACAGAACTTACAATTAAGGAAAACTATTATACTAATGAAATATTTAGTTTATATAATGCAAAAATACAATATCGCAGATTAATAAATGCAATTAAGTATATTAACAAAGAAAATGACATAAATATACTTACAAATCATAATAATTATGTTGAAAATCTTGATATAGATATAGATACATTGAAAAAAATTGATTTTTTAACGTTATTAAGATATTATAAAGGAATGTGATATTACAGAAGAAGAATTATTAATAATTCAAAAAGCTATCGATATAAAATCTCTTATGTTTATTAAAACACTTGAAATAAAAAAAAAATCACCTCAATATAGATATAGATAGATTATATTTAAGACTTAAACCCTAATATAAATTTGTATTATAATAATATATTTTTTATATATATGAAAAAATCCATTTTTTTTTATATAACAAAAAAATGAAAAAATTATTATTAAATATATAACATAAAAATTAAATTCTAAATTACTTTTTCCATACATAATAAAACTTTTATATATATTAACAATTGTAGAAAATAACATATATAAAAAATGGTTATTAAAACAGACACGGAAAATAAAATTTATTTAAAAATAGTTGATAATAAAGCACGTATTAACATTAATAATAGCAGTGATTTATATGCTTATTGTTCTAGGTTTTATAAAGATTTATTATTTTCAACATTTCCATATGTATTATTTAAACCTAGTTTAACAATTATGGATCTTACAAAAGAAAATCATAATATATTAGAAAATATAAATAAAATAAAATTTGTTCAGTATCCCGAAAATTATAAATATATAAATCCCTTAATGCGAGGATATTACAAGGAAAACAATAATTTTAATAATTTTATTTCAAATATACATAAAACATCACAAGGATATAATATTAAAGAACTACATTATAATGCAATGAGCGATGATAAAATAAATTTTGATTTATTTCCAAATATTAAAAAATTATATATTGGTCATTTTTATAATCATGATATTGATAATTTACCAGAATCAATAGAAGAGCTTGATATAATTATTTCTAAAAAAGACTATATATATAATAATGAATATACTCCTGATTGGATAAAAAATTTTAAAGAAAAAAAAATATATCTCAATAATTTGGAAAACATGAAAAAACTAAATATGGACTGTTATGGTATTATAAATAAAATTTTCCTTACAGATTGTAAAAAACTAGAAAATATAAATTTAAGTATTTATAATAAAAAAGATTTTGAAGCAATAGACTTTAATACATTACCACAATCATTAAAAAAAATAGATATAAAAATATACTATAAAATAGAAAATAATGACAATTTAGAAATAGATTTATCATATTTAAAATCATTAGAAGAAGTAATTGTTCTAGATGAATATACTAGCAAGCCCGAAAAAAATATTAATATAATAAAATGGAAAAAATCAACTTCTAAATAAATAAAATAACCATATTTTATAAATAATTTTATTAAACATATTATTTTTTTTAGTATTTAAAATTTGTATTCCTTTAATATTTATCAATTATTTTTTAAAATCAAAAATAAAAATGAAAAATGAAAAACATATATGATATATATATATATATTAATTAACTAATTACAAGATTAAAAACATTAACACTAAAAAATAAACTATAAAGATTTAGATTTATATAAATTTAAAATGCAAACGTATGCCTGGCTTAAATTTAATGAAATTAGAAGTAGTTTAAATATAATTAATAACGTATCTAGTATTAATTTTGAATCTATAAAAGGTGCTACATCTTGTAATGAAAATATTATTAGTGAAACAAAATTTTACTCCTATAAATCAAAATTTTTTGACGAACCGTTTCTATCAACACTTAAATTATATCCATTTGTACCCGTAAGATATTTAACACTCAAAGATATTACAACTTGCCACCATGAAACACTACGCAATATATGTAAAATAACATATTATGAACATCCCCATATTAATAGGTCTGTATTTGGCAGTAATTCTAAAATGTGTTCTGTGCTTAGCAACATATTTAGCAATACATATTATAAAGAAAACAATAACTTTAATGAATTTATTAAAAATATGCATACAAAGGGAAATGGAGAGTATATAAATATACTTGACTATAATGCCATTAGCGCGGAAAAAATAATGTTCAATTCATTTGAATATCTAAAAACATTACAAATAGGATGTTTCTACAATCATGATATTGATAATCTTCCCGAGTCTTTAATTAATCTTACAATAAATACATTTCTTGCACCATATGAAGTAGTATTAAAAGACCACTGGACTAAAACCGAAAATATTAAAGATAAAAATATTTATATAAACAATTTAATTAATCTAAAATCCCTAAGTATCGAATATAAAGGAATATTAAATGAATTAGACATTTCAAATTGTTGCAAACTTCAAAATCTTAAATTGAACTTCTATAATGCGGAAGATATTAATAAATTTAACTTTAAAAAATTTCCTCAATCATTGGAAAATATAGAAATAATATATTGTTATGACGATATTAGTGTAGACAAAAAGAAAATTGAAATTGATTTATCTTACCTAAGCGGCCTAAAAAATGTTTCCGTAAAACAGAGGGATGGATATGTATCAAAATATAGAAAAAGCAACAATTTACCGGATATAAAAGTTCATATAAAACATTAAATATAATACATAAAATATTGATAAATATAAATATATATAATTATTAATATTTGATGTTTTTTTTGCTTTATTTTGCTTTTTTTACTATTATTTTTTTTAAACAATTTAAAAATGGAAAAAGAAATGGATAAATAGATAAATAAATACTTCAAAATAAACCAACATACGCAAACATACATTAACATATAAATGATAGATAAAAAAGTAAATAATCCAACTAATGCCGAAACGGAAATAAATTTAGAAATTGATGGAGTTAAATCAATCGTAAATATTATATCACAATATGGATATTCAAAGTTTTATGCGTATAAAAAAATGTTTCTTAATGAAGTATATTTTCAAAGTAATATACCTTCCTTTTTTACTCCAAAGAAATGGCTAACTTTACAAGACCTTACTGAATGTAAAAATGATTTATTATATAGTATAAATACAATCACATATTATCAAAATCCACAACGTCCCGCAAAATATCTAAATCTAATTACTAATAATTATTTTGAAAAAAATAATAATTTTAATAATTTCATAAAAAATATGCATATATATAATCAAGGAGAAAATATTCATAGTCTTCACTACAATGCAATGAGTAGTGATAAAATAGAATTTAATTATTTCAAAAATTTAACAAACTTAACAATTGGAGTATTCTACAATCAAAATATAATTAATTTACCCGAATCACTTAAAAAATTAAAAATATGTAATATTATACATGATAATAAAAGAGAACTTGCGCAGCCAAATCATTGGACAAAATTAGAAAATGCAAAATTATATAAGTTAATTTACATTAATAATTTAGTTAATCTTGAAAAATTAGATATTGATTGTAATGGACCTTTAAATATAATTGATATTTCATCATGTAAAAAATTAGAAGATTTACGTATAAATTTATACAACGTGGAAGATATTCATACTATTGATTTTAGCAGTTTCCCGCAATCTATAAAAAATATAACTATTACATATAGAAATTGTGCTTATTTTGAGAAAACTCCATTAATATTATTACAATCCTCAAAAAATATTGCTTCTAAACACAACAATTATTGTGATGGTAAATATACAACAGAAGAAATAGATATAGAAATAGATTTATCCTACTTAAAATCATTGGAAAATGCAACGGTTTATGGAATAGATTATGATGAACCGGATAAAGACTCTAAATATAAAATTAAACAAACCATAAAAATCAAATCAATTAAATCACCGAATGGTTCTATCTAATTTGCCGACAAGTGTATCATATACCTCTATTAAATATAGAATTCTTTCATTTGTAAAATCATCAAATTGTCTATTTTTTATTTTTATACCCCAACTTTGAATATGTCCCAAATTCTTCGCTAACATATCTTCCGTATTTCTTATAAGATTTTCAAACCATGTGGCTGCTGTTCCTTCCTCGCTTGTGTTATCCTTTTCTATATTTATAATCTTATTATCATATCTATCAAGTATGGATGTAAGTGCCTTAATATTATCAAGACGTCCCTTATCTATTTGATTATATGCGAGACATTCATTTTTAATCATGTATATATTTCTATTCGGGGGAAAATAAGCTTTTAGCAATTTTAAAAAATCGCGTTGAATCGGTAGCAAATCCCGCTTTTTTATCATTGTTTCTAACTTATTAAATAATATAATACAAATATCATAGAGAGTTGTCGACTCTTCTATTTCGGCGGTTATATTATTTAGCTTGCGTTTATATTGATTAACACGCATCTGCACTGCTTTTTCTCTCTCGGCGGGCGATAATTTATTTAGTTCCGCGGCGTTTGTTGTCATGTATGTTTCCAGTTGCTTATTATAATGTTGCGAATAGTAGGCTGAGATGTAAAACGTGGAAAACATTGGTGTTATCTTTGTTTTACTTAATCTACTTCGCACATAGAGGATTCCATTATCTGTTATATCTCCTAATTCATTTAGATAATACGAATTGCCATTTAAAATGTTATATATTAGAGTATTATCAGTTATGCTCCTATTATTGCAAACATTTGCTATAACTGTATTTAATAATGTTATCCAGAAACCTATAAATACAACCTCTCTTTTATTTTTACGTGTATTTGAACGGAAATCCACATCATCCACATCTATGTCGTTGTTGTTATCTTCATTGTCGTCATTATTGTTTTCATCATCATTGTTATCAATATTATTATTTTGTTTAGTATTTTCTTCTGCGATATTGTAATATAATCCGCCGAATGATAGATTTGCGGGGGATTTGTCTAATTTGTAGGCGCAATTTTTATTAATGCATGCAACACTATTAAGAGAGGGTTTTTTGTAATTGATTATATCGCCGAGGGCTATAAAATCGGTTGGTGGATTAATTCGCCATATTCCATATGTTGTAGTAGTTGTTTCAAGTATATTATCTTCTTTTGCGTTTTCATCCTCTATTTCGATGTTGGATATATTTGAAAAGGAATTTGGATTACGGATGTCGCCGCTTATAACAAATCCATTTTTTCCTATTTTGGATGATGCAGCAATTGTGTCGCCGATTGCAAAATATCCTACTTTTCCGGTTGGGCGTTGTATAATTAGTTTATTTATACGATTGTAGTTGTTTATATCATGTGTTGATATTGTTGCTATGGTGGAAAAATCTGCGTTGGTTTCGTATTTAGTTATTTTATCTTGTAGATTGTTATATATCGAACTTGTTTTTATTATGTCTATGTTGTTCAATATATTTGCGAGGTGTGTATTTGTTTCTATTGGTGCCAAAATATTAATAGTTGCAATTGGAGCATATTCCTTGGTTTTTTCTGCGTATATATTTGTTAGACAATGGGAGCATGTTATGTATTTTCCTCGTTTTCCCCGTTTGCCACGGGGGCCCTGTATGCCTTTATATCCACTTTTATAATTTCTATCATAGTATATGTAGTATGTTTTTATTACAATGATATTTATAATATTTATAATTAGAATAATAAATAACCAGTTATAATTAAATTTGGTGTTAATTGTAGATGTATTGTATAGGTATATAGATATTAATGCTATTATTAATACAATAATCCATATCCATAATGTTAATTTATTGGATATCATTATTATTTTGTTATATATTTTTATTGATGGTTTATATTTTTTTTTAGTATAAATATAGGAAAATGAAAAAAGTTTATTAAAATTTATTATATACAATATAATACATTAAATTATAAAAAATATTGGATAAAAAAATTTAGATGGTTTTGATATAATTAAAAAAAATGAAATAGTTGGCTTCATTCGGTTTATTTATATCTTAAACATTGTTCATATGATAACATCCATTCATCTTTCTTTCTAAAAAGAGGAGAATGAATAGCGAAAAAATGGGTATGGTATTTGACGATTGTGGAGAAAAATTTCTTACTTTTCTAAAAGAACAAGCCAATATAGCACCCGAATTCGTAGATGCGCATATTTTAAAAAAATATGGCAAATTATCACCGTTTCATTTGTATCATGCAATCCAAGAATTCATGTATTATAATATAAATTCTACAATACCAGAATTTATAAATATTATGAAAGATACAATTATCATTATGCTTAATATACCATGCGAATCCCCCTTTACGTTTAAATGGGAGACAAAGGTATATTCTATTTCAATATATGTTGAAAAAATGTTTATGATTTCTGCGTTTTTTGCATGGGAAGATACAATACTGATTTTGTTCTGCAATTATGTTGGAAAAAAACATGCGTATTTCTTCTTGCGGGATTTTAGTAAATTTAATTTATATATAAATCACTAAATTATATTTTTAATATAATAGTTAGAATAATAAATAACTAACGATAATTAAATATTATGTTATAGGCATAATA
>JACCDV010136896.1_pt1 | contig 11612 bp, 10 predicted proteins | sample 7446131 | NCBI WGS metagenome assembly JACCDV01 (sample SAMN15323448, study PRJNA562643) | freshwater metagenome | isolation source: river surface water | place: USA:Blue River Watershed | collected 2017-08-17
ACAACTAACTTGGAATCCATCTGTATCAGCAGTTCTGGACCAAGGTTGTGTTCGATTACGTATTCCAGGCCAGCAATAACTGCCGAATACTCTGCGTAGTTATTGGTTCTTATGCCAAGGGGCCTTGAGATCCTGGCAATCTCAACACCATCCCTAACCAGGACTGCTCCAAGTGAGGCCTTGCCGGGGTTCCCGCGGGAGGCACCATCCGCAAATAGGACGAGCATCAGCGAATGAGAATTGCCTGGCACTCCGGGCAGGAGCTCAGCTGGTCCGATGGGATGTTGCTCAGAGCGGTCATGGCAGCAGCATTTAGATTCATGTTGCATGCTCCACAGGAACTAGACCTGAGTCTGCCAATCGCCAAGCCGCGCTCGGTGCGCTTGTTGAAGTAATCAAGGAGTTCATCTGCAACGGTTGCCTTGAGTTGGGCAATTTTCTCACGATTCAGCATGTGCTCGTTCTTCAGCTCCGCCAACTCCAGTTTGGCTCGCTCTCGCTCAAGGTTTGAGGCCTCCTCCAGTGCGTCTCGCTTTGTTTGGAGTGCGTGTTGTTCCTGGCTGCTGTTGGCTATCTCCGCCTTGAGTCCTGAAATCTGCTCATCCAAACTGGCGGCTCTCTTGGCAAGCGTCTCCAGCTCGTGCTGGAGTGCAATTGCATCCCGTGGGACAGCAGTGGTTTTAAGGCGAGCTCGATCTTGCTCTTCACGCTTGGAAATTAGGGCCTGCTCATCACTGAGCCTGCGAAGATCGCGCTCTAATTCTTCGTGAGTGGTGCGCTTGGAATTCAACTCGGAACTAATCGCAAGCATTTGCTCTCGAAGCTCATCTGTAAGGAGCGCTTCCTTGACGTGATTGGCCTGGAGTTCAAGCTTCTTGTTGCTGAGAATGAGCTCTTGAATCTCAAGTAGGGTCTCGAGTTGTTTCGGTTCGATTTTCACTGCATCACCGCAAAGTTCCAGGGATCGGTGTTGATCTCACTGACCACAAACTCTACAGAAGGAAATTGATTCTTTAGCTCCAAGGCAGCCTGATTCAGCCAGGGCCACTCGGCTGAGAAATGCGGAATGTTCATTAGCGCTACTTCTCCCGCACGCTCGGCGAAATCACCTGCTGGGTGATGGCGAAGATCTGACGTGATGAAAAGGTCTAGATCAGACGCCGAATCTAGATAGGAGTCGCCGGCACCTGCCACAAGCCCGACGGTTGAGATTGGTTTTTCTGGGTTTCCTTGTACGAGAAGTCCCTGCGCGCAAGAAGGCAAAGCTCGGGCAGCGAATCTTGCAAAGTCAAGGAGGGTGGTTGTCGCCAACTCGCCAACAACACCTTCACCGGCAGTGGTTAGCGGTCGAAGGTTCTTCAGGCCAAGAGTCACCGCGAGCGTCTCCGAAACTCCCCCAGCACAGAAATCTGCATTGGTGTGGGCCGAGTAGAGCGCAATGTTGTTCCGAATGCATGTGGTAGCAACGCGACCCTTGCTCTGCTCGGAACTAAGTGTCTTTAGCCCCCGAAAGATGAACGGATGGTGTGTAAAGACGAGATCAAATTGACCAAGCACCGCTTCTTCAATAACTTCCGATGTGACGTCAACCGCTAGCAACACCCTGGTTAGGCGGCTCTCTTGGTCGCCGATTGCAAGACCTGGGTTATCCCAATCCGCAGCGAATCCAAGTGGCCAGCGGGATTCCGAGAATCTAATCAGGTCTGAGAGCTTGGTCATACCTACAAGCCAAGCAGATTCTCAATGTTTCCGCTTGAGGAATCCACATTCTTTATCTCTCGATCCTGTCTTCTGATCACCGGGATGCGCAGCAGGCCAAAGAGAATTCCAATCGAAAGGCCGCAAACTAAGGACCATTCCAGATGGTTGAAGGTGTCTGGAAGAAGTGCTGTGAACCAAGGTGTACCGGCAACTCCAGCCAGAACAAGCGCGCTCCAGCTCACCAGCGAGATCGCTCCGTAGAAGCCATAACTGGTGTCAAGCGATGCAATGTGCAGTGGCGAGGTGCGGGATAGCTGATCGAGCAAAAGAAGAACAAACGCACACGAAACGATTCCGATAGTTACCCCTGAGAGCAAGTCCACCCAAGGTGAAAGGATCAGTCCAATCAGCAGGGAAAGCCCGGCGAATCTTCCGAGCGCCCCCCCGGCCAGATCTCTTCCGGAAAAGACGAGCCCCAACATGATGGCGACGGTCAGAGCAGTCAGTGCAATGTCACTGGAGAATGCGGTGAAGAAGCCAAAGGCAGTCGTAAGCACAACCGTCAGGGGTGCAAACCATGCCGCACTCGCCCAGTTGATCCTTGTGTGTGGAGTTGCGATGACGAGAATTAGCGTTGAAACCACTGCCACGGAGGCAGCTCCCCAATACCAACCGCCGCTTAGTTCGGTAGTGAAACTTGGCGAGACATCCTGCGAAACGAGAAAGAAGGCTGCTGTGAGTGTGGGCAGCAGGATTGCTATCGAGCCAAATCGAACAGGGATAACTTGCCCGAGAAGTGCCGCCCCAGCGACGAGAGCAACAAGAACCGCCGAATAGGGCCCCAAATAGGCCAGATCGATTAGTTCGCTGTGATCTGCAAAAGCCAAGACGAATACAAGTGTTGTCGCGGCGAGGATGATGCCGGCGAATGCGTAGACGCCAATGCCGCCAAACACAGCAGCAGCCCTCAGCACAGGATGCATTAGGTGAATCTTCAGGGGAAGCGAGATCAGTGTTGCCGCAACCATTCCAAGAGTTAGAGCGAGAATCGCACTCAACCCCTCAATCTCAAGCCACTCCAGAACAAGGAAATTGGCAACGGCCAGGAGTATTGCGTTCGAGATCAGGCGAAGCAGCTGGCCGGTTCTGACTCTTCTGGAGACTTTTCCACGCCGCGTGATTACCGGTAGCTGAGAGGTGAACGTTGGCGGCTCCTCTGTGGGCCTCTGCACCTCAACTTGCTCTGGCGGCAAGATGCTTGCGATTGACTCACTGAGTATCTTGCGCGACTGCTGGTCATCCCTAGCTCTGAGGAGTTCAATCCAGGCCTGCAACTCTTGGGAATCTTGCTCTCTAAGCTTTTGCTGCTCGGCAATTAGTTTTCCGGCAAGCTCAATCCCAGTAGCGTCAGAAGGGAACGTTTGCAAGGCTCGAGCCAAATCGGCGTCACTAAGAGCCTTTGCTCTGGGGCGCTCGAATTCCGCCATAATCGCCTGACTAAAGGGGTCGAGTGGGCCCTACCGGGCTCGAACCGATGACATCCACGGTGTAAGCGTGGCGCTCTACCAACTGAGCTAAAGGCCCGTCGGAAATACTAGTGGGAAAATCGCTAGAGAACCAACTCAAGTGCTTTTTTGTACTCAGCGAGGCTTCGAGCCTCTCCTGGACCATTGACCATTTTTGCTGCAACGGTGCCTGTTGCATCGATAACGAACGTAGCTCTGGTTGCAATACCTTTATCGGCAAGGAAGACTCCGTAGGCATCTGCTACAGCGCCATGCGGCCAGAAGTCTGCAAGAACGTTGAACTTGTATCCCTCTTGCTCCGAGAATTTTGCCTGAACGTACTTTGAGTCAACGCTGATTGCCAGAAGCTCTACTCCAGCTGTTTCAAACAGTGAAATGTTGTCGCGGAGTTCGCAGAGCTCGCCGGTGCAGATTCCAGAGAACGACAGCGGGTAGAAGACCAAGACAACTGGCTTACCCTTCAATTCGCTTAGCGATACTTCTTCACCAAACTGGTTTGAAAGCTTGAAATCAGGTGCGATGTCTCCAACGTTTACGCTCATGTGGCTCTTCCTTTTGTTCTGCAATGCAAAATAGGTTCTCTGCAAACAATAAACTAGTGGCGCTCACACAAGAGCACATCCGGTTAAGCAGCCACGAAAAGAGGCTTTGGTGTCATTTAACGATCACGACCCGTTCGCAGCAACAAGTGTCGACAAAGATCCACAGGAGACCCAGGAGTGGCTGGATTCACTTTCCGCCCTCGCTGACCACGCCGGAAGAGGCAGAGCACGCGAAATAATGCAGTCATTGCTTCGCAGATCACACGAACTGCAGCTAAATGTTCCGCTTGTACCAACCACTGACTACATCAACACAATTTCTCCTGAGGATGAACCAGAGTTCCCTGGCGACGAGCAAATTGAGCGCACTTACCGTGCTTGGATGCGTTGGAATGCCGCCATTATGGTGCACCGCGCGCAGCGTCCTGGTGTAGCCGTCGGCGGACACATCTCATCATTTGCGTCATCAGCTTCGCTTTATGAGGTTGGTTTCAACCACTTCTTCAAGGGTCACGATCATCCTGCTGGTGCTGACCAGATCTTCATCCAAGGTCACGCTTCCCCTGGACCCTATGCTCGCGCATTTCTAGAGGGTCGTCTCTCTGAGGCTGAGATGGATGCATTCCGCCAGGAGAAGTCGAGAAATGGTCGAGGCCTGCCTAGCTACCCGCACCCGAGGTTGATGCAAGACTTTTGGCAGTTCCCTACGGTCTCAATGGGTCTTGGTCCTATCAATGCCATCTATCAGGCCCAGTTCAACCGCTATCTGCAGGGTCGTGGCTTCAAGGACACCTCTGAGCAGCACGTTTGGGCATTCCTCGGAGATGGTGAGCTTGACGAGGTCGAGAGCCGTGGAGCACTCCAGCTTGCTGCAAACGACAAGCTGGACAACCTAACCTTCGTAGTAAACGCAAACCTGCAGCGCCTTGATGGGCCGGTTCGTGGAAACGGAAAGATCATTCAGGAGCTGGAGAGCTTCTTCCGCGGAGCAGGCTGGAATGTAATCAAGGTCATTTGGGGCCGTGAATGGGACTCACTACTCTCCAGGGACGCTGACGGTGCCCTGGTGAACCTAATGAATGCCACCCCAGACGGTGACTACCAGACCTTCAAGGCTGAGTCGGGTGGATTTATCCGCGAAAACTTCTTCGGACGTGACCCACGGACCGCGGCTCTAGTTGAGGGCATGACTGATGATGACATCTGGTCACTCAAGCGCGGTGGCCACGACTACAAGAAGATTTACGCCGCATACAAGGCAGCCACAAGCCACAAGGGACAGCCAACCGTGATCATCGCCAAGACCGTCAAGGGTTACGGACTTGGAAAGAGCTTTGAGGGCCGCAACGCCACTCACCAGATGAAGAAGCTCACCCTAGAGAACCTCAAGGCTTTCCGCGATGGAATGCAGGTTCCGATAACTGATGCTCAGCTCGAGGCAGATCCTTACCAGCCGCCTTACTTCAAGCCAGCGGATAACTCACCTGAGATCGAGTACATGCACGAGCGCAGGCGCAGCCTTGGTGGTTACCTGCCTGAGCGCCGGACCAAGTATGTATCTTTCGACCTTCCTGATGAGAAGGCATATGAGACCCCTCGGAAGGGTTCTGGAAACCAAGAGGTCGCCACCACCATGGCCTTTGTGAGGATGCTAAAGGATCTGCTCCGTGCCCCTGGAACCGGTGAGCGAATTCAGATGATCATTCCTGATGAGGCCAGAACCTTTGGAATGGACGCGTTTTTCCCAACGGCGAAGATCTACAACCCTGCAGGCCAGAACTACCTCTCTGTAGACCGCGACCTGCTGCTTAGCTACAAGGAATCGGTTAGCGGACAGATCCTTCACACCGGTATCAACGAAGCTGGTTCGGTAGCTGCGTTCACCGCTTCTGGCTCAAGCTACTCGACCCATGGTCAGCCGATCATTCCGTTCTACGTCTTCTATTCGATGTTCGGCTTCCAGCGCACAGCCGACTCCATCTGGCTCGCTGGAGATCAGATGGTGCGCGGTTTCTTGATTGGAGCTACCGCCGGTAGAACAACTCTCACCGGCGAGGGGTTGCAGCACGCGGACGGCCACTCCCCTGTTATCGCAAGCACAAATCCAGCGGTTGTTACGTATGACCCTGCGTATGGCTATGAGATTTCTCACATAGTCCGTGCCGGTATTGAGCGCATGTATGGCGGCAAGCACGAAGACCCGAACGTGATGTATTACCTCACCGTTTACAACGAGCCGATGCTGCAGCCAGCGGAGCCTGAGAATGTTGACATTGAGGGAATCGAACGCGGTATTCATCTGGTGTCAAAGAACGAGGCGGATGGTCACAAGGCTCAAATCCTCGCTTCCGGCGTAGCAGTCCCTTGGGCGCTCGAAGCTCAGGAACTATTGAAGCAATGGGGAGTATCGGCAGACGTTTGGTCCGTAACCAGCTGGACAGAGCTTCGTCGGGATGGACTGCGCTGCGATGAGCAGAAGTTCCTTTATCCAAATCAGGAAGCGCCTACTCCTTACATCACCTCAAAGCTTGAGGATGCGGCAGGGCCAAAGCTTGGTGTCAGCGACTACATGCACTCAGTGCCAGACATGATTCGACCCTGGGTTCCAGGTCGATACGCAACCCTCGGAGCTGATGGCTTTGGTTTCTCAGATACTCGGCCAGCAACCAGAAGGCACTTCAAGATTGATGGTCCGTCAATCGCAGTTCGCGTTCTAGAGCAGCTTGTGGAGAAGGGCAAGGTTGGTGCAGAAGTGCCACAGCAGGCAATCGACCAATTCAAGCTCTACGACGTATCTGCTGGAACCAGTGGATCGGCCGGTGGCGACTCCTAAGCACCTTGCCTGGCTGAACTCCATAGCCGGCGAGCTTGCCACTGCAACGATCAGTCGGCTTGACCAAACCCTGCCCTGGTACAACGCGATGCCTCCGGCTCGCAGAGCGGCGATTGGCAGCGTTGCGCAGAACGGAATCACCAGCTTCATCCAGTGGTATCAGGAGCCAAACTCCCAGCCGTGGGTAGCAGCGGACGTCTTTGACTCAGCCCCCAGGGAATTGCTGCGCTCAATCTCCTTGCAGGAGACCCTGCAGGTGATTCGAGTGGTGGTTCAGATGGTTGAAGAGCGAGTGATCGCTGAACAGCCTGAGCTCCGCGAAGCAGTCCTCACCTACTCTCGCGAGATTGCATTCAGCGCAGCAGATGTTTACGCGAAGGCCGCAGAGGCAAGGGGTCTATGGGATGCAAGGCTCGAAGCGTTGGTTGTGGATTCGATCATCAGTGGTGAGAGCTCTCAAGAGATTAGTTCGCGAGTGGCCGCACTTGGTTGGCGAGCCGACGGGCAGGTTGCCGTCCTTCTCGGGTCTACCCCGTCCTCGCCGGACCCAGACTCCATCAGAAGGATCGCCAGAAAATCCGTTGCTGATGTTCTGATTGGTATACAAGGGCGGCGCCAGGTAGTTGTTATCGGCCTGGTGGAGCCTTCAACCTCCCCGGGCAATCAGATTCATGAAATAGCAGAGCGGATGGAAGGTTTTTTTGGCGCAACCCCGCTGATTCTGGGCACTGTAGTAGGTGCAGTTTCCGATGCCAACCGAAGCGCGAAAGCAGCCTTGAGCGCATATTCTGTGGCACCTGCGGTCGAGATTGAGGCTAGACCCTTGATTGCGGACGAACTACTACCTGAACGAGCGCTCGCTGGTGATTCACTGGCAAGGTCATCTCTTGTGTCGCGCTACTACCAACCTTTGGCAACCTCGAGCCCAGAGCTCTTGATAACTCTTAGGACCTTTCTGGACAGTGGTCGATCCTTGGAGGCATGTTCGAAGCGCCTTTTCGTTCACGCAAACACCGTTCGTTATCGCTTGCGAAAGATTTTTGATGAGATCGGGCTTGATGCGACCGACCCTAGGGGTGGGTTCGTGTTGCAGATTGCTGTCCTTCTGGGGGCCATAAATGACGCTGAGGCAGGACTAAGGCGGTAGTTTAGGCGCATGAGATTTTTGGCTTGCCCTGGTCAGGGTTCCCAGACCCCTGGTTTCTTGGTTCCGTGGATTGAGCAAGTAACTGGATTTAGAGCGAAGTTGGAGGAACTCTCGCAGGCCTGCGGGAAAGACCTTGTCTTTCTTGGCACGGTCGCGGATGAAGAAACCATCAAGGACACTTCAAACTCGCAGCCTTTGATTGTTGGCGCTTCCATTGCGGCCTACAGAACCGCGCTTGCCAAAATGAAGTTCGACGGCGTTGTTGGCCACTCGGTTGGTGAATTTGCAGCAGCTGCTATCGCAGGAGTTCTGACGGATGCCGAAGCTATGAGCCTGGTCGCTACTCGCGCAAACGCCATGGCTGCGGAAGCGGCTAAAGAGCAAAGCTCCATGGCTGCGGTTTTGGGTGGCGAGGAGTCCGAGGTCATCTCGACCATTGAAGCTCTTGGACTGACCCCAGCAAACTACAACGGGGCTGGTCAGATAGTTGCGGCCGGGTCCAAAACCAACATCGAAAAGCTGGTTGCTACTCCCCCTGCGAAGGCAAGGGTAATCGAGCTCAAAGTTGCAGGTGCTTTTCATTCTCGCTTTATGGCTGGAGCTGAAGACACTTTGCGCAACGCCGCCCAGTCCATGCAGCCAAGAGATCCCTCAATTTCGCTACTTTCAAACAGTGCTGGGCAGTTTGTTGAAAGTGGGTCCGAGTTTGTTTCATTGCTGGTCGGGCAGGTTTCTAGGCCGGTCCGCTGGGACAAGTGCATGGAGACCATGGACACAAGTGGAGTTACCTTGGTCGAGCTTCCCCCTGCGGGTGCTTTGGCAGGGTTGGCGAAGCGAGGAATGCCGAACTCGACCGCGATTGCACTAAAGATTCCTGACGACTTCGTGAAGATTGAGGGCTAATGGCGCTGATACAGAACCCAACACGTGAGTTCACCAGGATCTTCTCGCTGGGTGCTTCTCGCGGTCACTTGACTGTGACGAACGACGAGATTGCAGGGCCAATCGACTCTTCTGATGAGTGGATTCGCCAGCGCACTGGAATCGTGACCCGGAAGCGCGCGGATGCAGACCAGAGCTTGATCGACATGGCTGTAGAGGCTAGCACCGAAGCCATCGTCAAAGCCGGGATTGACCCCCAGCGAATTGGTGCAGTGATTCTCGCAACCATAACCTTCCCCTACCAAACACCCTCTGGAGCCACTCTCCTCGCCGACCGGGTTGGGGCCATAGGCGCTGCAGCGTTTGACATCTCAGCGGCCTGTGCCGGTTACTGCTACGGAATAGCTCAGGCCGATGCTTTGGTTCGAGCCGGTCAAGCGGAGTTTGTCCTTGTCGTTGGAGCTGAAAAGCTTTCGGACTTTATCGACCCTAAGGATCGCTCCATCTCCTTCCTTTTGGGTGATGGTGCTGGAGCCGCTATCGTCGGCCCAAGTGACCACCCTGGCATTTCAAAGACCATCTGGGGATCAGACGGCTCAAACTGGGACAAGGTCGGCATGACTGCGTCTCAACTCGACTTCCGTTCAGGGAAGGCCGATTGGCCAACCCTGGTGCAAGAGGGTCCAAGCGTTTTCCGCTGGGCGGTTTGGGAAATGGTCAAAGTAGCTAGGGAAACCCTTGCTGCCTCGGGTCTCAAGCCCAATGAGCTTTCTGCTTTGGTTACACACCAAGCCAACGAGCGAATCATCGATGAGTTTGCAAAGCAACTTGAGCTTCCAGAATCTGTTGTGGTGGCTAAGGACATCGTTGACACGGGAAACACTTCGGCTGCTTCCGTGCCTCTTGCAATGCATCGACTACTAGCCGAAGGAAAGGTTTCCTCCGGCGGATATGCCTTGCAAATTGGCTTCGGCGCAGGGCTCGCCTTCGCGGCTCAAGTAGTAGAACTCCCATAAAATAATCGAAACAATCTAAGGACACAGGAGATCCCATGGCTCTTTCACAGCAGGAAGTATTGGCCGGCCTAGCCGAGCTAGTTAACGACGAGACCGGAATTGCTGCAGATGCAGTGCAGATGGACAAGTCCTTCACCGATGACCTAGACATCGACTCGATCTCCATGATGACCATCGTTGTCAACGCTGAAGACAAGTTCGGCGTGAAGATCCCAGATGAGGAAGTAAAGAACCTCATCACTGTTGCTGACGCTGTCAACTTCATCGTTGGCGCTCAGGCCTAATTAGCATGCGTCGCGTCGTCGTCACCGGACTGGGTGCCACCACCCCGCTTGGTGGCGACGTTGCCAGCAGCTGGAGAAATCTTCTAGATGGCAAGTCTGGAATCTCCACCCTTGACCAGGATTGGGTAGAAAAGTACGAACTGCCGGTCACATTTGCTGGCCAAGCGAAGGTGCTCGCAGGAGATGTCCTTACCCCACAAGAAGCAAAGCGCCTAGATCCTTCCTCTCAATTCGCTTTGATCTCGGCACGAGAAGCTTGGTCAGACGCTGGCTCACCTGATGTTGCCCCAGAGCGCTTGGCGGTTGACTTTGCAACCGGCATCGGAGGGGTATGGACACTCCTTGATGCCTATGACACTCTGCGCGAGCGTGGCCCTCGGAGAGTTATGCCGATGACTGTCCCGATGCTCATGCCAAACGGCCCCGCGGCCGCTATCGGTATGGACATTGGGGCTCGAGCCGGAGTACGCACCGCGGTTAGTGCCTGCGCTTCAGGAACCGAGTCGATCGCAAACGCAATGCAGAGGATTCAGCTCGGACAAGCAGATGTAGTTGTTGCTGGTGGTGCAGAAGCGGCAATTCACCCAATGCCGATTGCTGCTTTCGCGGCGATGCACGCATTAAGCAAGCGCAATGATGACCCACAGCGCGCCTCCAGGCCCTACGACACAAACCGAGATGGTTTTGTGATGGGTGAGGGCGCAGGTGCTCTTGTACTTGAGGATTATGAGCACGCGAAAGCACGTGGGGCAAAGATTTACTGCGAAATAGTCGGTGGAGCTGTTACCTCTGACGCCTACCACATCACTGCGCCTGACCCAGAAGGCTCAGGCGCTGCACGTGCTGTTCTGGCGGCTCTAGAGCAGGCCGGAGCTGCAGTCGCTGATGTTGAGCACGTTAACGCTCATGCCACATCAACCCCAGTTGGTGACATTGCTGAATACACCGCGCTAAAGCGCGTCTTCGGATCCCACACAGACTCTCTTTTGGTTTCAGCAACTAAGGCGTCAACTGGACATCTATTGGGTGGCGCTGGAGCAATCGAAGCCGTGTTTACAATCCTTGCTCTGAAGGATCAACTGGTTCCTCCGACAATCAACCTTGATGACCAGGACCCTGAGATCCCGCTAAATGTCCCTCGTACCCCCACAAAACTCACCAGACCAAACGCTGTAGCAATCAGCAACAGCTTTGGATTCGGCGGTCACAACGCCGTCCTGGCCTTCCGCAACATCTAGACAGCCTTCGGCAAAACACTAACGCCTTCGTGGTTTCGGTAAGGCTCAAGTAAATCGAGCCACGCGGTGCCTGACAGCTGCCGAATTCTTCGCTCAAACTCTTTCATGCTGCCTTGTGAGTTCGCGATTGCCGTAGCTTTTGCATCCTCACGAAGCAGTACCTCGCCTGCTTCGTTCAGCTGATGACGGATGATTCCAAGACCAGGGTGAAATAGACAGCGCTCTGGCATGCGCTCGAAGGTTTGCAGCTCAAAAATGCAACCGAGGTGGGCCAGCTTTGACACGAAGCGTGGGATGTTAGCTGAAGCCATGCGAGATTGAATTCGAAGTTGATAGCTCGAAGGTCTAGCGGGTTGAGCGATCCAGATTCCGGATAGCCCAAACTCAAGCAGCACGTCGTCACACAACGAACAGCTCTCAAGAGGGGCTGAAAGCACCCAAAG
>JACCDV010949016.1_pt1 | contig 11610 bp, 11 predicted proteins | sample 7446131 | NCBI WGS metagenome assembly JACCDV01 (sample SAMN15323448, study PRJNA562643) | freshwater metagenome | isolation source: river surface water | place: USA:Blue River Watershed | collected 2017-08-17
ATCTTGCTGGTGGAGCACGACATGGACTTGGTCATGCAAGTTTGCGACAAATTGGTGGTGATGGAATTTGGCACGCTGTTGCTCGAAGGCACACCCAAAGAAATTCAGGACAGCCCTGTAGTGCGAGCCGCCTACTTGGGTACCGAACACTAAGGACCGGCTATGACAACGCCTTTGCTCGACATCCGAGACCTCCACGCAGGCTACGGCAAAGCCGAAGTGCTGCACGGCATCGACCTGCACGCCGATGCGGGCCAAGTGATCACCGTCATTGGCCCCAACGGCGCGGGCAAAACCACCCTACTCAACACCCTCATGGGCTTGCTGCCGACGCGTGGGCACATGTTTTACCGTGGCGAAGACATCAGCGACTACACCTTGGAAGAACGTGTCATGTTGGGCATTGCATTGGTGCCTGAAAAGCGTGAACTGTTCAGCACCATGACGGTGGAAGACAACCTTGAGCTGGGTGGCTTTCGCCAAATGCGCAAAGGCAACCGCCAATGGCGCAGCCGCATGGACGATGTGTATGACCTCTTCCCTCGCCTCAAAGAGCGTCGCTTGCAAGAAGCAGGCACCCTCTCTGGCGGCGAACGACAAATGCTGGCCGTGGGCCGCTCACTCATGTCAAGCCCAGATGTGTTGATGCTCGACGAACCTAGCCTAGGCTTAGCCCCGCTGATCGTGAAAGAAATTTTCACCATCATCGAAACCCTGCGTAAAACCGGCGTGACCATTGTGTTGGTTGAACAAAACGCACGCGCTGCCCTGGCTGTGGCCGACTACGGTTATGTGCTGGAAATGGGTGAAGTTAGCCTGCACGGCCCTGCTGCCGAACTGGCGCAAGACAGCCGCGTGATCGACACCTACTTGGGCGCCGCACGCAAAGACTGAAAGAGCCCCCGCCATGAGCCACTACCAGCCTCGTTTAGATGACGTTCAGTTTGTGTTGCACAACGTGTTGCATGCGCCCGAGCGCATTGCCGCCCTTGCGCCGTATGGTGAAGTCGATGCCGACTTGATGAACCAAATCTTGGAAGAAAGCAGCAAGTTCATTGCAGAACAAATTGCCCCACTCAACGCAACGGGCGACCACGTGGGCGCGCAGTGGAAAGACGGCCATGTGACCATGCCCCCCGGCTTCAAAGACGCCTACCAAGCGTTTTGGCAAGCAGGCTGGGCATCGCTGTGCACCGCCACCGAAGACGGCGGCCAAGGCCTGCCTGCGGTACTGGAGAGCGTGTTGTATGAATGGCTGTCAGCTGCCAACCACGGCTGGACCATGGCCCCTGGTTTGTTGCACGGCGCGTATGAGTGCATCAAGCACCACGCCAGCGACGAACTCAAAGCGCAGTACCTTAGCAAAGTCGGCACCGGCGAATGGCTGGCCACCATGTGCTTGACCGAGCCCCATGCAGGCAGCGACCTGGGACTGGCGTCTACCAAAGCCGTACCACAAGCCGATGGCGCGTATTTGATTTCTGGCACCAAGATTTTTATTAGCGGTGGCGAACACGACTTGACCGACAACATCGTGCACCTCGTACTGGCACGCTTGCCCGATGCACCTGCTGGCCCCAAAGGCTTGTCACTGTTCCTCGTGCCGAAGTTTTATGCCGACGGCACACGCAGCCATGTGCACTGTGAACGCATTGAAGAAAAAATGGGCATCCATGCTAGCCCCACATGCGTGATGCGCTTTGACGAAGCACGCGCATGGTTGGTAGGCGACATTGGCCGTGGCCTGAACGCCATGTTTGTCATGATGAACGCCGCACGCTTGCACGTCGCCTTGCAAGGCGTGGGCTTGCTTGATGCCGCCTGGCAAAAGGCCGACGCCTACGCCCACGAGCGCCGCCAAATGCGTGCCCCTCGCGTGGCAGGTGAGAAAGGCTCAGCCCCCGCAGACCTCATCATCGAACACCCGGCCATGCGCCGCATTTTGGACACGCAACGTGCGTGGATCGATGGTTCGCGCGTGCTGGCCTACGAAACCGGTTTGGCACTCGACGAAGCCAAGCACCACCCCGACGCCGCACAACGCGAAGCAGCGCAGCGTTGGTGTGCCCTCATCACACCCATCCTCAAAGCCTCATGCACCGACCAAGGCTTTCATGGCGCGAGCGAATGCTTGCAGGTGTTTGGTGGTCACGGCTACGTGAGCGAATGGGGCATTGAACAAAACGTGCGCGATGCCCGCATTGCCATGATTTACGAAGGCACCAACGAAATTCAAGCCATCGACTTGCTCATGCGCAAAGTGGTGAGCGATGGTGGTGCCGCCATGCAGTTGATGTTAGGTTCGCTCGCACACCACCTGTCTAACGACAATGCGCATGAAGCCCATGTGCTGCAACTGTTTGAACAACTCACAACCATCACACAAGATTGCGTGCAAGCTGCACAACAACCCGATGGCCAAGTGCGCTTGAGTTGGATTGCGGGGGACTACCTGCGCATGGCCACTCTCGCTTTGCTAGCTTGGAGCTGGACCCGCATTGAAGCCGCACCAGACAGCGACAACGCACGGTGGCAAGCGCCTGCGGCAGCCCTGCGTGCGTGGGTGTTGCCAGAATTTGAAATGCGCGTGAACATAATTCGCGCACAATTCAAGCCAGCATGACCGACACGATAGACACCCGCTACCTCGAAACCCTTCTCGGCTACAACACCCGCCGAGCAACGCTGACCATCATCAGCCGCTTCATAGAGCGCATGGCCGTTTTTGATCTTCGGCCTGTTGATTTTTCAGTGCTGTCATTAATTGGTCACAACCCTGGCATCACATCACGTGAGCTTTGCAACGCACTCAACATCTTGCCGCCCAATATGGTGGGCTTCTTAAAAGCGTTTGAAAAACGTGAACTGATTGAACGCACCCCTCACCCCACCGATGGCCGAGCCATGGGCTTAACCCTTACAAAAAAAGGCCAACAACTCATGCAAAAAGCAGAAGTGGTGGCCATCGAATCAGATTCCAGTGCAGCGCATCGGCTCAGTGCTGCTGAACAAAAAACACTGATCCGCTTGCTGCAAAAAATCTACAGAACTGAAGACTGATCAACGCAACACAGCTGCGAAAAATTCAGTCAATTCACTGTAGCCGTCGAGCGGCAAAACATGCGCCACGTATTGATCAGGACGAACAATGATCATGCAGCCCTTGTCTCGGTCAATGCCGCGCATGTCATAAATGTCCCCCAGACCTTTGTGGTCCACACAAAACACTTTCTCGTGATCTTGTAAACCCAGCTTACCCGTTTTGGGTTTGAGCAACGAAGGCATGTTTTCGTAAGCGAGTTGATCAAAGGTTTGTTGGAATACCGCACGGAAATCAATGATCGCGTCAATGTCTTCACCCTTGCGTGTGTGTTTGACCACGGGTGAGTTGGCATTGGTTTCTAACCAATCAGCCAGTTTGTGAACGGATGACCCAGCGCTGGAACTATCGGCCTTGCCTGCGAAGGCATAAATGCGCCAGCGTGCATCAGCCTCGGCCACATGGCCGAGTTGCATTTGCATGGCATCGGCCACGCGCACCACAGGGGCGGAGTGAAAGCGTCGGCCGACCTCTTCACCTTTGGCTAATGCTTGGTGAGCGCTGGCAGCAAACAAGTAAGAGCTGTCGTACTTCACTGCCGTACCGCCCGTGAATTCGAGGTTAGCTTTGAACTGACGAATGATGCGTGGCTCTTCGGTGCCATCGCGTTCGGCTTGCGTGGTGGGGGCCGACATGATGCGTGACCACGCGTGATCGGTTTCCACCAAACGCTTGGCTTCGGTCAAACGCTCTTTGGAGTAGCTGCGCAGCAAGCTGGCATCGGCGCGGCCTTGCAACACATGCACCAGTTTCCAGCCGAGGTTGAAGGTGTCTTGCATCGACACATTCATGCCCTGCCCCGCTTTGGGTGAATGGGTGTGGCACGCGTCGCCTGCGGTGAACACACGTGGATTACGATCTTCTCCCTCAGGCACATCATCAAAGCGGTCAGTGATGCTGTGGCCAATGTCATAGATCGACCACCACACCACTTCTTTTACATCAATGGCATACGGTTTGATGATGCGGTTGGCGGCGGCAATCATGTCCTCTTGTGTGAGCTTGCGTTGTGCGGCTTTTTCGCCCACATTGAGTTTGTCTAGCTCCACATACATGCGAAACACATAGCCTCCCTCGCGCGGCAAGATGAGTACATTGCCTTCTTTGGCAGATGAAATCAAACACTTCTGACGAATGTCTGGAAAGTCCGTATTGGCCAAGATATCCATCACACCCCAAGCTTGATGTGCGGCATCGCCATGCAGTTCGCCACCGATGGACTTGCGCACTTTGGAGTGGGCCCCGTCGCACCCCACCACATAGTTGGCGCGCACAGTGCGTGTCGCCCACCAATGCAAGCCCGTGGCATCTTTCAGCGTCACGGTCACAGGGTGATCATCGGTGGTGGGGTCAATCGTGAGACTTTCCACTTCCCATCCATAGTCGGGCTCAAGGCGTGATGGCGAATTCTTCATCACTTCAAGGAACAATTCATGCAAGCGTGCTTGATTGATCAAGATGTGCGGCATTTCCGAGCTGTCGTCGGCCACGTCTTGTACACGTCCCACGCGTTTGATGTGGTCGGGGTTCTTGGGGTCGGGCATCCAGAACGCGGTTTGATTGACCCAATACGTTTCGCGTTTGACCTTGTCGGCAAAACCAAATGCTTGGAACATTTCCATGGTGCGCGTGTTAATGCCATCAGCCTTGCCCTTGATGATGTTGTTGGGCATGCGCTCGATGATCATGGTGTCAATCTCTGGAAACTGCGCCAACTGCGCCGCCAAGCACAAACCCGCTGGACCCGTGCCAGCAATGAGCACATCCACCTTCTCGGGCAGCGGCTCATTCACACCACGGTTGCGGCGGTTGGGGGCTGCGGGCTTGACGTCAGGGTTGCCACCGCGAAATCCGTCTTTGTAAAACTGCATGTCTTGTCTCCAAAAATTATTCAGTACCGAAACATCGGGATGTGCAAATAATAACTGTACTTATCAATATCTGTCAACATGGTATGTATGATTACCATTTTGATTTTTCATGAGGAATGCAGACATGTCGGTACAAGACATGGCGGGGCACCTGATTCGCCGCCTTCATCAGCAGTCCACGCAACTGTTTGTGTTGCGCACACAAGCTGCGGGCTTTGACCTGACGCCCGTGCAATACGCGGCACTCGAAGCGATCTACGAAAACCCCGGCATCGACCAAGCGCGGGTGGCCGAAATGATTGGCTATGACCGCGCCACCATAGGCGGCGTGATTGAACGCCTAGAGAAAAAAGACTGGATTCGCCGTGTGGTGAGCGAGCAAGATCGCCGTGCGCGCCAACTGTCCACCACACCCAAAGGCAACAAAATACGCGCCGCGCTTGAACCCATCGTGCAAGATCTGCAACGCGACATCTTGCAACCTTTGACAGACGATGAACAAAAACGATTCATCAACCTTGCCCGCAAAGCCGTGCTGGACACACCCACAAGCTAAACCGCCCGCATGAGGCACCAGACCAGCGAGAGGCAAGGCGTTGGTCGAGGGTAAGCGCATATGCAGTACGCACCAAAATCTAGCACGATCATGCTAATATCTAGCAATGTCTATCGCCTCCTCGTTGTTCAGCGACAGCCAAACACGCCTTTTGCCTTGGCTGTTTGGTCAGCCTGAGCGCAGTTATCACTTGAGTGAGCTGCGCCGTCTGACGCTGCTGGGCAGCGCCACGCTGCAACGTGAACTCAATCGGCTGGTTGACTCACAACTGGTGCTGTCCACACGCGTGGGCAACTTACGATGCTTTCAGGCCAACACCCAAAGCCCGGTGTATGCAGAGCTAGTGGCCATTACTCGCAAAACCATGGGTGCCGCTCCGCTGTTACTGCAAGCCTTGCAACCTATGTCTTCACAAATCAGCCTTGCGCTGATTTATGGCTCCGTTGCCAAAGGCACCGACACAGCGCAAAGCGATGTGGACTTGCTGCTTGTTGGCAAAGGCCTTGTCTTGAGTGAAATTCTCCAATTGCTACTTCCCATCGAAGAGGCACTGGCTCGCAAAATCAATCCCACCTGCTACACACCCAGCGAATACGCCAAGCGTTTGGCAGAGCCCGACTCATTTGTGAATCGAATCTTGGCGCAGCCCACGCTGCCGTTGATGGGAGAGGTGCATGGCAACTCACAACGCTCTGGAGAACCTAGCCCGAATCGGGCAGCTCAAAGCTGAACCACGCAACGATGCAGAAGTGCGACGCATGCTTGACATGGCCAGCACACCAATAGTGCGCTTTGAATGTGATCGACCAAAAACGCAACTTGGCTGAATACGAGGGCTATTTGGAGATTGAGAAATCGCACATTGAACAGTTGTGTGTGTTGGTTGAGGCACTAATCAGAGATGCAGAAGGTCAATGTGTCTGAGAAAGAGACTATGCCGCGAAAATCGCGGAAAAGCTCTTACATCACCAAAGATAAAGGGCCGCATATAGCGGCCCTTTCATTTGGTGCATCTTTCAGCTTGTTAGCGTCCAGAGCGCATATCCCAATCGTTTATGCGGGGATAAATATAGCACAATAGATTTATTTATCCAAGAATAAATGAATCAAATGAACAAAATGAGTTACAGACTGGCACTCGACCTCGGTTCAACTTCATTAGGCTGGGCCATGGCGAGACTCAATGAAAAAAATGAACCTTGCGCCATCATCAGATCAGGTGTGCGCATATTTGGTGACGGACGCAACCCAAAAGATGGCTCATCACTTGCAGTCACTCGCAGGGAAGCACGCGCAATGCGCCGTCGTCGTGACCGTCTGCTCAAGCGCAAGGCGCGAATGATGAAAACGCTGATTGCTCATGGATTTTTCCCTAGCGACGAAAACGCTCGCAAACGCCTAGAGCTTCAAGATCCGTTTGCACTGCGAGCCAAAGGATTAGATGAAGCATTGAAGCCCGAAGAGTTTGCACGCGCCCTGTTCCACATCAATCAGCGACGGGGATTTAAGAGCAACCGTAAGACGGATAAAAAAGAAAACGACAGTGGAGCACTAAAAAGCGCAATCAGCCAACTGCGCCAAGCTATGCAAGACACGCAGTGCCGCACAGTGGGTGAATGGCTTAATCAACGACACCAAGTAGGACTTTCAGTTCGCGCACGCTACCGCCAATACATGCTCCAACGCGAAGATGGGAAGTCCAAAACAGAAATGCGCTATGACCTCTACATTGATCGCGCCATGATCGAAGCAGAGTTCGATGCCATTTGGAACAAGCAAACCGAATTCAATCCCAAACTGTTTAATCAAATCGCACGCGATGAACTCAAAGACTGCCTGTTACATCAAAGGCCACTCAAGCCCGTCAAGCCAGGCCGTTGCACACTCATGCCTGAAGAAGAACGTGCACCTTTGGCATTACCCAGTCAACAACGTTTTCGTATCTACCAAGAGGTCAATAACCTTCGCCTCCTGAAAGAAGGACTCAACGAAGAGCCACTCACTCTTGAGCAACGCAACCGCATAGTTGATGCACTTGAAAGCAATCAAAAAAGGTCCTTCACGCAAATCAAAAAACTTATCGGGTTTTCGGGTGAATTTAATCTTGAAGACGAAAAGCGCACAGAACTCAAAGGAAACAGCACCAGTACCACGTTAAGCAAAAAAGATTTGTTTGGTTCCAAATGGTTTGAATTCAGCGAAGAACAACAAGACGCTATCGTCTTGCAGCTCGTTCATGAAGAAAATGAAGCCACACTCATTCGCTGGCTACAAAACAACACAGAGGTTGATGAGGCCACCGCTGAGCGTCTAGCCAACACAAGCTTGGCCGAAGGTTATGGCAGCCTGTGCTCGCAAGCTCTGGCAAAAATACTTCCGGCACTTAAGTCTGAGGTCATCACATATGACAAAGCTGTGCAAGCAGCAGGCTTTGATCATCACAGCCATATCAGCCATGCCAGCACGGGCGAAATACTTCCACAACTCCCCTACTACGGCCAATACTTGCCACGCCATGTTGGATTTGGAAGTGGCAAGCCAGAAGACACCGCAGAAAAACGCTACGGAAAAATTGCCAACCCAACGGTTCACATTGGCCTGAATCAAATACGAACCGTCGTCAATGCCCTCATCAAACGCTATGGTCATCCCAGCGAAATCATTGTTGAACTAGCACGCGATTTAAAACAAAGCCAGGCACAACGCAAAGAAGAGCAGCAACGTCAAGCCATCAATCAAAAGCGTAACCAGCGCATACGCCAAGACATTGCCGAATTGCTCAACACCAGCCCAGAGCGCGTTAAAACCGCTGATCTACAAAAAATGATTTTGTGGGAAGAGCTCAGCTTCAACGTGGCCGACCGCCGCTGCCCCTACAGCGGCGTGCAAATCAGTGCGCAAATGCTTTTTAGCGAACAAGTTGAAATTGAACACATCCTGCCGTTTTCGGAAACCCTTGATGACAGCATGAGCAACAAAACCGTCGCTATGCGACAAGCTAATCGCATCAAAGGCAACCGCACACCATGGCAAGCCAAAGATGATTTTTCTAAACAAGGGTGGACCACCGAAGACATGCTCTCTCGCGCCCAGTTGATGCCCAAAAACAAACGCTATCGATTTGGTGAAAACGGTTATCAACAATGGCTGCGCGAGGACAAAGGCTTTTTGGCTCGCGCACTCAATGACACACGCCACCTCAGCCGCATAGCCAAGGAGTACCTCAGCCTCATTTGCCCACAAAACACACGCGCAGTGCCTGGGCAATTAACCGCCATGCTGCGCGGCAAATTTGGACTCAACCACATTTTGGGCTTAGACGGAGAAAAAAACCGCAACGACCATCGGCACCATGCTGTGGATGCGTGTGTCATTGTCATCACTGACCAAGGCATGCTTCAACGCTTTGCCAAGGCGAGCGCCAGCGCACGTCAACAACAACTTGGCAAATTGGTAGACACCATGCCACTGCCTTGGCCCACTTACCGAGAACATGTGCGACGTGCAATTGACAGCATTTGGGTCAGCCACAAACCCGACCATGGGCACGAAGGCGCCATGCACAACGATACAGCCTATGGCCTAGGTGCTAACGGCAAAGTTCATGTTCACAAAGTGATTGACGGGGTTCGCACGTTGGACGAAAGCTCGCTCAAAGTTATTCCATTCACAGCCCCCAAAGCCAATGCAAGGCATGGCTTGCTGCCCAATGGGGAGCCCAAGCCCTACAAAGGCTATAAGGGAGACAGCAACTACTGCATTGAAATTGTGCGTAATGAAAAAGGTAAATGGGAAGGCGAAGTTATTTCTACCTTCGAAGCCTATCAGATTGCCAGACAGCACGGCAGCTCAAGGCTACGACACCCCACCCTTAGCATCAGCAATAAACCGCTTGTAATGAGATTGCTGAAAAACGACTGCGTTGCACTTACCATAAATCAGACACGTTTAATTTATCGCGTTTGCTGGGTACGCTCTGATACACGGATGGCTTTTTCTGAAATCCACGAAGCTAATGTCGACTCTAGAGATAGAGATAAAAACTCGTCATTTAGCTATCTCGTCAAATCCGCAAGCACATTGCAATCTCTATCTGCCAAAACCATCACAATTAGTCCAGACGGAGTCATTAAAAAGCGCAGCTAATCCAAATTTTCAAATTTATGCTTAGCCGCATCGTTGAAGTTGCAGATGACCGACGCCACTTGTCGGTCTATCGCGGGTTCATGCTGGTACACAGCACCGGAGAGCAGCGCCAAGAAACTGGTCGCGTTGCACTCGATGACATGGCAGCACTCATCGCCAATGCACACGGCATCAGCTACACCAACAACCTGTTGGTCGCATTGGCCGAACGTGGCATACCCTTTGTATTGTGTGCAGCCAACCATAAACCCGCTGGCATGCTGTGGCCCTTAGACGGCCACCACCAGCAGGCCCATCGCTTTGAGGCGCAAATTGCCTGCACATTGCCCACCAAAAAACGTTTATGGGCAAGCTTGGTCAAAGCTAAGTTACTTCAACAAGCCGCCGTGTTAGAGGCCGCTGGCCTAGCGGCGGCACCTTTACAAACGCTTGCTAAAAAAATTCGCAGTGGCGACCCTGAGAACATTGAAGCACAAGGTGCACGCAAATATTGGGGGTTGCTCTTTGGCCCGCTTTTTCGCCGAGACCAAGAAGCCGATGGGCTTAACGCTCTTCTGAACTATGGCTACACCGTGCTTCGTGCTGCCACCGCACGTGCAGTCATAGCTGCGGGCCTGCACCCAAGCATTGGGCTACACCACAGCCACGACAACAACGCCATGCGTTTGGTAGATGACTTAATGGAACCGTTTCGCCCAGTGATCGACTGGACAGTTTGGCGGCTTCAGCACACGCAACCCTGCCATGTCAATGCCGAAACTAAGCGAATACTGGTGAAGAGTTTGTACCTTGACCTTTCCACCCCATCAGGCAACACACCTGTGTTGGTGGCCATACAAAAACTTGCTATCTCATTGGCTCAAGTGCTGACCAACGAACGTACAACACTAGAGCTACCTGCCCCTTGCATGCCGGGCTTACATCGACAAGACGAATATTGATCACACAGGCATGTTGAGTGGATACAGACTGATGTGGATGATGGTGATGTTTGATTTACCCGTGGTCACGCGGTCTGAACGCAAGGCGGCCAATGAGTTTCGACTGAGCTTGTTAGACATGGGTTTTTTACGTAGCCAGCTTAGCGTTTACATGCGCTTTTGCACCAGTCATGCTCAAGTACAAACCTATTGCCAGCGTGTAGAAGATGCCTTACCACTCGGTGGGCAAGTCAACATTCTGCAAATGACTGACAAGCAGTACGAACGCATCATTAGCTTTCAGGGGCGCAAGGCAATGCCTCCTAAAAAAACACCTGATCAGTTTGATTTATTCTGAATATGCTTTGTTTTTAAAACCCCAGAAAGCAAATAACCCCTTGAAAAACAAGAGGTTATTTACTGTCTAGTCTAGACGATTGGGATATGCACTCTGACCGGAACTACGCGATAACGGGTGTGTGCACGGAAGTCAGTCTAGACGATTGGGATATGCACTCTGACCGGAACTGCGGCAAATATTCGGCTACGTCAAACAGCAGTCTAGACGATTGGGATATGCACTCTGACCGGAACCTGATAGGCGAGGCAGAGACCTCGACAACAAGTCTAGACGATTGGGATATGCACTCTGACCGGAACAAATCTGCCGCCTGCTCGGGTGTCGCTGGTAGTCTAGACGATTGGGATATGCACTCTGACCGGAACGTCAGACCTAAACCATCCGCCATCTTGGTGAGTCTAGACGATTGGGATATGCACTCTGACCGGAACACCCACAACCAAAGGCAGAGCAATGACTTGCGTCTAACGGCTCGCACAGCCCTCAATGCGCCTCATCCCAATTCGCCCCCACGCCCACCTCAGCCAACAACGGCACTTTGAGTTGCGCCACTTCGGCCATGAGGCGTGGCACTTCGGTCTTCACCCACTCCACTTCTGACGCGGGCACTTCAAACACCAATTCGTCGTGCACTTGCATGATGACTTTGGTTTGGC
>JACCDV010745465.1_pt1 | contig 11609 bp, 11 predicted proteins | sample 7446131 | NCBI WGS metagenome assembly JACCDV01 (sample SAMN15323448, study PRJNA562643) | freshwater metagenome | isolation source: river surface water | place: USA:Blue River Watershed | collected 2017-08-17
ATTCTATTAGGGATATGCTAAGCTATAGGCCCACCATTAATACAATTTCAAATATTCCCTCCAATACTATACAAATTGCCTCTACTAGAATGACTATTGAAACAGTAGGTAAAAAATCACTATCTCCCACCCATCGCAGTATCAAAATAAAATTGGTATCTCCACTGAAGAATAAAATGAACACTCCTACGACTCAATCAAACTGCACATCTGGCAAGGCGAGTCGCAATCTCTCTCCAGCCACTACTGCAATTAATAAGCTTAGTCCATCAACATCTGCATCCAAACATTTATTTGTTTATAGCCACCAACATCAGCCTAATGTTCCCATAAGAAAACACTATCAACAGAAATAAACATGTCAACGACCTGATATCGTGCCCTCAAAATACAAACAATTCATTCTAATGAAAGAAAATACTTCAGATACTAAGCCAAGTTCTCCTGTGAAGGTCAGCATCAACAAGAAATGCTTTGACCTTGGAAGCATCAAGTCTCAAATTATTTACGTGGCCCCCTTCGGGCATGTAAATCCAAATAGGCCAAATAGAGAGTCAACTCACTCTAATTCAAACTAAACAAGTATTCTATGGAGGAGGGAGTTAATAATCCAGGAATAAAACTAGCCTTAGTCTTCGAAATAGAACACGCACCGCTCATAACTCAAGCAGCTAAAGTAATAACTGGAGTAGAGCACTATGAAAATTAAATAGACTTTAAACAAGAACAATAAGGCAAATTAATCACTTTGCATTTCGGAATTTGTTTATACCTCTGTTAAGCCAAACCCAAAATGTCAATAATCCCCATCCATATACTTATAAGATATTCCTTTGGAGTATAGTCGACTATAAACTTAGAACAGATTAGTGAATCCAATAATAACATAGAAAACATTGATTAATGACTTAACTCTCAAAAGCAATGCAAGATTAAGTACAAATACTGAAGAAATATCCATACAAACATAATCTTAAACTGTCAACATATCAAATAAACCTTCAATCAGTTATTCAATATAGAAGGCCTTTGAATATTCAATATTTCCCTCTCATTCTAATTATTGTAAATCAGAAGATGCTGGTCTCTATACTAGCTAAATTGATAAGTCTGAAAATAGCCAACTATTAAGTGTTTAGTTCTAAGCCAAAGAAATAACTTCTGAGACTAATAGGATCGTATTAGATAACTACTCTTAAGAGCCTAATCCAACCTCTATTCAATTTGTACCAAATCTAGCTAAAGATCATGTTTAACCCCATTAATTTGGAATGTAGGGAAGCTTTATCTTCAATAAATAAATTTAATAGAATCTAATAGACATATAGAATGGTGTTTTAGAGGAGTATAAGGAAGAGTGCGAATAAAATCTGCCATGCTTGAACTTGAATACGAGAATTAACAATAGTGCATACTTATGATTTCCCATAAATAAAATTGTGTTAAGTATTAACGAGCAAATTATTCTTATATTAACTTAGCTATGCATGCATCATTATGATCAGAGGCTGCGGTTAAGGGGTCCATCGTCCTCAAACTAGTTATCCATAAACTTGGGCCTTTTCACAGCTGGCTTCTTTTCAGCCACTACTTCTTTAGGAGGCTATTTGCTAGGCTGCTTAGGTATGTATTCTTACTATTGTTCCCCTGATTCTTCATAATCATCTGCGTAATAATCTCCTTCATTCAACTGAAGTTCCTCCTGGATTCTTGCAATGAGAGTAGCTATTTTATGGAGGGGGATCTTGTCTTCTTTGAGGATATGGGGATGTTAGCGATAGAGCTGCCTTGCTGCTTCTTCAGGATCAGGGTGGAGGACAAGCTTATGCAAAAGTATGGTATAGACTTTCTTTTTCTCATCCTTCGCTCGCAGCTTATAGTGGATCCCAATGATGGGGGGCTCGTAACGAATGCATAATCCTTCATCAAATGAGTGATACCTAGATAGACGATGTTCTAACTACTTGCCATTTACAATTTAAATATTCAAAATGAAATACCACAACTATCATAATAGTGATAGTAACATTAAATGATCACTTTGCCCAAGCACCTCAATCAGGCTGCTAGTAATAGTCCTCTTTCTCGTTTATTGAAAATACTATCTTTTTAATGCTGGGCATGTGATTGTGAGCGACCTCATTTAAGTTATTGCCTTTTATCCATTCCTACAGCTTCTTAGACATGTTCACTCGGCTTAGTTTTCCTCTAGACTTCCTTTATTTTATCTATTCCCAAAAATGATTGTTCTATATTTTTTTCTTCCGTAACTCAAGGACATCTCTAAAAAGGTAATTTTCTAATCTTTTCTTGTTTTTCACATGCTGCTCAATCGGTTAAATGGACTTTTTCTATGCCTTTGTTTCTTCAATATCTTTATTAAACTTTCTAAGGCCGAGCTCATCTCTTGTTTTGGTTTCTTCATCAAATAAGCGCCCTATAATTTAATTCATTTTCATGGGATTTCTTCTGTGTGGATTGAGGTGATCTTTTTTGGGAATGAAAAGCTACTTAAACTAATTCATCCTAATTTATCTCACACTCAATTCTCCAACCAGATAGCGATTATTCAATTTGGTAATTACTTGATTTCCCGAATACCTCTCTGTCTCTGTTTTACTGCGATGATTACGAGCAGCAGCCAGCTGTAAGTAATATCCATTTTTTCGAGGGGAGTTGAACTTTAACGAAAAAACATGCTTTGATGTATATATTTGGTGTTTCTTCTATAGGGCAGACTCCTTCTTTTCGCCACTGACATTATTAACTTATTAATGGTCTAAAGTGTTGAGTTTTTCTTTATTCACACTTTTCTTTAGAATTGAATTGGGCAGAGATTCATGATGTTTTTTATCTTTTCTATTCTGATACCTGAATTGCTTTGTTTGTTATTGTTATTTGTAAAATGTGAATAATCCTTTTGAATTATTTTGTGTGAAGCCATTTTCAGCCATTTATTTGAACGTACGAAATAAATAAAACAATAATATTTGGAACGCAAACCTTATTAGCAATTGATGGATAGAGTTAATGTGGATATATTTGTTGGGGTAATCAATATCCTACTACTTAGCGATGATTGACATCTATTGTTAGTATTTACTTGTCTCCTCTTATCATGAGATTTCCCACCAAGTAATCTTTTTCCTTCTTCTCAGCCAATTTAAACTAGGCCTTCCTAAGCTTACTCTCCACCTCATCCAAGCCTGAACCAATCTTAATTTCAGCCAATGCTTTCATTATTTCTCTCCTCCCTGTTTGTTCCTTCTCGTGCTGAGCCTTGTTGGTGGCCATGATGGGGGAGAAGGCCAACTAATGGAGCTTCTGCTTGGTAGAATGATTGCGAAGGGCACCTGCTTCAGCAAGGACAGTCTTGAAGATGGCTAGATTTGAAAGATCTTCGTTTGATAGATTAGTCGCTTTCTGTTTCTTTTGCTTCATCATCGACTCTGTCTGGAATATATCGAATTTCTCCTTGGTCTTCTTAAGTTCCTCCTCGACATCTTTCTTTTTCTTTATCTGATGATTCAGCTCTTCTTATATCAGCTTGTTGGCTTCTTATAAGTTACGATACTTGTCTGCCAATCTCTTGGACTCACTCTAGTTCAAACTTGCCTGCTCTACCTTCAGCTGCAGTTCACCTATTCTCCTCTCATGCAGCTCTTTGGTCGACTGCCTATCCTTGATTTCCTTCTCCAGCAACAAAATCTTTCTCTTTTGTTCAGCATGCAGCCTTTCTAGCTCTACTTTTTCAGCTAAGGTGGATTCAAATTTATTTAGCTCCTCCTTCATTTCTCTCAACTTGTCTTGCCACAGCTTACCAGGCAACTTGATGTGAACTCTACTAAGAGGTGTGGGATAGGTAATTTGTTGTAGATCATTCGAAAGTTCCTTCAAATGGAACTGCGTTGTCAAGATGGTATCCTTGAGCATCTTTATATCTTCCACTTCAGAATAGAGTGAATTTAGTTCATTCACACTATCGTTCAAATCAATCTCCTTCAGTATCTTCACCACTAGATCGACACCTGAAAGGTAGCTCCTCATGTCATTCTTCATTCGAATGTGTGGATTTGTACAGCACTCTCTAAGGTACTATTCCAGGTGCTTTAAAAAGTTCTCTAGCATTGTATCGACTTGGGCAGTCTCTCTCGCTTAAGAGTTGCGACGGTAGTTTTCGATTGAGCTGAGAATTTGTTGGACTGTTCTCATGGTTTAGACACTAAGCTAAACTCTAATTGCGAGTTCAGTTGGGAGCCTCTTGACTGACTCACAAACCTTATCAAGGATTTCAACGGGATCAATATAAGCATCGAAATTGATCTAGACATCAAATGTTTAATTTGAAACTCTTTAGAGTAGCTACTGGGTAAAGAAATCGATGCGACTAATTTGATCTTTAAAGTCAGAGTTGGAGATAATATCAGAAATATCCTCTTACCCATCAGCTGAAATAATAGCAAACTCTATTTTTAAGAGCGAACCATAGAGAATTGGGATTTGATCAAGCACCATAAGGTAGCTTTAAGCCAGTGTTTCGTGATCTGCAGTATAGAGTTCAGATTTATGAGTTAGTGCTGCTGAAATTATGTCAAACAAAAGATATAGCTTTTGGTTGGCCCCAGTGATCTTCAGCAAAGTGTTGACCAGATGAGGGTAGAGCCTCGAGCAAAAGTTCTATGGGAAAACATCCATCAAATTGGCAAGGTAAGTTCCAGAGTACTGCCTTACAGTGGCCATCTGGAGCTGGTAGTCGAGGTATCTCCTTTATGTGTCTTGGTGCAGCCGACTCAACTCATAGTATTTGTGCTGGTAGAGATCAGTGTTGAACATTCCTTTGATGACGCTTTAGTCTTCTTGGTTGTCCATGGAGTTGAGGAGTGAGGAGTTGTTGTCCGTCAACTAACGTATTTTCTGCTTGTATTTATTAATTTGGTCATTCAGAAGTTGGATGTTCTTCATCTTCTATTCCTTCTCGTTTATATGCTTCGTTATCTCGTCTTCGAGGTCTTTAATTTATAAACCTTGAAGCTCAATTACCTCTTGCGTCTACACTGCTTCAGACTCAAGCTTATTCACACGCTCAGCAAACTATTTTATACGCTTGGCTTGCTACTTCAGTTATTACTATTTCTTTATGTTTGCAAAGGTTAAATTCTAAACGAAGCTTGCAGCATCAGAGAGGGTCTACAGTTATGATTTGAGGATTTAAACTTCTTCCTTTTTAGATTTAAGCTGCCTCTCCAGTTTGACAAGTTCGTTCAACCTTGTTGAATTGGTTTAGATTTGTTCTTCGAGCTTAGCATTTTTCTATTTTTCTTAGTTGAGATCACTTTAAAGCAAAGCAACCATCTCATTCAATGTCGTTATGCTCTGCTCGAGTTCTTCGCTTGACTTGTTGGCTCCCAGCATTTGTGAGTTTTTGATCTGGACGTTGGCTGCTTCCAGCTAAGATTTGAGTTTTTCATTTTTCGCCTCCAGTGATTAATTCTTCATTGTCAATATTTAAAGCATTTCCTCTTTCTAAGCCCCTAGCTCAAGTTACTATTACAGACTTTTAATCTTTTTCTTCAGCTCGGCTTTGTCCCTTTCGCTCGATTATTTCTGGTTCTGGAAAAAGTTGATCTTTTCTGCCAATTATTTCAATTTTTCCTCCTGGTTGTTGTCAGTCTTATATCTTACCTGCTCAACCTACAACTTTAAATTCCTATTGATTTATTACAGTTATTTGAGGCGCCCCTTTAGACTCTCGATCTCTTTAATCTCGTCCAAAGTTTAGTATTCGCGAATCTTCTCATATGCGGCTTAGAGTTGCTACTTCAGTTCCAGCATTTAGTTATTCTGTTGCTAGAAGAGTTCGTTTGAAAGCTTGTTCTTACCTTGCGGAGCTTGGGGAGGAGGCTGGCTTGGCGCCTTATTACTTGGCCTTGTCCCTTGCGCTGGCTTTTTTTAGGGTGGGGCTGGCTTCAAAGACGTCGCCTTTACGAATACTCCGAAAAGTTGCCCTTTATCAACTTTTTTCTATATCTTGAAATAAACTTTTCCTTCGTAATCTCCATTATTTTTACCCAAAGACTCCTAAAGCTCTACACCTATATACTAATCAGGCTTTCCTTATATTTTTCCTATGTATCTAACCACCCCTCTTTTCTCGGGTATATCCTTTGTGGTAACTAATACCTCTTGATTAAGCTTAAACTTGATGCTCATTAAAATATATCAAATAATCGGTAAAAAATCAATATTTAAGGAGTATCATCAATCATTAGCGAAAGTTATAAAATTGTTTTGATTAATATAGTGATTCATATAAATTTTTAAATAAGATCTTGGGTTTTTTTTTGATACTCTTTTTGCCTTTAAGGCAAACTGATTATGTAGGTCTTATGTAATAAAAAATAATGCATCATTTAGAGTATTTTCCGCGAATTACTGCAATAAGCTCTCCTTACTTATCAGAAGAGTGGTTTGCTTAATTTTAATTCATTTTTCTTATGTAGCTGAGGTATCCTTGAGATTTGTATACTTTCTCACTTTCTTGCATCCTATTTGCTGTTGATATAGGACCTGGGTTATTAGCTTTTTTTCCCAAAGCCAAATTCTACAACTTCATAATGCTTTTGAGACTTTCTTCTTCTTAGTAAATGGAATTTTTGCGGTTATAATCAGGGTGAATAAAGGACTCTCGTTAGGCCTGAAAAGCTTGTGGTTTCATTGAGATTTAATTGCTTGTGTATCTTTGTTAATCTTTTTTCATTGCTTATAATTTTCCTTCACTCCTAATAACTTGATTGTATTACTATTTTTTTGATGTTTGAGGTAAACATGCTTCTTTTGAATTTTATATATTTTATACAGTGTTGGTTAAATTAAATACTTCTTTGTACTCAATTGATTCCTCTTTCATGTGATTCCTTGCCTACTCAGTAGCTATAAGCAAAAATATATATTGAAGTAGGGACGTAAGCATTTCTGCTGAGCTAATGGAGAGGCTAACTGTTATGATTATCTGTGAATACTCTATAGTGCAAGTTGAGCCCATAGTATTTAAGTCCATATGAAATGCAAGAAACTTCGAAAATCCAATCAAAATTGAAAGCATGTGCACGCTGGTTAAAATATATGCCATCCCTATTCGAGTTTGGTTGGGTATAGTCTTTGTGAAGAGAGGAGTAAATACAAGTACAGATATGGCTATTTGCAGGAATATCGATAAGACTGCAGTGATGAAGACTGTTATTAGTATTTTATTGATTTCGCGATATTTGGTGGTATAATAGGTCGAAGGACATGTGCCCAGAATAAGTGTTGTAGATGAAATCCCGGTCAAGTTTTGCAGGCTGAGCATAATTACGAATATTGCAGCAAGGATGAGCGTAACAAAGGATAGGATTGCTAGTATTAATAACTTGAATCTGATTTTAGGCGTAAAATTATCATCGCCATTCTACATTATTAATAATATTAACGTATTATTATAAGCGAATTATCACTGAGATACCTCATCATTGTAGAAATCGATGTTTAATGCTTTGTGTGACTCATGAAAGGCCGCCCTCACTTTTTTGTTCCATTATTCAACTTCTCGTATGAGTCTTCTTAATTAATGGTCACAGATATTTGACTGTTCATTATTTTGCCTTTAGATTTATTAGATTTTGAATCGAAAGTCTCGATAGATTTCTTTGAGCTTGTTTATCTCATCATTCATTTTCTTGGTTTCATCGTTTTTAGTTCTGAGGACTTCTTTGAGCCTACTTTTGGTAATGAACATTTCATTGATCTTCTATTTTTCTTCCTACTATCTCTTCTCCTCATCTTTTACGCTTAATTAAATATTCTCAAGCTCTTTTTACAACTGCTTCAAGTAGACTTGCTTCTAAACTTAGTTTTGCTTGAGTCGCTTCGAATGAGTTTTCAGGTTATTGCTCCTATTTTATAGGTGATCGATTTGTGAAAGATTCTTAAGCTTACCTAAATTCACATCCAAAAGGTTTATTTTCTCCTCAAGGAAATTCCTCATTCTGATGATGTAATTGGAGAGATGTTGCCTTTTATTCAAGACCTATTGAAGGGCAGCGTCTTGTCGAAGTTTTTCTTTGCGTACTTCGGGGGCATTGATGGATAGTTCTTTTTTTGCCTGTGATATCTCAATTTAAAGCTTTTCTATTCGATATAGACTTTGCTAATACTACCTTGCCTTGTCCATAATCTCCCTCTCACGCTCAACTTTCAATCCTGCTAATTCATTTTTTTGCAATCTGTTTTGCGCGGCTTCCTATTTGATATCTGCGATCTGCTTTGTTTTTACCAGAAAAGCAGGTCTTTCCATCATCTTCGTCCTTTAAACCTCAGTTAGCTCACTTGTGACAGCTGCTTCCTCCTCCCTTAATTTTTTTTATTACTTTTGAAGAAGCTTCAATCTGCCCAAAATGACCTAATTACTCGCCTGCACCTTTTTATTCCAGTTTGAAAGGCTAACTAAGTGGCTGAGGATAGCCAATTCTCGACTGTTTTGAATATTCTGATAGGATTGGTTGGGAGGGTTGGGATGAATAATATCGGTTAGGCGCAATTAAAAGTTCGTTGCTTTGAAAATTTCCTTCGCAACTAAGAAGTCACATATGAATTAAATGGATTACCGATGTCTGTCGAGATCTTAGCTGATTCTATAGGATTACATTGCCAAGATGCTTCGTAAAAATGTTGGCTAAAAGTGGCTAATTGTCTCAATGATAGCCTTGAGAAGAGTTTTGCCGTCTCGGAAATGTTCTATCATTGCTCTTTCTGAGCCAAAGCCGTAGCCCTTGTCATTTAAGAACAATAACACTTTATCTGCTGTAACAACTGCTAATTCCATTTATAATTTATGCCGCAAAATTATCAAATTAATATATCATCCACCCTAGCTCAAAATTATCATTTTTTATGGTCCTAAATAAAATTTCATGTTTTATAAACCATGCAAAGGGATAAATAAATGATGATTGTATGCATGTATACATGAATTTAAGATCAGGCATTTACTTGGTAATAGCTCTTAAGAATATTCCAGCTGCTTTTACCCATAAACCACTCAGGGACTTACTCATTATTCTTAGCCATTTTCCTCATCTGTGATCCAGAAATCATCTCGAATTCTTATTTCGATTCTTAGTTGAATTCCATAAGCTATTTCATTACTTTGTTCCAAGCAATAACTTTGAAAGGAATGATTTATGTCTTTATGTAATTTAGTTTGATGGCGATTTCAATGACCCTCTGCCCATCGAAAGGATCGTAAAGATCAGCACTTGGGTTCAATGGATGCTTAATTCCTGCAGGATCGCGACCTACAACCATATAGTTGATGCCGAGCATTTCTCGTGACTTAATATGCCATAAAACCTAAAGGGGGCCAGCGTAGTACATCGGAGATGGCCATATCGCCAATTCAAACACAATATCCTTGAATTTATCGTTATTCTTAAGCAGCTATTCATGCTGCTTGACCCTCACTGGAAGAGGAACATCATCATCCTTTACCCACCCGCCACAGGGGTGTAATAACAGCATTGGCTTTTTATAGCCCTTTTTAATCAGTGAATTTCTAGCATTTTATAATAAGAATAAATGGCCATTATGAAGGGGGTTGCGAAGTTGAAAACCAAAGACACAGTCAGCACCTACACTCTTAATGATATCCTTGAGCTATTACACGTCTTTTCTAAGGTAGTCAAGTCCATCATTAAAAAATATTCTGAGGCATTTAAAAATTAACTTTTCACCTGATAATATATATTATCCTTTATTTTTCAACTGTTCTATTTTAGGATGCTTTTATGACGAAATTCCAAAAATTTTATTCGAAAATTCTTCAAAACGAAATAGTTCGAATTGTGGATTTTATAAGATAGCAATAGTTGATTTGTTGATTGGGTTAATAAACCTTACCTTTATGTTGCTATGGTTTTTGCTTTTCTCAGCGAATTCTTTGGAGACGAGGGTAAACAAAGGTATGGGTTGAAAATATCGCTAGTTTGCGATAGAGTATGTCTTGAAGTAGATGGACTAGAGTATTTGATGATAATTCATAAATGAAGGAACCTAGGTCCATTCTGAATAAGCAAACCATTACTTTGCAAAAATACCTGAAGAAGGTTCAAATCATCCATATCACAGGTGTAGTCAACATATTAGTAAAGTTGGACTTAATCTACTTGACTGAATAAGTAACTTTTGAATAAGTAATTCGTAAGTTTCGCAAAAGATTCTTCAACAGTTTCATTGCCTGAATTGATTAATAGCTAGCAATCTTTTGAAGGCTCATAGGGATCACTTACACCTGTAAATTTAGGTATAAGCCCCTATCTAGCTTTTTTGTATAGTCCTTTAGTATCTCTTTATTCGCAGATTTATAATGAGGTATTCACAAATACCTCAAAATACTTCAAATTGTTGGATTAGTGAAGGCGCCTTGCTTTGTCTCTATCCTCCCTATAAGGAGATATACAAGCAGTAACAACAATTAAACCCTCCTGATTTAACATTTTCGCCATCTCGCTCACCCTCCTGCATTAGAAACACTAATACCGAATATTTTATGATCTGTCTTATCTACTAAACCCAAGACCCATATTAATCCCTGTTCTTAATTTATCGCCATCTAAAATTATGACTTTGCGCCCATACTGGTCTTACAATAGGGATTTTAACGCACACGCGAGAGTACTCTTACCTGCTCCACTTAAGCCAGTCATCCATATTGTAATTCCTTGATTTTAAGTACAAACTTTCATTTTAATAATAAATACTTAAGATTTGAAGAAATATTAAAAGACTAATTAGTTACATTCTATTCGAATAGATAATTTTATTTACCAAATAAGTGGGTTCTCTTTTTTTGTTGACTGCTACTGGTATAAAACCTCACAATTAAAAGATAGTTTTAAGGACTCCTATTGCATAAAACAAATCAATAATATTCAGTACTTAAATCTTCGGATTAATAACTAAGAAGTTAAGTGCATCTGAATAAGTTAATAATCGATTGATTATGAATTAAAACGATATCTCGTAAATTCTGCCTTCTCCTTAAGAAAATAACAATCCCTTTATCGAATTGAACTTCACTAAATCTAACAAACCTGCAGTGTAATCCAAGGTATTCCAAAAGATATTCTACAAAAAGCGTACTTCCTTAATAAGCAAGGCTCCATGAAAGATCTTCTCTAATAACGCACCACTCTTTGCTTAGAACTCGGCCTTACTTCATCCAGGAAATCATTCAACCCTATCAACCGTGAACAACTTGCTTAGCATTTCTGCTCCATATTTTCAGACGGGCCTTCACTCCTTAACTAAGTCAGTTGGACAATCATCGAGGATAGAGGAACCATATATGGATTCCTGGCAACTGAATAAAAGTATGTTCCTCACTGTAAATTTTGTAATTTTACTGTATACGTTTCGATGCGTGGTAAAAGTGGAAGAATAGTCTGCAGTAATTCTAAATGCAAGACAAAGTTGCTAAGCGAATTCGAGATCGAGCTAAGTGAGATGGTAGTTCGAGATAATAAGGGAGTTCAAAATCGTTCATCGAAGGCCATTTCTCGAGTGTAATAAAAGCA
>JACCDV010960036.1_pt1 | contig 11608 bp, 11 predicted proteins | sample 7446131 | NCBI WGS metagenome assembly JACCDV01 (sample SAMN15323448, study PRJNA562643) | freshwater metagenome | isolation source: river surface water | place: USA:Blue River Watershed | collected 2017-08-17
ACATTGGCGATCATCATGCCAAGTGTCGTCCCGGCGGCAACCCACAAAACCGACTGGTATTGCGCGCCGAGTGCGATGGTCGCGACCTGTGTCTTGTCACCCATTTCGACAATGAAAAAGGCGATCGCGGTGGTCAGAAACACGCTGCCCCTGTGCGCGACATCGCCTTCATCCTCATCAATTGTGTCAGGAACCAGCGTCCACAGCGCCATTGCGACAAAACCCAATGCCACCGCCCAGCGGAACCAGGGCGCGTCAAGCAGGCCCGCCACCTGCTGCCCGGCAAAGGCCGCCAACGCGTGGTTGAGCAGTGTTGCTGCAAATATCCCCGCGATAATGGGCAGCGGCGCGCGAAAGCGTGTCGCCAATACGATGGCGAGCAGCATCGTCTTGTCGCCGATTTCGGCAAAAGTGACGACCGCGGTCGAGGCAAGAAAGGGTTCCATTCGAATTCTCCGGGCCGGACAGGAAACAGACACAATGCCACCGGCCACCTCTGTCCGGCCGGAACAGGTCGCCAATGCCATTGGTCTCGCCTTGAGCGACAGGCCTTTCGACAGTCGCCGCCCCTTATGCGCCATGGCCTCTCGGCCAAATATGTTGACGCACAACCCGTTCCCAAGAACGGCTGGCTACTCCCCAGTTGACGCGCTAGCCTCTAGTCGAGCGGCTGAAAGGAGGCAAGCCATGACAAAGGCGGAGAACAAGACGCAAGCGACTGTGACGCGTGTCGAAGATTTTGTCACAGGCATAGCGGACGAAAATCAACGCGCCGATGCGCGCAGCCTGATCGCAATGATGATGCGGTTAAGCGGTGAACCTGCGACAATGTGGGGGCCGTCGATCATCGGTTTCGGCCGCTACCGTTACCGCTACGACAGCGGCCGGGAAGGCGAAATGTGCCGGATCGGATTTTCGCCGCGCAAGGGACAGACGGTGCTGTATCTGATTGACGGCTTTGAGGGCCATGCTGAAATGATGGCCAAACTAGGCAAGCACAAGACCGGCAAGTCCTGCCTCTATGTGAAACGGCTCTCGGATATCAATCTGGTGGTGCTCGAAGACATGTGCCGGTCTTCGCTTGCCTATATGGCGGCGAAATATCCGGAAAGCTGATCAACGATCAGTCGACGCCACCCTTGCCGCGCCCGGCCTGCCGCCGCTGGAAGGCGCGCTTCTTGCTTACCCAACGTGCATAAATAACGATGCCAATGAGCGCCATTGCGCCCAAAATGGCGAACGCGAGAATTTCGCGATTTTCCATCTAACTTCTTTTACCCGATGAGAGATCGGTCATTTACTGACCTTGGTTTGATGTGCTTCAAATTAGCGTAAGCGATTTCAAACTCAAGGTGGTAAAAAGGTGTATCGCGCCTACTCCTTAATAGTCAGCCGCACGTGCGACCAGCAATGTTGCATTGGGGCCGGGAACAACCGGTGCAAGGCTTTCGAGCAACAGGCATTCCCCTGGCCCTGCCGCCACACCACCAATTTGCGTTTCGCCCTTGATCGGGATCACCCAATAGGGACCATCACCATTGATCTGGGCAAGTGCAGATGTGCTGTTGACATGGTCAAGTTCGAAAAACGGGCCATCAACCAGCCGCATATTCCCTTCTGCTCGTCCGGATCGGGCATCGGCATAAGGCGCCGCCTTCGACACCGCGACCCCATCATCCAGATGAAGTTCGCGCGGTCGGCCATAATCATACAGCCGATAGGTAATGTCGGCATATTGCTGCACCTCAACCAAAGTGATGCCAGCGCCGATCGCATGGACGGTTCCTGCCGGGATGTAAAAGAAATCCCCCGGCTGCACCGGCTTCCAGTCCATCAACTGCTCAATCTCGCCCGAAAACGACGCGGCACGCAATTCATCAGCTGACATAGGCTGCAATGTGCCCATGCCGAGCACTGCACCGGGCTCTGCATCAACGATATACCAGCATTCCTCCTTGCCCGAAGGCAGGCCGCGCTGCTGTGCCTGCGCATCGGAAGGGTGCACCTGAATCGAAAGCTTTTCCGATGTAAACAACCATTTGACAAGGATCGGCAGCGGCGCGCCATCGGGAGACTCATACCAGATCTCTCCAATCTGGCGCCCCCCCAAATCACCAAAGGCTGCGGGAACATCGAAGCGCCCCCAGGGCTTTTCCACGAAATGCTTGTCGAGTTTCATGACCTTCGCCTAACAAAGATTTTCCGCTTTTGCACCGCCCAAACTAACGCTAGGGGATTGGCATAAAATAACTCTCCCCAGGCGCCATTGTTCACATTGGAGCCAAATAAATGACCGCATATACCAACCGCGCCGGCCTTCAGGTTGCAGAAACGCTCGTCCGCTTTGCAGAGGAAAAGGCGCTGCCCGGCACCGGCGTCGAAGCAAGCCGTTTCTGGCAGGGCGTTGCCGACATCCTCGCACGCTGCGCTCCCGTCAACCGGGCGCTGCTGGCCCGGCGCGACGAAATCCAGACGCAGCTTGATAACTGGCACAAGGCAAATCCCGGTCCGATTACCGACATGACGGCCTATCAGAAATTCCTGACCGAGATCGGGTATCTTGCTCCTGTACCGGTGGGCTTCCAAATTGGTACGCAGAATGTCGATGCCGAAATCGCGACCATGGCCGGGCCTCAACTCGTCGTTCCGGCGCTCAACGACCGCTTCGTTCTTAACGCCGCCAATGCCCGCTGGGGTAGCCTTTATGACGCCCTTTACGGCACCGATGTGCTAGACGCGCCGCCTGCGCGACCCGGCGGTTACGACACGGCACGCGGCGACGCCGTGATTGCCTATGCCAAGGCGTTCCTTGATGATGCTGTGCCGCTGGCCAGCGGAAGCTGGGCCGACTGGGACGGCGGCGATTTGCAACTGGCCGATCCTGCCATCCCCATCTTGCGCCGCGGCAGCGATATTTTGCTACGCAACAATGGTCTTGGCATCGAGATTCGCATCGACCGCGACCATCCGGTGGGAAAAACCGACAAGGCCGGCATTGCAGACGTCATCCTCGAAGCCGCACTTACGACCATTATCGATTTGGAGGATTCGGTCGCTGCCGTCGATGCTGAAGACAAGGTGAAGGGCTATAGCAACTGGCTCGGCCTGATGCGGGGCGATTTGACCGCCAGCTTCGACAAGGGTGGTTCCACCATGACCCGCGCGCTGGAGGATGATCGCGAGTGGGACGAGGAACTGCTTCACGGCCGTTCGGTGATGTTTGTCCGCAACGTCGGACATTTGATGACCAATCCGGCGGTGATCCTGCCCGACGGCAGCGAGGCACCCGAGGGGATACTCGACGCGGTTTTCACCTCGCTCTGCGCGATGCACGACCTGCTCGGCCTCGGCAAATATCGCAACAGCCGCGCGGGCAGCATCTATATTGTGAAGCCGAAACAACACGGCCCCGATGAATGCGCCTTCACCAACGATCTTTTCGATGCTGTCGAAGACCTGCTCGGTCTTGATCGCCACACGATCAAGGTTGGCGTGATGGATGAAGAACGGCGCACCAGCGCCAATCTGGCTGCATGCATATATGCCGTGCGCGACCGGATCGTCTTCATCAACACCGGCTTTCTTGATCGCACCGGTGATGAAATGCACAGTGCGATGCAAGCCGGCCCGATGATCCGCAAGGCCGACATGAAATCAAGCGCCTGGATCCACTCCTATGAAGCACGCAATGTAGCCATTGGCCTTGAATGCGGGCTTTCTGGTAAGGCACAGATCGGCAAGGGCATGTGGGCAATGCCTGATCTGATGCGTGCAATGATGGAACAGAAAATCGGCCATCCCGAATCGGGTGCCAACACCGCATGGGTCCCGTCACCTACCGCCGCCACCCTGCACGCAATGCACTATCACAAGGTTGATGTGTTCGAAGTGCAACGGGAACTGGCGGACAGGGAAACCCCGTCGCTCGACGCCCTGCTGGCCATTCCTGCCGCACCGCGCGGCCATAACTGGTCAGATCAGGAAGTGCGCGAAGAACTGGAAAACAATGCGCAGGGCATATTGGGCTATGTCGTGCGCTGGATCGATCAGGGCGTTGGATGTTCGAAGGTTCCCGACATCCACGACATAGGCCTGATGGAAGACCGGGCCACGCTGCGCATTTCATCGCAGCATATCACCAACTGGCTGCTCCATGGCGTGTGCACGCCCGATCAGGTTGATGCCGCCTTCGCCAAGATGGCCGCCAAGGTCGATGCGCAAAATGCGGGCGATCCGCTCTACGAGAAGCTGGAAGGCGATAGCATCGCCCTGAAGGCCGCACGGGCGTTAGTCTATGAAGGCGTCGCCCAGCCCAGCGGCTATACCGAACCCCTGCTGCACAAATACCGGCTGGAAAAGAAGGCAATGGCCTGAAAGTCCGCGGAGAGGAAATGAATGACCTATATTCTGTGGGGGTCACCCCATTCGCTTTATACTGGAAAGATCCGTTCTTATTTGATCAAAAAGGGCGTGCCCTATCGCGAGCGCTGCCCCTCTGACCCCGACTTTGCGGCACATATTGGTCCAAAGGTCGGATTGGCGGTGATACCGGTTCTTGAAACCCCGCAGGGAGAGCTGATCCAGGATAGCGGTGCAATGATCGCTCGGCTCGAAGAATATCTACCCGAACCGCAGGTCGAACCTGTAACGCCAGTCCAGAAGTTGGTTTCATTGCTGTTCGATGCCTTTGGCTCAGAACATCTGTTACCCACCGCAATGCACTACCGCTGGTCCTACCGCGCGGAACAAGAAGAGTTTCTGCGTGCCGAATTTGGCCGGACAATGAAAGCCGATGTCGGACGTGCCGAACGCCGCGAGGCAGCCGCCCGGACCATGTCCTTTTTCAACGGCTTCCTGCCAAATCTGGGAGTTTTTCCGGAAACTGCTCCTGCAATCGAAGCGGCCTATCTGGATATGATTGAGGCCTTGGACGAACATTTTCAATGGCACCCCTATCTTCTGGGCGGACGTCCAAGCTGTGCAGATTTCGGGATGATGGCACCATTGTTCGCGCATCTGGGCCGCGATCCGGTTCCGGCAGGGATCATGAAAGCCAAAGCGCCGAACCTGTTCCGTTGGACTGAGCGCATGAATAGCGCTCCGGTCACCGATGGTGAGTATCCGAATTATGACGATCGTTACACGGAATCCGATACGGTTCCGGAAACATTGGAAGCGGTCATGAAGATCGCCTTTGCCGATTGGCTGCCCGGCCTGATTGTCGACGCACATTGTTTCAATGATTGGTCAGCCGACAAACTGAAGGGCGAGATTGTATCCGGCAGCGGCAAGCGCCAGGTCCACCCCAATATAGGTTCGGTCGAGTTTCCATGGCGCGGCATAACCTATCGTCGCGGCAGCCAGCCGCATATGCTTTGGATGCTGGCAGCCGCGCAAGAGCATTATCGTGCCATGACGCCCGCAGACCGCGCTTGCGCCGACGCCCTATTGAGCCGGACGGGAGGATCCGACGTGCTCGCACTCAAGCTAAACCGGTCGATGGAACGACAGGCGAATGTACTTGTTCTGGCCGACTAGCCGTTAATTGCCGGACTTCTCCATCCCCTTCGCCTTCCATTCCATCGCATTGCGCACGCGCCATTCAACGCTGGGGTGGGTGTAGAAGATTGCTTCCTGTAGCGCACTGGGCCGCGGGTAGCGATATTCGGCGGTTTTGACCAAGGCGCTGGCCAGCGCATCGGGCAGGTTCACGTGGCGCAGCGAGTAATTGTCTGCCTCACGCTCGCCCTGGCGGACGACAGCGTTCATTACCGGCTGTGCCAGCAGCGACAGCAAGCCGACGATGAAAATGAGCACCGGCAGGCCCTGTGGGTCACCAATGCCAGCATTGCTGCCAAACGCCCTCGCAAAACGCGGGAACAACCGGTCGGCAAGAAAGAAGAAGGCAATGGAGAGCAGCACAAGCACCCCGACCATCCGCCAGATATGGCCGCTGACATAATGGCCGATTTCATGACCGGTCACAGCCTTCACCTCGTCCAGCGAGGCGCCTTTCAGCGCAACATCGGAAATCGCGATGCGCTTTGATCCAAAAAGGCCAGAGACATTGGCAGTGAAATTGTTCGACTGGCGCGAACCGTCATAGACGAAAATCCGGTCGGCAGGGATGCCCGCCTCTGCCGCCATGTCGACCAGCGCGGCCTTTACCGGGCCATCCTGCAGCGGTTTATATTCGTTGAACAAGGGTTCTATCAGCACCGGTGAAAGGATCATCGTTGCTGCCCCTGCAAAAGCCGCAAGCCCGCCTGACCATAACCACCAGCGTTTTCCGGCCTTGCGGATCAGTGCATAAATGCCGAGGAAGAACAGCGCGCCGAGCAGGCTGGAAATCACGGTTCCGATCGCATCCTGCATCAGAAAGTCGGAGAGCGGCTGGCTGGTGCGACCATAGGATTTCTCAAAACCCCATTCTTGATAGATGCCCCAGGGCAGACCGATAATTGCAGAGGTAAGGAAATAGGTAAGGCCGACCAGCCAGGTGCGCAGCGACCAGCCGCGCTTTTCGAGCTTGGCTGCTACCCTGTCGAGGATACCGGTGCGGACAATAATCCAAGTAACAAATGCCGAGACAATGAAGCCCCAGAGCAGCATCCAATGACTTGCGCTGGTATAGTCCGCCGCCTTTTGCAGCGCCTCGGGCCCAAGACTGTCGATATAGCGCGCGGTTTCCGCCGCTGGATTGAATGCCATCTGCTTTCCCCCTTTAAACTGTATTGCCAATACAATACAGCAGGGGTGATAAAGTCAAGCCTGTTGGCGCGGTCAGCCCAATGCGTCGATAAACCGTTCAGCATCAAGCGCAGCCATGCAGCCCGTACCCGCACTGGTGACCGCCTGGCGATAGACATGGTCCATCACATCGCCGCAGGCAAAGACACCGGGCACGCTGGTTTCCGTGGCCTGCTGTTCGGCGCCGCCGCGCACCTTGATATAGCCGCCCGCCATATCGAGATGACCTTCGAAAATCTGGGTGTTGGGCTTGTGCCCAATGGCGATGAAGACACCGTGGAGATCAATATCCTCTGTGCCGCTGCCGTCGGTCGCGGCGATCCGCATGCCGGTGACCCCGGTTGCATCACCTAGCACTTCATCAAGCCTGTGGTTCCACTTGATCGTGACCTTGCCTTCGGCTTCGCGCGCAAAGAGGCGATCTTGCAGGATCTTTTCGGCTTTCAACTTGTCGCGGCGGTGCACCAGCGTCACATGGCTGGCGATATTGGCAAGGTAGAGCGCTTCTTCAACCGCAGTATTACCGCCACCGATCACCGCCACCGGCTTTCCGCGATAGAAAAAGCCATCGCAGGTCGCACAGGCCGACACGCCCTTGCCCATAAAGGCCTGTTCTGATGGCAGCCCCAAATATTGGGCGCTCGCGCCGGTCGCGATGATCACGGCGTCGGCAGTATAGTCGCCTGCACCTCCGGTGAGCACGAGAGGCCGCTTCGAGAAATCGACCTTTTCGATATAGTCATGCTCAATCCGCGTTCCGAAGCGTTCGGCGTGCTTCTTCATCCGCTCCATCAGTTCAGGGCCCATTACACCTGCATCGTCACCTGGCCAGTTGTCGACCTCTGTGGTGGTCATCAACTGTCCACCGACTTCTACCCCGGTGATGATCATCGGCGAGAGATTGGCGCGCGCGGCATAGACGGCGGCGGTGTAGCCTGCCGGGCCGGAGCCGATGATGATGACGGAGGCGTGACGATCGGACATTTGGGCGATTCCTTGCTGATTGGCGACAGCACATAGGCAGCGCAGCGGCTGCGGCCAAGCCCTGCCTAAAACTATCCACAATAAGTCACCAAAAAGAGGCTTCCCTTCCCGACAAGCGCCTTATATCAGGCCGCCAAATCCGTGATCGAACAGGGGAGTTAAAGCATGCCCACCATTACCGTCATTGCCCGCAACGGTGAAGCCCGCGACGTCCAGGCCGAAAATGGCCTGTCACTAATGGAAGTGATTCGCGACAATGGCTTTGACGAACTGATGGCGCTGTGCGGCGGCTGCTGCAGCTGTGCGACTTGCCACGTCTTTATCGATGCTGGTTTTGCCGACAAAGTGCCGACGATGAGCGAGGACGAAAACGACCTGCTCGATTCGACCGACAGCCGGAACGACCAGTCGCGCCTGTCGTGCCAGATTCCCGTCAGCGATGCGCTTGACGGCCTGACCGTCACCATCGCGCCAGAGGATTGATCGCAGTTTTACAGCAGACCTAAACCGCCGTCACCAGACCGATGACGGCGCCGGTCATGGCTGACCCCAAATTGCCTGCAATCCAGCTTTTCATGCCAAGCGCAGCCGCTTCTCCCCGCCGTTCGGGGCAGAGCGTGCCGATAGTTGAAACCAGCAGGCCGACGCTCGCCAGATTGGCGACGCCGCACAGTGCATAAGTCACAATCAGCATCGAACGCGAGCCAAGCGTGCCCGCGGGCAGTGCCGCAAGATCCAGATAGGCGACATATTCGTTGAGAATCGCCTTGGTGCCCATCAGCGCACCAGCGTTTCCGGCCTCTTCCCATGGTACGCCGATTGCCCACATCAACGGCGCGAACAGCCAACCGAAGATACGGCGCAGCGTCAATTCCTCTCCACCCACCAGCGGCAAGATGGAGAGCATCTGATCAACAAGCGCAACCAGCGCAAACACCACGATGATCACCCCGATCACCGCGAGGAACAACTGCACGCCGTCCATCGTGCCGCGGATGATCGCATCGATACTGCTGTCATAACGCAGACTGCTGTCTTGCGAGTTGGTCGCGGTCTTGTCATCGCCCGGTACCATCAATCGCGCAATCAGAACGGCTGCTGGCAACGAGATGAGCGAGGCTGAAATCATATGGCCGACAGCATCAGGTACGGTCTTCGACAAGGTTGTCGCGTAGAGGATCAAGATCGCGCCCGAAATGGTCGACATGGTTAGCGCCATCACCATGAACAGTTCGGCGCGGCTCATCCGTTCGAAATAGGCGCGCAACACCATCGGTGCTTCGACTACACCAAGGAAGATATTGGCCCCGCCGCCCAGCCCGACAACGCCACTGACCCCCATGGTTCGCTGCATCGCCCAGCTTAGCCCCCGCACGATCCAGTCGAGGATGCGCCAATGCCACAGCAGCGCCGAGATTGCCGAAAAGACGATCACCAGCGGCAATATCTGAAATGCGATAATTAGCGGCGGTTGCACACCATCTTTCAGATCAAACGGCATGGGTGCGCCGCCCAAATAACCGAACATATAGCTCGATCCGACAAGGGTCGCCTTTTCGATCGCCTGCACCGCATGATTGGCCAAGCCAATTATGTCCCAGACAAAAGGCACGCGCACGATCAGCAATGCCAGCCCGATCTGCAGCGCCAAGGCACCTGCGATCCAGCGCCAACCCGGCCGCGCCGCCCGGTCTTCGGAAAGGCCCCAAGCAAGCAGCAGAATAAGCGCAATGCCGATCAGCCCCTGAAATTGCAGCAGCCAACCCACCCCGTTAACCGCGCAGTGCGGAGGTTATTGCCTCAGCCGTTACCGGATAGCCGAAGCCTTCTGGAATGCAGATATGCGTCACCCCGTCGCGTTCCTCGACATAAGTCAGCATGAGTTCGGAAGGATATTCCGCAGCATGGGCTGCGGTGTCGGCAAAGCTCTCAAAAAGCGCCAATCGTTCAAGGTTGCGCACCGTGGGGAAGATCGCCTTCACTTCCTTGCGCGCCAACCGATCGAGCACGCCCTGGGCGCTATCCCAGAACAGCATCCGGTTTTCGGTATTATCGACCACTGCGGGCAAATGCGTGTCGCCTGCATCGAGCAGGTAAAAACGCGTGTCAAACACCCGCGTTTCCATGCTCGGCGGGCGCCAGCGTGCCCAGGGGACGAGTTGGTCCAGCCGCGGCGTCCAGCCATAATCGTCACAGATTTCCTTCAGGCTCGCGCCATCGTGCAACGCTGCCCGTGCTTCCGCGCAATCGGCAGGATTGCTGACCCCGTCCAATGCGAGGGCAAGCCCTGCCTCCTCGATTGTTTCGCGAATGACTGCCAGCCGCGCTGCGGCTTCATGCACATCAAGGCCATGATCGAGAATGCCGGCAAAGGCGCGGTCATGATCGTCTACCTTGCCGCCCGGAAAGACGACCGCTCCGCCGGCAAAGACCATCGATTTCACCCGCTCGACCATCAGAATCAACGGCGGACCGCCCTCGGGATTGTTGCGGAAGATCACCATGGTGGCAGCGGGAGTTGCAGGCGACATCACTTCGCCGGTAACGGGATGGATTAGTTTTTCATCGGACATCGGACGCCTTGCAACACTAAAAGAGCGTGCTGACAAGCCATGATTTTTTACACGAAGGGTTTTGGCAATTCGCGCGTTATGAAGAGGTGACAGGCCATGACGAGTAAAGCAGCCCCCGAGCCGGCATCGGCACATGAAAGCGACGACGCGCTGATGGCGCGCGTAAAGGCACGTGATAAGGATGCGCTGCGCCAGCTGGCCGAACGCCATGCAGAACTGCCCTGGCGTATCGCATACCGCATGCTGGCAGACCCGACCGAGGCAGAAGATGTAGCGCAAGATGCACTTTGGCGACTGTGGCAATTTGCCGACCGGTGGCAGCCGGGCGGCCCTGGCGTTGCCGCATGGTTGACCCGCATTGCCACCAATGCCAGCCTCGATCGGTTGCGGCGGCGGCGCTTCCTATCTGACGAGGCGGTGCCAGAACGCCGCGATGAAAGCCCGTTGGCCGATAGCGCAATCGAAACCAACCAACTGCGCGCTGCGGTTGCTGCTTGCATTGAAGCACTGCCCGATCGCCAGCGCGCGGCGGTGGTGCTGACCTATTATGAGGAACAACAGAACCGCATCGCGGCAGAGGTTTTGGCGATGCAGTTGAAAGCATTTGAATCGCTGCTATTCCGGGCGCGCGCCAGCCTGCGCAGTTGCATCGAAGGAAAGGGCGTCACCGCATGAGCGATGCCGCCTTCCCATCACATATTACCGCCGCGCTTGACCAGTTGTCGCCACCTCCGCTGCCCCGGGGCTTTGCCGACCGACTGGTTGCACGGATCGAGGCAGGCGACCTTCCGGCAAACGCCGAACAAGGCAGCCCGCCTTTACCGCTCTCGCGCCGCCATGCTACCGGCGTCTGGCGGCGTTCGGGCCGATTGGGAATGGCCGTCGCTGCGCTGGGGATCGCCTCTGCAACCGCCGCTGCCTCCGGCGCCTTTGGCGATCCGATCTATGTCCCGGTCGTCAGCGAGACGCTGGCAAAGGCAAAATTCGTCGAACTGCCATCAAAAGTCGCCGCTGCGCCAAAAGTAGAAAGCAAAACGATCGAAGCCCCAGCGCCGGCTAGCGACGTAGCGCAAATTCCGGAAGCCGATCCGATCAAGGCACGACAGGCACTGCGCGATCTGCACCAGCGTCTGCGCGCCAATCCCGAATTCCGCCGACTGCCGCCCGACGAACGGCGCGCAATGGCAAGGCAGGAAGTGCGGGCAATGATCGACCGTGGCGAAATCAACATTGATGACCTCAAGGCCAGCGCGGTTGCAATGCAGGCACGGCGGGCAGGGGTGATCGAGGCACGGAGCGAT
>JACCDV010099874.1_pt1 | contig 11607 bp, 9 predicted proteins | sample 7446131 | NCBI WGS metagenome assembly JACCDV01 (sample SAMN15323448, study PRJNA562643) | freshwater metagenome | isolation source: river surface water | place: USA:Blue River Watershed | collected 2017-08-17
TACTGCAGCCACTTGGACTGTACTGAATGCAGCCCAAGCGGGAACAACCGCTAGTCTTACAGGACTGACTGCGGCTACTGTTTACAACTGGAGGGTACGCGCCACTTGCGCTGCCGGAGCCGGTAATTATGTACAAGCAGCCAACTTCACTACCTTGGTGAATTGCGGTAATCCCACCGGACTCACCACCGGTTCCATCACCACTACCAGCGCTGCCATCAGCTGGACAGCTGTTGCGAATGCCACCAGCTACCGCGTGGAATACAAGACCAATGCAGTGGCAACCTGGACGCTCCTTACTGCTTCACAAGCAGGTACAACTGCCAGCTTAACCGGACTTGTTCAAGGAACAGCCTACAACTGGAGGGTACAGGCAACCTGCCCAGCCGGAACTGGAAATTTTGTGCAGGCCAATTTCAGTACTACTGCACCCAGCTGCGCCAGTGTATTGGATAACGCAACCAATAACACTACTGCAGGTTCTGCTGTGATACCGTTCAACACCAACGTAACCGGATTGATCAATGTAGGCAGTGATGTGGACCACTACCGGTTCACCATAACCACTGGCGGAACGATTACCATCACCCTGACTACCCTTCCTGCCAACTATAATCTAAGATTGATTAATACCAATGGTACTACTGTGCTGGTTACTTCTGCTCAAACAGGAACGAGAAATGAGACTATTACCCGCACCATGACCCCCGGAACCTATTATGTGCGCGTATATCCTACGAATACCAATACATTCAATGCCACTACCTGCTATACGCTCCGCGTAGCTTTGGGAACTGCAACAAGACTTGCGGATGTGGTTGCCGGAACCGCCAATGCCGGATCAACAGCTGCAAATTGTGAAGTGGCTGCAGGGTCTATGGTCGCCTATCCCAATCCCGTTCAAAATACACTCAACCTGAACCTCAGCGGCTTCAAAGGCAGTTCTGAAGTGGTGGTGTACAACATGAACGGTAAACGCATGCTCTCCAAACAAACTGCCAATTCCAATACAACTCTTGATTTTTCAAGGCTGTCAAAGGGTGTTTATATGATCCGCGTGTTCAACCCCAGCGGTAACAATGGCAATTTGAAAGTGATCAAGAACTGACAACAATCATTCCCAACATTTGAAAGCTCCTGCCATAAAAGCAGGAGCTTTTTTTTAGCTGATGAAAATCAAGTCGTCCTTCCCTGATAGTCATTGCATACGCATCTCCATTGTTTGAATTTTACGTCAATTGTTCACCCACAAAAACAAATTCAAATCATGAAAACAGATGCACAAATCCAACAAGATGTAATGGCGGAACTCAAATGGGAACCCTTTCTGCGCGCACATGAAATTGGTGTTTCAGTCAAAGATGGTGTTGTCACATTATCTGGTCAGGTGGATTCCTATTCCAAAAAATTGATGGCTGAAAAGGCTGCCAAAAAGGTTTCCGGCGTAAAAGCCATTGCAGAAGACATTCAAATTGGGGTTTCCAAAACCAGCTTGAAAACTGATGCAGAAATTGCCGCAGCCATTGTCAATGCCTTGAAATGGCACACACCGTTGATGAAGGAACAAATCAAGGTAAAAGTGGAAGATGGCCATGTTAAACTGGAAGGTGAGGTGGAATGGGAGTTCCAGCGTATCAATGCCAAGACAGCCATTGAAAACCTGGCTGGGGTAAGATCCGTGGCCAACCTCATCCTCGTCAAACCGAAAGTTGAACCAAAAGACATCAAAGCCAAGATTACAGCGGCCTTTCACAGAAGCGCAACCATTGATGCCAATCGTGTTACGCCTGATGTATCCGGCAACAAGGTTACCTTGTATGGTTCAGTTAGATCCATGGCCGAAAAGGAAGATGCAGAAACTGCTGCCTGGAATGCGCCCGGCATCACCATGGTGCAGAACAAGCTGACCATCGAAGAACCCAGTTATTCTTTTGAAGAAGGCTGAGATGCCAAAAAGGGGTCCGTTTGTATATAGATGGTTTGAATATCAAAAACATCCATGCAAACGGATTCTTTTATCCTAATCCTATAATTAGATATAACTGCATGTTGGCAGCAAAATCAATCGCTTTTTCACCATTCATCACAATGCGTTTATGCAGCAGTAACGTTTGGATAATCCCTAACGTCTAATCTGTTTAAATGATGAATGATGAGGTATAACTGGAGTATTAGTTTATTGACAGGCATTTTTTTATCTATGGCATTTACTGCTTCAGCGCAGTCATCAGGAACCATTGCAGGTACAATCAAACAGCAAAATGGGGAAGTCCTTGTAGGGGCAACTATACAATTGCTCAAAGCAGACAGCTCACTCTACAAGACAGCTATATCAGATAAATCTGGAAATTTTGAAATGGGGTATAAGGATGCATTACCACTCATCCTAAAAATTTCCATGATTGGTTATATTGACCATTACCTATCTGTATCGGATTCAAAGCAAATAAAAAATGCAAATCCAATCATCATCCAATTAGAAGCATTACCGGTATCCATGAAAGCAATTGTGGTGCAGGCCAAAAAACCCTTGGTGGAAATGAAAGCCGACAGGCTGGTGGTGAATGTGGATGCAGCACCCGGTAATGCCGGCAACAATGTTTTGGAAGTGTTGGAAAAAGCACCTGGTGTGGCAGTAGACAAAGATGGGAATATTTCCCTCAAAGGGAAACAAGCGGTATTGGTATTGATTGACGGAAGACCTACATACCTTACACCAGCAGACCTCGCCAACTACCTGAAGAGCCTGCCGGCATCAGCCATAGATCAGCTTGAGCTGATGACCAATCCACCTGCCAAATTTGATGCTGCAGGCAATGCCGGTGTCATCAACATCAAAACCAAAAAAAGCAAAACGCAAGGCTTCAATGGAACCTATTCAGGAAGTGTTGGTCAAGGGTTGTATAATCGCAACAGCAATAGCCTCCAGCTGAACTACAGAAAAAATAAAATCAATGTTTTCGCCAACAGCAGCTACAGCAATTGGGAAGGATTCAATGACCTAAACATTGAACGGATATTCAAAAATGACAACAACGACATCAAGGCAATATTCCAACAATTTTCGAGAGAAAGAAGTGATCAAAGAAACAACACCAACTTGAAACTGGGAATAGATTACCAATTGAACAGCAAAACCAATGTAGGTGCGGTAATTTCCGGATTCTCCAATCCTGAAACCATCGCCTTCAACAACAATACCCAACTGAACAATAAGTTCAATGCAATTGATTCTATCGTTCAATCTACCAACAACCTCTACAACAGATGGAAGAATCTTTCAGGCAATATTTACATGCAGCATAAAATCGACAGCCTGGGTAAAGAAATCACCTTTGATTTGGATCTCAGCCAATTCGGTTCTGAAGGAGGAAGTCTGTTGAAGAACAACAACTACGGTGCGGATAATATTTTTAAAAATGGTAATACCCTAAGGGGTGATTTTCCAGTTGATATTTCCATCCTGAGTGCCAAAACAGATTATACCCATCCACTGAAAAAAAATGCCAAACTGGAAGGCGGATTGAAATCGAGTTTTGTTCGAACAAACAATGCAGCCAATTTCTTCAATGTAATCAATGGAGTTGATCAAATTGATTTCGACAAAACCAATACCTTCACTTACCGGGAAAACATCAATGCTGCCTACATCAATTACAACAAACAATGGAAAAAATGGGGACTGCAAATGGGACTTCGGGCAGAGTATACGGATGTGCAAGGTGATCAGAAGGGTAATGCACAACGCAATGATTCCAGTTTCACGAGGTCTTATGTAAATCTTTTTCCAACCACCTACCTTTCCTATCAGGCAGATGACAAGCATCAATTCTCTTTGAACTATGGCAGAAGAATCGATCGGCCCGATTACCAATCACTCAATCCGTTTGTATTTTTCATCGACAATTATACCTATCAGGCCGGAAACCCATTCCTTCAACCACAGCTTACCAGCAATGTGGAACTATCGCATCTTTTCAAAGGTTTCCTGACGACTACACTCAATTACAGCAAAACCAATGGTGTATTTGCACAGTCATTCACGCAAAAAGATTTCGCAACCATTGTAAGCCAGTCGAATGTAGGTACCAGAACCAATATGGGTATTGCCATCAACGGACAGCTGGAAACGAAAAAGGTCTTTTCCACAAATATCTACCTCAACTATAGCCATGACAGCTTCCAAGGGGAAGTAAATGGCGATCCGCTGGACAACAAAATTAACATGTTGCTGGTGAGTGTAAATAACCAATTCAAATTCAACAAAGGATGGAGTGCGGAATTGAGTGGTTGGTACCGAACCAAAGGCATTGAAGGACAGATTATTATTAGTCCCCTCAGTCAGGTTACCCTTGCCGCCCAAAAGCAAATCCTTAAAAACAAAGGGACTTTGAAATTGGGGATACGTGACCTCTTCTATACCAATGCGCCCAAAGGCACCATCAACTTCAGCAATACCGCTGCAACATTTGCTAACCTGCGCGACAGCAGGATTGTAACCTTTGGTTTTGTTTACCGCTTTGGCAAAAATTTCAAGCCGGTTGTCAAAACCACAGGCAGCAGTGATGATGTAAAAGATCGTGTCAAAAAGAAAGAAAATTGAGCTTAAAACGTCTTCAAGCATTTAAGGCAACTTGAATATATTTGCCTGATGCGGATGCCGGGTGCAATCAAGTTGTCTTCAAAAAATATTGCTGCAACCTTGCAGTGGAATTGGTTGATCATACCGGTAGCTGTGGTAACGGGATTGCTTGTGGCACTATTCCTTTGGCTGCTTGACCTTACCACCAACACTTTTCGGTCTAACCCTTGGCTCATTTGGCTGATGCCGATCGCAGGCATCCTCATCACCTGGCTGTATGGTTTTGGAAAGGATTCTGGTAAAGGCAACAACTTGATTATCTCGGAAATCCAGCATCCAAGCCAGGGAGTGCCCACACGGATGTCGCCTTTGATTCTGTTCACCACCTTGTTGACACACTTGGTGGGAGGATCAGCTGGGCGGGAAGGAACAGCAGTCCAGATGGGCGGCAGTATCGCCGGCATCCCTTTCCGTTTTTTTCGGCTTGAAAAAAGCCAAAAACAAATGTTGTTGCGGTGCGGTGCTGCGGCTGGCTTTGGGGCCGTCTTTGGAACGCCATTGGCCGGTGCCCTCTTTGCAGTGGAATTCACCCATATCGGAAAAATCAAGTGGCGTGCACTACTGCCCTGTTTGGTTGCAGCCTTGCTGGCAGATGGAACGGTTAGTTTGACGGGGATCGGACATAGCCCTTACGCGATTAATTTTACCAGTGTCCATTTTTCATTTTTACCTTTTGAACCCTTGTTGCTCTTGAAAGTTGGGTTAGGTGGAATGGCATTCGGACTAACCGCAAGGCTTTATGTAGTGGTGGCTGAGGGCATCAAGACTGCCAGCCAGCGATACCTTGTCAATCCCTATTTGATTCCTGTTGCAGGCAGCTTATTGGTTTGGGGCATCTGTTTCCTATTAGGAACCTATGACTATCTGGGACTGGGTGTGGATAGTCCACGTGAAGGAGCTGTCAGTATCCTCTCAAGTTTTCATAATATCGACCAAGATCCTTTTGGTTGGTGGTGGAAGTTGCTGCTCACCGCCATCACCTTGAGTATGGGTTTTAAAGGCGGAGAGGTAACGCCCTTGTTCTTTGTGGGAGCGGCACTCGGGCATACCCTTGCTACTTTTGCAGGTGCACCGGTTGATCTGTTTGCCGGACTCGGACTGATTGCCGTATTTGCAGGCGCTACCAATACGCCATTGGCCTGCGTGGTCATGGGTATTGAACTCTTTGGAACCGATCACTGGATTTATATGCTAATCGCTTGTTTCGCTGCTTTTGCCTGTAGTGGAAAAAAAGGCATTTATTCGGCACAGGAATATGGATTAAAAGATTGAAAACCCAAATCAACATGACCAAAGAATTCTGGAACCAACGTTATGCCGAGCAGGAATATGCTTACGGAACAGAACCCAATGCCTGGCTCAAACAATGTCTCATTCAATTGGAACCCGGCAGCATGCTGGTTCCGGCAGATGGAGAAGGCCGCAATGGTGTTTTTGCTGCTCAACAGGGCTGGCAGGTCACTGCTTTCGACATCAGTGAAGAAGGGCGCAAAAAAGCACTGCTGTTGGCAAAAAACCGAGGGGTTTCCATCCAATACGACCTCGTCGATATGGAAGCAGTAGATTATCCGGATGCCGCTTTTGATGCCCTGGTGCTCATTTTCGCACATTTCCCGGCAGCTAAAAGAAAAGAATGGCATGCGAGGCTGAGCAGGATGATCAAACCGGGAGGCTACCTCATCGTAGAAGCTTTTCATCCCAACCACCAACAATATCAGCAAGCAAACCCAGCTGCAGGCGGACCCAAAGATCCCACGATGTTATACACCACCACAATGATGGCGAATGATTTTACTGATTGGCATTTTGAAGTGCTAAGAGAGGAGGAAGTGAGTTTGGAGGAAGGCCCTTATCATGCCGGAAAAGCTGCGGTAGTGCGGGTTTTGGCACGAAAAAAGTAGCCTATAAAAGTTTTCATTAAACCGTACAAATGTGAGGGGTGATTTAGTTAAAAAGGCTAACTGCACTTATAAATGAAGGTTTGAAAAAAAGTAATCCCCATCAACCTCCCTCACTTCACCGGGTTGAAGGTCGCCTAAGGAAATGTCTTCAATAGATGTGCGAATCAATCGGATACATGGATGTTTTACAGCCCCTACCATCTTCCTCACCTGGTGGAATTTGCCTTCCGTCAGGGAGATTTCCAACCAGGAATTGAGCACCTTGGGATGCAGCGGAATGAGTGGTTGAGATACCAGGGGTTCATGTTCGAGCAATTTGACCAAACAGGGTTGTGTCATTACCTGTTGGTCAAATGAGGAACTGATGGCAACACCGGCAGAAAGGGTCCGAACAGTTTCTTCGGTAACCGTTCTTTTCACCTGCACGAGGTAGGTTCGGGTATGCGGCTGCTTTCCTTGAAACAATAACCGCGTAATTCTTTTGTCTGTGGTAAGCAATAACAATCCCTCCGAATCCTTATCCAGCCTGCCAATAGCATGGGTACCCTCCGGGAAGTCAAAGTTGATATCACCCAGCAAACGCACTTTGTGTGTGCTCACAAATTGCGAGACCATATCATAAGGCTTGTGCAACAAGAAATATCGGTGCGGGACAGACATCCTACAATATAGTCATTTCACCTTATGGATATACTTGGCATGGATAAAGTATTCGAAAAAGCGTTTGTCGTAAAAATCAATATAAAAGACCAAACAACCACAAAGGAACAATATTCGAACTGCCTGTTTCAATACCATCTTTTACAACCCAAGCGTTGGGTATTTCGCGAATCTGTTTTTTTCCTTTGGATACGCCACCGATTTCAAGTGTAAATTGGTCATCAACCAAAAAATCTCCATAGACTGGAATGGAAAGCCGATGATTGACGGATAACATGGCTTGTACGAAAGTTTCTCTTACAGTCCCTGTTTGATATTGATTATTGGCCAGAGCATGCAACAAGGAAGTATTTTGCAAATAGATTTTTTCAGGTTTTTGCAAAAGTGCTGTACTGATTCCTGCTGGTTGCAAAAGCGAAATAATTTTTGCCTGTTCGAGATAATGCAGGTATGCATTGATTGAATTTCGATGCAACTGTGTTTTATCAGCAAGCTCAGAAATATTGGGTTTAAATGGAACCTGACGAGCAATCACTTCTATCAACTGAAGTAATTTTCGTGCATTGCGCATATTAAAGGTTGGTATTGCTGACATATCCGATTCCACAATTGTTCGCACTACTTGATTTAGTCTTTGGTATAACGTATCTGGCATGTTTACACCAAATGGATAATATCCAAATCTCATATAGTCTTCCAGGTATTCCAATGGCCTGAAACCTAACTTCATTATTTCTATGGAAACAACCTGTTTTTCTGCCAGTAATTGCTCAAAAGTCAGCGCAGGAAGCGTTATTATTTGCTTCATTTCAAGGTACTCTCTGTAAGAGAGACCTGCCAGATCATATAATATTGCCCTTCGACTCAAATCACCCACTTCTTTTGAAAGGTCAATGATGGAGGAACCTGTAAATACTATTTGTAAATCAGGAAAGAAATCATGCAAATTTTTGACTTCCCTAGCCCATTCCGGATATTTGTGTACCTCATCCAATGCCAATACCCGGCCACCTTCCTTATAAAACTGATCACCCGTGTCTTTCAAGGTGCTACCAGTAAAATACAAATCATCCAAAGAAAAGTAAGCAGCCTTATTTTTCGGCAAATCAAGTTTCTTGAGATGTTGCAATAAAAGTGTAGTTTTTCCAATACCCCTTGCTCCTTTAATTCCAATCAAGCGTTCATTCCAGTTGATTTTTTCATTCAAATAACGCCTGAAATCCATCCTAGTATTGGCCAGCAACCTGGCTGACTGTTCCAATAATATGGTCATATGCACATTTTAATGTGCAATTTAATGATATTTTTGCATATTTTAATGTGCATTAATCGAATATAAGCTGTCGCAATACAACTTTCCTCTCATTTCACCTTATGGATATACTTGGCATGGATAAAGTATTCGAAAAAGCGTTTGTCGAATGCAGTGCGCTGCTTCATGATGAGTTCGTCGTGCAAACCACTGTAGGCGGTGAACTTGTGATTGATCATCTGCAAGGTGGAAGCGCGGATATTGTTTTGTGATTTCACGTCTTTTCTGGCAATCCCCAGCACCTCATTGACTTGCAACACACTGGTCATTTTACCTGCAGCTGAATTTTTCAGGATGAGTTCCAACAATCCCTTTTCAACAGTGGTCAGTGTATCCGAAAACGGAACCGGACGACTGGCGGTCAGCTGCGTTGTTTCGGGTATTTGTTTTTCAACAGTTTCCTGAATCGACTCATTCGGGTTGATAGTAGCTGCAATTGTCGACTTTTCTTGAGGTTTACTAACCCCGCGTCTTCGCCACAACAGGATACCAGTAGCAGACGCAATCATCCCAACCAATACCAGTACACTGGATTGGCTGGGATGATTGGATTCAGGTTCGGTATAAAGAGCCTTGGCTGACCATTCAATATCTGCTTTGCCAAAAGACATCTTGTGGATGGTTTTATGGGTTGGGTTGATGGCATACAAGGAATCTTTGCCGCTGTACATCATCAAATGTTCAGATTGGTACCACATCTCTGATAGCTCCCTGGCTTTTGCGATACGGATGGAACCCAGACGATTGTTTTTAAAATCAAAAATTTTGACTTCTTTGAAAATAAATGCAATCATCCCCTCGGGAGCATTGAACATGGCCATTCCTGCCCATCCGGATCCTTTAAACACCTGACGGTCAGCGATTTTGGGCTTGTCCCACCAAAGCTTCGTTTGTAGATCAAGGCATTGCACATAAAGATTTTCATCATGCTTTTCGGTTTCTAAGATCCATTCGGGTTGGGGAATAGCATAGACAGCATAAATTTTGCCTCCCTTTACATCATAATACACCTGCGCATTGAACCATTGCCGAATGGGTACTGTAGTATTGCTTTTACAAACCGACCACGAGTTTGTCTTTTCATTGAAATACCGTAACTGTCCGTTGAACTGCCAAAAACCATAACCACCAAGGCTGAAAACTGTGTCTTTGTAAACAAAATTGAAAGCGCCGAAGTTGTACCCTTCATATTGCGAGGAATCCATTCTGCTCAGTTGACCTAGACTATCCATTTGTAAGAGCTTCCCTGTACCATCCAGCTGAATAACTACCTGTTTTTTGTGCAACATGTAATGGTGCCTGGTTCGGCCGAAGGAAAGTGGGTAATGAAAATCCCCTAAGGTATCTCCCATGAACTTGTAATGCAACAAGCCGTAGGGCGGATCTTTTTTTAGCGTTTGTTGCAGCTGACTCAGGAACGACTGTCCATGCAACACATTGATCATGCTGCTCAGCAACACAATACTGATTACGGTTAGAACAGGTGTAAGCAGTTTCGGTGATTTCATGGAGTCAAAATTATCCAATTATCCCATTCAAAACGGGTCACAGGATTATACATAATACATATGTTTAATATATAATTAATTGTAATTCAATACTTATAAATGGAATGAAAGAATTCAACTGCATTTCAGTTTTAGGTGGCGCTGAAATTTGGTGAATGATGAGGTTGGATGAATATTTGAAATAGAAAACATCAATCATTCCATTAATTTTTATCAAAAGCCGTTGTTAACCAAACCACCCAATGTCAAATTTTAAAAGAAAATTGCATGAAAAATGTATTCCGCTGGATAGTATGTTTTGGTTTACTGCTTTCACTCAGTCCGTTATGCTGTTCGGAGTAGTATTGAATTAAACATATATTAAATGCATACAGATTTGTATTTCAACGTCATATGATTGCTCTTATTTAATTACTTATAATTTCAACCTATACCTATTTCTCATTATTGTTATTAGCAAGAAGAAAAGCAACTTCATCTAATTAACTAAAATTAATTTTATGAAAAAGAATTTACTTCTTTACTGCCTTTTTGCCATTACTATTTTGTTCTCCAGTTGCTCCAGATCAATTCACTCTGGAAATGGAGGATTCAGTGATGTTTCTCTGAGTAGAAATTCTGATGAATACACTTTAAAAAGGTTGGACCCAATTGAATTGAGTGGGACTTCATTATTTGGTGTACCTGGATTTGGTAGTAATAACAAAAACAAAAATAAATATGGAATGATTTTCCGATTTAATGGAATTCAATTGGGAAGAACACCAAGAATACTTCCAATCCTTACCTTAGCTGCTTCTACTTATTTTTTGGGTAATCTTGCTCAAAGTGTTGCCGGCTTTAATAATCAGGGTAAAGAGATCTTACCAATTGGTGTAAACTACCTGGTTGCCTTCCCAATTGCCGGAATAGCAAATAATATTGCTTGGTCAGGAGCAGCTACTAGCGGCCTAACAAATCAAGTTTATTATAAAATGACAAATGAAAATCCTGATATAGATGTTTTTTTAAATCCCAAATACCAGGTTGAATATAAACTTGGCTTATTTAATCAAAAAGCATCTATTAAAGCAAATGTCACTGGTGCAACTTTAAAAATAAAATAGGTCTAGATAGAATTAGCCAAAAAAACTTCCTTCTCCTTTTGGATACATATAACCAAAAGGAGATTTTTTTTTAGGGCTAATATTTACTCATGAGTATCAGAGAAAGATTTTGTTCTTTCATTCTCCTGTTAATACTTTTTTTGTTTTCAAACCAAGGTTCTTCAATTCGGTAGCTTGCTGAACGAGGTTACCTGCTCCGGTGGTAAGTTGCCCTTTGGCATTATTGAAGGCCGTATTGGCTTCTTCAATTTTGATTCCAACTTTGTTCAGGTTCTCAACAAAACCTACAAACTTGTCATACAACAAGGCACCTCTCCTTGCAATATCAAGGGCATTCTGGTTCTGGTACTCCCGTTTCCACAGATCAGCAATGAGTTTCAAAGAGGTGATGAGGTTCGTTGGACTCAACAGCAGAATCCTTTTGTCATAAGCAAAATTCCACAAGTCCGGATCACCTTGCAATGCAGCAATATAGGCA
>JACCDV011083911.1_pt1 | contig 11605 bp, 5 predicted proteins | sample 7446131 | NCBI WGS metagenome assembly JACCDV01 (sample SAMN15323448, study PRJNA562643) | freshwater metagenome | isolation source: river surface water | place: USA:Blue River Watershed | collected 2017-08-17
ATACTGTAAACATATTTTCCACTCCAAATGCCTTCTATCATGGTTTCATAAAAATCCAGTATTATTTCAGTTATTTTTAGAGCTGCCCCAACTGCAGACAGCACTATGATACCCAAACCACCAAAAATTTTCGATAGAATATACGAAAAGTAGGTAGAATGAAGCCTAATTAATTAATAAAAGCCATTTTGGGAGTAGATTTTTTGCAAAAGCACAACAAATAGAAGATAATAATTGAATAAAAGATGAATGAGAATGAAGTTCAATAAAAAGTTGTGAATATTCCTTAATAATCTATCGATTGATTACTTTACACAATAATCATATAAATAATCAGGCAAGGCTAATGAATATAATCCACGCCAGTGCAAAATGAAAGAAATACTAGGAAAGAGAATGAACTGCTGTTCCTATACCACAATTGAATAAAGGATCGCGAGTCACATAGATAAACCCTTACTGTCCCCAGTCCTTTCCCCAACTGTTTTTTATTATCCAATAGTCGCCTGTGTATCCTACCAAAAGCACAGCATGGTTTATTTGAGAATTCCGAGAGCATTTGTATACTCCAGAATTATAGCTCTACCAGCCAACTGCACTTACTGCAGCCGCAATGGGCCCTTGAGTTAAAAGATTAATAATGGTGTCATCAGAAGTATAGTACTTGGAGACTCTTGAAGCATTGGATACGATAATAAGATCGGAAGTTGAGCAGACTCCATTATTGTTTGAGGAATAGGGAGAGTAGGGGAACTAGCTCTAATAAGGGAGGCCTTTTTATAAGGCTTTATCGATTGAATTCTAAAGGTACCCACCACTACAACTACTCCCCTTTGTGCATTTTAGTAGATACTGCTCTGAAAGATCAACGGAGTAGAGTCTATTGTTGAAGGCCCGCCCTTGAAGTATGAGGGAACTCTATGACATAGCCACAGTCGCAAACGACCAACAGGTTCCACAACCTCCTTGAGCTTTGGGAGGAGTCACAACTCCTTGGTCTCTCCAGTCGAGAGAGGAAGGAGAGTTGAGTTTTAAGTAGTTGCCTTAACTTTGCCGTTGCTGTTGTTACTCTTAACTCTTTTGATTTCTACCGATTTCTTAAATATTTGGAGGCAATAACAGGTTGTTTCTGTCTATATTACTTCTTTCTTACCATTTATTTCTTGCTGGGTATCGGCAGTAAATTTGGTTATTCCACAACTATCACATGTGGAATTGAGGAGGCGTTCAACATTATCCTGATAGACTGATCTTCGGAAGCGTTCTTAGGTCTAATTATCAAAAGTTTTGTTAAAGCGTATTTTCCACTCCTCAAATGAGTATACAGTAATATTGGTCTGCGTTGTTATTTCAAACAAAACGAATAGGACTAGCAGCATCTTCTTTATAGTTAGGAAATATAGAAATATTTATTATCATAATTAGTAAGCTAGATTAACAGATTAATCCTCAAAAGACCAACAAAGTGTATTTTAATATCGCATTTTATTGGTTATCTATTGCTCATTTTGTTTATTTGATGAAGCCATTGTAGTAAAATTTGGGCCAGGAATCATTGAGGAAATTGCCAAATTTAAATGTATACTTTTGCATGATTTGTAAGATTTATGCGAGGATAAAGTAACTGGTTTTTAAATTGAGAGGGAGATTATACTATCATTTTTCCTAAATTTGATAGTTCCCTTAAATAAAATTATTGGCGTGATGGTAAATAAGACTTATTAGAAGTAGCTTGAACTTTATTTAATATTAAAATATGGATCAATCAATTATGCCTCCTCATAAGTAAATTCTCCCTCAATTTCTATAGCTAATTGTTGAGGTCTATATAAGAAAGGGGGTACCTTCGGAGGGGAGGTGAAAGTTGGTGATTTTGGCTTGAAACTGAGGACCAACCATAATAAGGTCAGGCCTGTATTATCTGTACTTTGAAATTTTCATAAGGGCTTGCTCTTCTTAAGTAAGCCTATAAATAAATTTCTCCTTAGCTATTTTTTTCTTCTTCCCCAAATAACTGTTTTCTTCTTTTATATCAATTTTGGCAATATTTTTACTAGGTCTTTGCTACTTTTTGAGATTTTGAGGAATGAGTTCCTTATATTAAAATTCTTTCTTTTTTTATATAACCTATTTTTATTGCTGCTGGTTAAATTTATTTTGACTTAACTTACTGGGATTGCCAGGTATTGAGGCTTTTTATTTTATTACTGCAATTAGGGGTTTTATTTATACAACATCATCGTCGTCTGATATTTAAATTATTTCATTTGATTTCAACATACTCTTAGCTCGCACAAGGCTCTCTATCCTGGCAGATTACGACTGGAGCATGTTGGACTTGGCAGCAAGCATAGAAGGGAGGCGAGGATTGTGTGGTTGAGTGATGTTGAAATTGGAGTTGAAAAAGTTATTCTGCTGATGGATTAGTGGAGGATGAAAGGGGTGGAAGTTGGGTATAGGCAAATTGGCAAATGGAAAGGAGGGGATGGTTGGAGGAGCGAGTATGCTATTAATGGACTGGCTCCAGGACGTAAATGCAGGCAAAGGATTGTAAGTAAGTGGTTTAGGATTGAATTGAGGATTATATGACATAATAAAATTATGATATACCACATGTAATAAATTAATTCTTACATTAATCTACAAAACAACTCAACATTCCCACACCTCTTATTCACCCCTATCAATTCTAACTATTCTAATCTATCCACAACTATCCACAAATATCAAAATGCACCCTTTCTCGTTTTTATTGTGCTACCACCAAGCATATCTTTCATCAGAGGGATAAACATTTATATTATTTTGATTGCCTGCATTAAATACCGCAATAAAATATGTAGTTTAGTATTAATAATTGGCTGTTAAAAATAATAGATGAAGAATAGATGAATAATTGAGTGAATCATTAAAAGATAGGCTTTACGCTCATACTTGAAAAGCGTTTTCTTAGCTTCTCGTTTTATTTCAATGCTAAAAATGATAGAATAGATTTTTTTTATAGTTTTATTGTGTTTTGACTGTTAGGTCCTCTGGGTTGCTACCCGGCATTGGCATTGAGGATGTTATCTTTTGTAGAAGGAGCAAGTGGAGAGACCTCCATCCTTCTCTAGAACCTCATGGGCCTATGTTGTTGGAGTTATTACCTGTTGCTGGGAGGAGAAGGACATACAAGCTCTTCTACGTTTGCTATCATTCTTTCAATGATTGATTATTATAATACCCGTTTGCCAAATTATAATCGCGCCTCCAATCATCCATTTAATACCAATACCAACACCACCATTTTCATGCAGCCAATAATAATCATTCGAAGGTAGCTTACTATTGCCATTCATATTGTTTGATCGCCCATTTTAAAATATTTTAGGTGGATGCAAAGATAGCAATAAAAATGAAAATAGATAAAGAAATCATATCTATCAGAATTTGTATTCTTAATTCATTGATTGGCGGCTCTATTAGGAGAGGGTAGGCTTTGGAGTAGCTTGGTTGGGCACCATTCAATAATAGCCCTTGGGGATTATTCATACTTCTTTATGGCAGGCAAATCAGCAATTAGGGATTAAATTTTTTTTAGCTTAGGGAAAGAGTTTGTCTTATTGATGAAGATGCAATCCATATATCTTATTAGTTCGTATATCGAGAAGTCGATGATTGTTGTATAGCCTAAAAACCACTACCCAACTACTGCTTACTCAATTTTTTTAAGTCTAGGATGCACCTTTTATTCCCACTGCTTCTATTTGAAAATCCTTAATTATTCCTCGGATTTTTGTTGGCAGTTTATCGTGATGACATTTCCCATATACTAAATGTTCCACAGATACATCTCTACAATACCTTGATCAGCTAAAGTTTTTCCCAGGAGGTCTGGGCTTCCGAATCGGTTAATTAAGTAAACACACATTGAGACGGACTCAGTGACGACAAATGAGCCTTCACGGAGGAAGGGTAAGCAAGAAAATGACCATTCTCTAGTTCTATTTGCATTAAATTTCTGCCACTCAGCTAGGGTAAAAAGTTTATCTTCATACTAGACTTCTAAGTACTCGGCGAGAAGACGGCACACTTGTGCCTTCCCTCTGAGATTGTAATATCCGATCACAATTTTATTCTTGGGCATTCCTTCTTGTATTAAAGAAGTAGAGGAAGAAATTTGAGGGGACTGCTCCATTTCCTGGTCGGTAAAATAATATAAGAAAATTAAAATGCTGTGCCAAACATATAGTCAACTACTTGGACTAAAATTATTATGAAACTTTAATAACTTACGGATTATTGGCAGATTTTGGCCAAAAGCTAAATGATAAACGATCGAGGGCACTGTTTTATTATGTAATATATATAAACTTTAAAGTAGCATAAGTATTAATTATTATCTAAGAATGAATAGCATCATTTCCTTGTATTGTTTTGCTGAGGAGTATTCTTATTGTTCACGGGGATGTTGAGCTGGTTGCCCTGCCTTGCTTGCTGAGTTGTGATTTGGTTGGTAGTCTGCTGAGGATTATTGTTGTATATGTTTTGGCTGATCAAGTTTTACATGTTGAGCCTGCTTGAGGTGAACACTCCTTCGAAATTGACTGAGCTCAACCTCACTGGCACCTGTCTTTGATTGTTGAGCTGGGGAACATACATCTGTGGCATGTTTTGTTGAGGTTGCTGTTGGGAAATCAGCCCATTAGGCTCTGCTCTCTCTTCTTGAGTTATTTACTATATTATTGGAGTATTACCCTTCCGTCCAGATAAAGGAGACCTGGTAGCTTTTTAATAGTGGTAATTCTATAGCCAGGCTTACGATAAAGGATGTTTCCTGTTAACTAGAGCTCTTTCAGGTAAGGAAGCTCTCCCAGCTTCTAGATGTCGTAAAACTAGGTAATTTTGTTTGAATTGGCAAACAAGTGCTGGAGTCTCAACAATTTTTGAATGTGCATGAAATTTTTGAGCCCATTGTCATCAATCTTCAAGCATTTGATGGGAAGCTTGCCTTCAAAGGAATTTGGATCAAACTGCCTTACTTTATTATGATTGATATCTAGTTACTTCAATTGCTTTAGGTTTTAGAGACAGTCTATTTTGATGATTTAGTTTCTTGAGGCTTTTAAAATTTTGAGCTCAGATAGCTTACAAAAGTTTAGCCCATAAAAATCTTTGAGTAAATTATTGGATAGATCCAATATTTATAAATTCTAAGGATAAAGAAAAAAGTACTTGACATCCATTGAGCCCTTTCAATACTGACATATCTGAGTTGAAATGTAAGGTTTCGATTTTGTTGGCTTGTAAGATTAAAATTTTCAGTGTTGGCAGATTTCCAAGCATTTTTACTGAGCTAAACTGGTTGCCTGTCAAATCAAGCTATGCAAGTTTGGGGAACTTTCTTTGAGAGAACATGTCTTCGAAGTCCTTCAAATTGCATTACTTTAGCTAAAGCTCCATTATTTACTCGCATGTTGCTCCTCTTAAGTTTTACTTCAAGATTTCCTAAGTAAGCCTGCCTGTGAAGTGCTAACGAGCCTGCTGGTGTTCTGGGCTTTCAATTGAAATACCATCGAGTACTTTAAGTTTCTTCAAGAGGAAAAGTGTATAGAAACGATAGCTTTACTCTTTCGAAATGGGATTCCCAGAGAGATCTAAGATAATGAGCTTATTAAGTCCAGAGAGACTCTTTATTTGGTTTGAGTCACTTATTTTATTGTTGCCTATATAAAGTTCCATCAAACTTCTTAGCTATGGAAAATCAACGAGTGATTCAATGCCATTGTCTTCCAAAGAAAGCTGGAGCAAATTATTTAAGCTGGAGATGCCTTCAATTTTAGTGATTTTATTCTTACCAAGCTACATCTTTTTCAAGTAGACCAGACCTTACAATCTTTGAATTTTGCTGATGTTATTCTTTTAGAGATTAAGCTATTCTAACAGTTTGCACTGATCAATATAGTTTATTTCGGAGATTTCATTATTGCTGAGATTTATATGGCGCAGATTGTGCAAATATTAAAGGCCCACCATTGAGGATAGCTTTATATGTGTTAGACTCACACTTTAGATGCTAAGCTTCCAATCAACACTATCAAGGGTTTTGCTTTGCATTATCTTGCAATTATCTCTAAGCAAATCATCGTTTATTGTGTTCGTACTATTTTATTCTTTTTCGAACTGGGCGAATTTGGCCTTGGGCATATGATTTAACCAAACTAGATTGGCTAGTTTGGAGCCTAGGAATAACACAGCTTTTCTCTCTTCATCAAATGGATTGAATAAAACATTAACCTATTTTAAAGTGCCCTTGCACAATTCAAGAATAGCAAGAGTTTCATGATTAGTGATAGCATTATGGCTGAGATCTAGCTGTTACAAGGGCAACGAGCTTAGCCCAGATAAAGAAGTTATCTTATTGTGACTAACATCAAGCTTTTTGACTGTAGTTAGATCTTACAGCTCACTCAATGAAGCCAGCTGGTTGTATGAGAGGACGAGGACTTATATATTTTTGAAAGGAGCGATGAAGGATAAATTTTTGATCTTGAGGTTGGAAAGGTTGGCAAACTGTAAAATGGAGGGGTCTTCAATATTCAATCGTTTAATGTCGAAATCATCCTTTCCTTCAAAGAGCAGGTTTTCATTCAGTTAATAATAAAGGTTAGAGCGACTAAGACAATACTTAAAGTAGTTCACTAAACCAACCTTTAAGGTTCCTAAATCAAAACGATCAAGCTCATTAGCTTGGATCTCTAAATTAACACTATTTTTTTAATCAATGCTTTCGAATTGATATGAACTTATTTCTTCAACTAGGGCATTGTAGATGTTGTTCAGATCTTTTTGGTAAGTCCCAATGTTTTTGGCTGAGATAAACTAATCATCTTTCGTCTACAACAGCCCTACTGTATCTCCGAAATCAGCAACTTTATTTTGATTAGGGTTATCAAGAATATAATCATACTAAACTAAGTATTAAGGAATGACTAAGTTATTATCCATAACGAACCACATTTTCTCTCTACCCTCACTCTATAAGCTTCGCCTAACTGCATAGTGTCCTTCAGGAAAATCAACTTTTCCAGTTCTAAATAACTAACTTGGTGGGATGGATGGGTTAAAGTAAGGAGAATTGGAGTCAATTTACTCTTTGACCATTAAAACTTTACAGATTAGGATGGAGCCAGTTGGAAGTAAGCAAAGTGACCCAAGGTTTCTCTTCTTGATGAAGTCTAGCTAAGAACATATTTACTTTTGCCAAGCTTATTGTTTACTTTCTGATGGTCAAGGTAATGAGTAATTCTGGGTAAATCAGCACAAAGAATTGAGTTGAATAATGGTACAAATGGGCAGATTCCCAATTTTTTTGCTTACTCAGGCTGCCTAAAGCCTTCTTCAATGACATGATCGAGCTATGAAGGAATGTTTGGATCAATTCCATAGAAAAGATACTAAAGTTGCTTTCTTGAATTAATATTAGTGATATCTGCCAAGACTTCCATTTTTTCTTAGAATTTATTCTTCAAAAACCTATTGTGAATTCTGATAACTCTCTTAATATTAATTCCACTTATAACATCCTTCATCAAATCCTCAGGATGGAAACGGGATTTAATCAAATCAACACAACTTACAAACCACTTCTAACTCATTTTACCTTACTACAATCTAATATTCCCTCCGGTCTCAAATTAGGCCAAAAGCTTTCTTATTGATACTTTATTAACATCTCTTAATTTTTTGTTCACTGAATCGTACACACATTAGATATGATTGATTTACTCTTTTTTAAGCTCATGGATTTCTTTTAGTTCTTTTATCTTAGATTGGTCCATTCCAATGTCATTTATTTTTATGCAAAGATTAGCTAAATCCTAGTTTATGCCATCTAGTTTAATGTTTTGAGCCTTTTCAATGAGTTTGGAGAGGGTGGAGAAAGTCCTTTCGATAGTCTTTATTCTCATGTTATAATACATTTTCTTCCTCATTAAGGTGGACTCTGCATAGGCCTTAGCTTATTAGCTGATTGTGAGAGTGTCTAGCTTCGATATATTACGAAGATGATATAGGACGTATGTTTGATAGTTGCAGAGATTGCATATAGGATTTTCTCCAAAGTGAGGATCGTAAAATGAAAGAATCTTCAAATTGGGAAGCCTATTAAGATTTAATACTTATTTGAAGCTACATATCTTATTTCCTGCGATATTGAGATCTGAAAGATTGACAAGGCTATCTAAACTTGTCTTAATAGAATCAATTTGATTTCCAGCTATCCACAACTGCTTGAGACTGCCCAAACCATCAAGATTCTCAATGATCTCAATCTTATTATCGCAAAGCCATAAGGTTTCAAGGTTGATGAGCCCACTAAGTCCTTGAATGGTCTTAATATTGTTATGTGAGAGATAGATGGCTTTAAGGGCAAAACACTTATCTAGGCCCTAAATCTTGCTGACCTCGTTTTAATTAAGCCAAATATACTAAAGTTTGTTCAAATCAGTTAGTCCCTGTATACATTCAAATTTACCTATATGGCTGCAATACCGCAATTGATGAGAGTGAGCGACTTGAGTCCTTTAAATCTATTCATCACCTGCATTGCCCCAAAATCCTAGAGCACGAGCTCGATTGTTTCAATTTTATCTAATTCTTTCCAAACGTTATCCTTGAAGCCATTCATTCGTTTCTTGACTCAGAAAATAGGTACAATGATATCGAGGAGGGCTGAGTCTGATTTCTTGACTGATTGCTTCTCGCGTTCCTTTTCTTTTTCTTCTTTGGGTACTTACATTAATATTTAAATAAAACAAATTGCTTTCAAAATTATTTGAAATTACATTAACAGCCATAGAATAGAAAGAGTTTGTCTTTTCTCCATCAAATTATTGTCTTTATAATATGCTTTACTAGTTATTAGTTATATTTAAATGGATAATAAATTAGAGAATCATTGTTTGTTTTGCTGTAATTTGTTAGGATAGAATGTGATGAGTTGATTTTAATCAAAAGATAGGAATGATTAATTTGTAACTTTTATCGAACTTTAATTCAAAGATTCTTTCTTATCATAAGACAACTTTAAACATACCTCTTCAGATTTCTTAATACTTTTTACTTTGGGTAGTAGTTTTTTTCGAAAGAAAAGAAAGCAATCTTTGATTTTCGGTTTTTTATATAAGGACAATGGCTAAACCTACCGTTTGGATTTCATCGAATGATTGGAATGCATGCATTAATTATTGGTAAATTCTTCGAACTAGTTGACATAGTGAAACTTTTATTAGCTTCGATCAGTTTTGTAGCGTTTGAGGATAGAACTATTTTATATCACTGGTAGAGATTCTCTTTTGATTGATTCCAAACGCTGGTAGCCCATCTTGACGAATCTCTTGTTGGTCAGATCAATATTATTTAATTTGTTCTTTGGCAAGTTCACTTAGATCGTCATCAATTCATCCATATTTTTATTATCTCAATAATATGAAATAAAATTAACCTTCTATTCATTACTATCTTGGTATTTTTTCATCTTCAAAAAAATGGCTTGGTCTATTATTCATTGGAACTCTCAAATTACAAATAAAATTTGAAGCATGGCTAAATATATCAAAAACATTTATTTGTTTATAGGAATAGCTGATTAAACTATTTGCTTTTCGGCTTCGCTGGGTTGTATGTGAATGGTGACAACTAATTTTATGGCGATTTATAATTGAAGCGTGGGTTTGATGAGCTCATAAATCCCTTTGAATTCGAGCATTTGCTGCTATCTTTACATGTGTCTTTTTCCTTTGATTCTGTTGGATAAGTTTTTTGAATATAGATATTCTAGAACTCGTCTTTTTTCTCTTATTTAAAGCGAGAAGCGTATGAAAGAAAAGGTGCATTTAGTTGTATTTTTTATCTATTCTTATTGGCAATGGTGAATGCCTAAGTTGCATAGCTTAATGGTCTTTCATCGGATTCATCTTTTTTTACAACCTCTCTTTTTATTACTGCCTTTGAATTTCTGGAAAATGCTTTTTTTACCTCGTGGCTCTTCTATTTATTTTATTTACCAAGGAAGATTTCACTTGGAGTGAAATTATTGATACTCTGAGTATTAGGATTCATCGATTCTTTAAATCTAGCTTGCTTATAGATAAAGCATCCTTCTGCTTTTTTCTTCTTTTTTTCATTCTTTTTGATTGAGTTATCTTTATGATTGACGGATGACTGAAACGGGGAGACAAACAACTCACTTTTTTTCTAAAATTCTTGAGAAGACCTCCCAAAGGCAGGCCGTTTTATTTGAATATTTGTACTTGATGTTGATTTAAAGAATTAATGCTCATATTATCCAGGGCCAGGAGTAAAATTTTTAAACGGGTTATTAAATCGGCTTACTGAGGAACCAAAAAAGTCTTCCTTCTTTTTATTGAATGATTTTTTGCCGGCTAATCTTGGCTCAAGATCTAATAAAGCATTTTATATGATTTTGTAAGAATTTTAGGGCTAAGGGGAAATCTTTTTAAATTTAGTGATGGACTGACTATTTTTTATTCGATTAATATGAAACTTACTTTCTTTCGGTTGGTTAACTTCATATGAGCCAGGACCTAATGAAGTTTGAGGTCTAATAGGCTTATACTTTTATTATAAGGTCTGAAAAGGAATACTCTTCTTTTCATTTTTCTTTGCACTTAGAGATTTGACCAAACTTTATCGGTCGACTTCTTATTATTAGCCAATTGCCAATAAATTCAGATCGTTTTCTACTCCATTTTGAGATTTAGTCTTTTGTAAATATTTATGAAGACTATTCGGTTGCGAATTTATCCTTTCTTTGACAGGTTTTTCACTTTCAACAGAACTATTTAAGATTTCAAGTACTATTGCCCAGGACCAGGATTAATATCTTCCTGATTGCAGAATCTTTTGGATTGAGACTTGAAAGTGGAGCTTTAAATGGGCGATTAATAGACTGCATATGCCTTTCCGCAATTTTTAACTATCGCCTTATAGTTAGATTTATGATGCTCTTCAATCTAATATGCTCCTGGCCCTGGTAATGTATTTTCATTCCATATCTTTCTGGGAGAAGATTGATTGAATGGTACGAGGGCATGTTAAATTTATTTGCTTTTTTCTTCGTATTTGTATTGGCCTTGATGAGTGTAGATTTACCAGGTCCAGGCGATGGATTGGATTTAAGCGTATTAGTTTTGCTCCTAAAAACAAATGCCATATTTCTAATGATTGTATATATCGATTCTAATTATAGAAAATAGATTTTGAATATTTATTATCAATATTAGCTGATTTTTGATAGGGGAATTTCGTGGGCGGTATTAATTCAAATTTCTTATATAAATATTTATGAAAGGATTTATTGGCTTAAAGTAAATTAGGATAATAAATATGAATTCGAGTAAAACAAATTATTAATATTTTTGATAACGCGATTATAAGTTTATGGATCAATTTATCATAAAGTTTTTTGTTTCTCAAGCTATTTTTCCTCCTGTTATTTAAGTGATTTTTCATGAGCCTACTCGATAAGGTAAGGATAACTACCAGATAAATGTTTCATGATCTATGGAGACCTTATTATATCTATAAGTTCATAATACATTAG
>JACCDV010521576.1_pt1 | contig 11603 bp, 4 predicted proteins | sample 7446131 | NCBI WGS metagenome assembly JACCDV01 (sample SAMN15323448, study PRJNA562643) | freshwater metagenome | isolation source: river surface water | place: USA:Blue River Watershed | collected 2017-08-17
ATCTGCGCTGCCGTTCGTGTGAACAATATCAATTTTTTGCTCTTCAATAATTTTTTTGATGGCGTGAATAGATTGCCAAAGCGATTTGAGTTCAGAAAGTTTGCTAGGAAAGGGTATGGGGTATAGTGCTCTGAGATTGGGGTAAATGTCGGGGTCTGTGTGTTTTAAGTCCGTATACAGATTGCTAGACGGAGGGCAAGCGATATAAATATTCAGGTCGGAGCTTCTGGCGATATTTTTGATATAAGTGTCATGCCCGCCACCGTAAGAGTCGTGAAAATTAGTATATAAAATATTTAATTTTTTTAGGTTAATCATATGATTTTTATTTAATATTTTTATTTTATTAATTATAGATTTTTAATCGGGAAATTCTAGATTAAAGCTGTAATTTTCTGGCAATCGTGTCACTACTTTTTCAATTTCCCCCATCATTAAATGAGTGATTCCATGCCTGAGTGGCCGATTCAATGGGGTGCTGGATGGGGTGCTGGATTAAGAGTTGTTTCGCATTCCGAATTGCTATATAAATAGAAAAATATTATATAAAAAAACTAGATTAAATATGTCATTTATTTGTAGTCTCTCTAAATTAATTTCCCATGTGCAACGACAGCTTATTATTGATCCTGCATTTAAGAATGCGGGTTTTTCGGCTTTTCTAGAAAACCCCAGGGAAAACTGGTCTAAATTTATTGAGTTTTTAAATACGCTACCTGCTCCCCCTAAATTTTTAGGTCTGGAAGACGATGTTCGTAAACAAGTGTCAGAACCTCGATTGTTTGCGCGTGAGTTAGTCTCTAATGGTTTAGATGCTGGGGCTTCGAAAGTTTTAGTCAATCTTTCGGTAGAGGGACTGTTTAAAATTCAGGATGATGGCTCAGGGATTTCTCCCGTCACGTTTCTTCGTGATTTAACCGTCCCCAAAATGTCGAGCAAATCTGCCTTAACAACCATTGGGCAATTTGGAATGGGATTTAATTTAATTTTTAATTATTTGAATGCGCCAGAAGATGAACTGATTTTAACGACGGCGACACCGTCTTTGACTTATTCCGTACGTTATTTTTTTAAAGATGGAGATATTTTTTTAGATTTTTTAGAGGCCCCGCACGTTGAAGATTTAGTGCTTTCTGAACACGGAACGGGAACGAGTCTCTCGCTTCGATCGGCTATGTTTAATGAGCAAGAGCGGAAAGAAATCCAAAAAATTCTTCAACAAAAATTTGAATTTTTACCTGTTGAACAACTCGAAATTATCAGTGCCGGTCCCATCGAGCCCCTTTGTTCTAAAAGATTTGTTTTAACGATTCGAAATATTGAAATTCTAACTTTTTCATCTCCAGAGGCGAATATTTGTTTTGTTCACTGGGATTTACCCCCTGATACTCAAATGCCAGAAAGTCGAAATCTATTAAGAATGACGCTCGAGCTTCGAAATTTTATGATAAAAAAAATGGAAGAAGATTTGTCTGCACTGGTTTCGATGGGAGAGAAAGTCCAATATTTTAATACGGTTTTTTTGGGGTTAGGGTCGTTTTTCAAAGGTCAAAGTTTTTTGAGTGAGCAGGATAATCCTTTGGCCCATCTCCACGCCATGTTACGAAGAGTGATCCAGGAGGGAGAGGCAATAAGCGCGCAATTTTTCCCAGATACTCCGGTATTTAAAAGCTTCGCGCGCGAGGATCGATTTGCATTGAATCCAGAGTTACTTGCAATCACTGATCCTGATTGGGCTAAAAAAATGGGACAGCCTTTGCCAGGATGGTCTGGCAAGACTGAAATATTCTTAACTCCCATGCCTGAAGGCTCTTATTGGTTGCAAGCCGAACGCAATCAGCCATTTTCAGATCTCGTATTTTTGAATCTGGACTGGTTCAAACACCAAACTCCGGAAACGCGGGCATTTATTTTACCCATGATGTTGGGGCTCAAAAAATCACTGATTCAGGGAGGTTTTTTTCTCCCAGTAGTCGTAAAACGTTCAAAAGCCTCAATAGGGGCAAAAGCTTTAGCAGGTGGGGGAGCATCAGCGCGAGCATCTGCCGGGGCAGGAACCTCTTCAAAAGCCTCAATAGGGGCAAAAGCTTTAGCAGGTGCGGGGGGAGCATCAGCAGGAGCACCCGCCGGGGCAGGAACCTCTGCAAGAACATCAGAGAGCCGGAAAGCAGAGATCCCGAGCAAAATTAAGCCAGAATTTTCCGTGAAAGAGATTCTTCCTGTTGAGGATACTCTTGAGGGAAAGCACCCTTATGTGGCGGGTGTTTATGACTTTGATAAATTTTCTGATGCGGATAGGGATCGCTTAGATCGAGCCTTTCGCCAAGCCCCATTTTTGATGGCAGCTTATAAGCCTAGATTTAGTTTTGACTATTTCCGTACACAAACCGGTCATAACTCTCCTGAACGAACGTATCGCTATCCAGCATCAGTGAATCTGGATGATCGGGCGGAGGGCTTTCAGTTCTTATATTCCAAGAAAGCTACCTCTTGGCTTGGTGGCGAGCCTTCTCAAGAAGCCAGTGAAACGATTCAGAATTTGGATCCTTTTTATAATTTCAAGCCAACCCCATCTTGCTTTTCTCCTTCGGATGAAGAAAAGGTTGCTTTGGCACGGCGCAGCGCAAAGAATTATGATCCCAAAGATGCAATTATTTTCCCTAATGAACTAGCGTTCGGGTCTGACCCTTTTTATGTGCAATACGAAGAAAGAGACACTGTCGTTCTGATTACTTCATATTTAGAAGGTTTATATCGCAAGAAAGTCAGTATTGTTTTGCCCGAAAATTACTTTTTTAGCTACAGACATGGTGTCTGTCTTTTTCAGAAACGACTTGTCTATTCTAATTTTAGCTTTGGCGACTCTGCGCCAGAGTATCTTGTCAATCTGAAAGTGTTGTTTGAGGCCCAAGATCCTGACTCTTCGTTAGATATCAGATACCCCGATCTGAACTCCATTCCTGGATTGGTTTATGGCGATCCAGACTCGCACGTGTTACCAGAAAAACATTATTTTCATCTTTCGAGTGAGTCTAAATTGATTACGATGGATGGAGTGTATTCATTGCCTTCTTCGTCGATCTATGACTTCTCTTTGAATGGGGTGTCATTTTTTCATGCATTTTGTGATGAAGGAAATAGTAATTTTCGAGTTTTACGCGATGGCCGTATCCAGCAAGTAGGTTTTTCCCTCCCGAGTAACGATTTTTATACTGGGGGTATGAATAAACCACAAGACTCTCTCTTTGATTTTTTAGCATATGACGAGGATGGTAAGATCGGATATCGCTGCTTAACTCAAGCAGAAGTATCCCATCCGAACTTCCTGCCTAATATTGAATATCTTGTTTCATTGCCAGAATTTGTTGCAGATGCGTGGAAGTTTTCTTTTGCCTTGGGGTTTGCACATCTTCAGCCAATGACTTTTCAAAAAATGCTCGTTCAGGGAATGATGGATGTTACAGACAAAACAGGTAATCACGATGCTTTATATATCCCGCATTCGCCTAAATCAGAGCATGACTTTGATCTGTTTTGTGATCTTTTGGCCCGCGCTGATTTGCAAATTAAAGAAAAAAAATCACTGATTCGATTATTTCAGTTGCTGCAGTGTTTTGTGGGACATAGCCCTGATTTTTTATTAGCCAAAGGATTTGAAGGGATTATCCAAGTGTTTGGTTATGAAGCCTTATTGCAGGCCTCAGCCTGGCTTTATTCTAAGAGTGATAAAGGTTTCAAGAGATTGAACTTTAAATATTTATGGGAGGTTTTTCCGAGTGGCGACTTTAAGCGATTGATTCGAGAAAATTTAAATCAAAAGACTGCTCCTGCTTTACTGTATCTTTTAGATAGAGAGCAGCATGTGTTGGCCCTGCAAAACTTGACGGGTCAACGTGAATTGATGAATTTTTCTGTGCTAATCGCCCGTTATTTGGTGGGAATGAGTCCCGATCAGGAACAGGAAGAATCCCTCGATCTTGCTTTGCCTCGAAGGCTTTTAAACCATGCGTTATATAAACAATCTCGACCTGAAGATGGTCTATGGCTGCGTGAGCTTTTGCAGAATGCGATTGATTCGACGGCGTTTCAGAAAGACACCGTTCCGGCTCTCATAGAAATGTCGATAGGGGCTGAGGCGCTGGGTGAGGAATGTGTGTTCCAAATTCGAGATTATGGTGTTGGAATGTCATTTGAAGAAGTTCTTAATTATTTTTGTATTCCTGGGGCGAGCTCAAAGAAAAATCCAATGCTTTCTGATGATCACCGTATGGCTTCCTCTGGAGCTTCTGCCGGGGCGGGGGGACCTGCGAGTGGCGATTTAACGGATTTCACAGAGCCCAGGGTCTTTATTGGCGGTCGGGGAATTGGCGTGTTTACTTTATTTGCTGGGGCAAAAGAAGTCAGATTGAAAACGGCCAAAGCAGACCCGGCAGGAGTGTTAAAAATCTATGAATTTTGTTTTGTTCCAATCAGAGACAGCGATCAAATTAATGGTCAAATTAGCGACATCGCCATCACATTCAAAGAGTGTCCCCCGGAAAAAGAGGGCTCAAGTTTTAAAGGCACCTTAATTCATCGAGTGTCTGCCAAAGATTTTATGGGCGATCAGCATTTAGAAATGTCTTATCTCGCTTATTCAGTTCATCGTCATGCTCAATTTGTTCCTGATGATCGAGTAAAGATTTTTTTGCATGGGGGCAGAGTAAATGAGCCTTATGCTTTACTCCGTGAGGGAAATATTCCAGGGTTTGGCAAGCTTCAGGCTTATCCAGCCATTCGTTCCCAATCTTCAGCGATTTTGTGCGCTGGGGGATTATTTATTTCAGAAATTCATGAGCCTTTTCCAGGGCTTCCAAAAACAATTCGGGATGCTTTGTTCTCAGAAGGCAGATCTTTGATTATTAATTTTCCGGGGTCGTTGCAGCTCACGCGAGATCGGACAGATATCCAACAAAAAGAAGAGTTTTGGACTTTTATCACGCCATATCTGATTCAGCTGTGTTTTGAGGTGTATATCAAAAAGCTTTTGAATTCAGATCTTCCGCTTTCAGAGCTTCCTTTTGATTTTTTCGCAGAATTTAGCCCCAGAGCGTCTTCTTCGGATCTGATCTCTCGGCGTTATGGAAGGGACGTCGCCGCAGATGCAAAGAGGATCCAGAGTGGGGATTGGATGTCGTACGAAGATTTTTCTATCTATCAACACTCTCAAACATTTTATGTGTTGCTGAGTTATTTGAAAATTTTTAAAGATTGCATAAGCCCAAGACTCTTATATTCATTAGTCGACTTAAGGGAAATATTTTCTCAGAAAGGCTCTATTCCGAGGCTGGTAGACAGTCCACTCTTATTAAACCGTTTGATTTCCTTTTCAACGGGAAATCGCGAGTCTGCTTTGCAGCAAAAGAAAGTTTCTGATGAAAAAGGCCTCAAAGAGGTTATTTGGGTGCCCGAGGATGAAAGTTATCGCAATACGCCTCAATTTTTCATGATTAAAGAGATATTAAAAAAGATATTAGAAATACTGAGGGGGAGTGAAGGTCCGCCGATCCGTATTGGTTGGTCCACAGTGCCGCGAGGAGAGGCGGCCTTTACTCATCAAGGTGTTATCAGCCATGGAGCGGTTGATGTTTTTTTTCAAGTATTGTCTCGGGAGTTAATCGATGCGTTTAAATCTCTGTGGAGCAGTCTTTTCTTGGCGAGCCAGGGATCTTCTTCGACCACACTTGCTCGTGAAAGACTGATGCAATTCTCGAAGGCGTATGCTGCATTAGTGAATATCTGCAGTCATGAGTTCATTCATGCCGCTGAAGAAGTCCCTCATGATATCACCCATGATCAAACCTTTTTTGATAAGCAGATGGTCCTGCTGTTTAAGCGAAGTCTCGCACTTTCTCCTGAGAAAATGTGGGAAGAGTGCTTGCATACGATGCCTGAGGGTCTTTCAGAATTGGAGGGGACTGTAGATGAGTTCGTCTTCATTAACGAACAAATGAGGCAAAGAGAAGAGAGAAGGGCCTTAACCTCAATTGCTTCGGTCTTGATGCCTTTTCCTCCTGGGCCTGTTGCTCCAGAAGATGCTGGTTTAGAAAAAGGGGCGGCGGATAATTCATGAAAAAATAGAATCCATTCCGGATTCGGCGTACAATTCCGGAATGGATTCCGAATATAGAGGATATTATTCATGAAAAACCGCTTGCTTTCTCTTCCTGAAAATTACAGTTTTTTTCTATTTGGTGCTCGCGGCGTTGGAAAAAGTACATTGATTAGAAAAAATTTTTCCAATGAAACTAGCTTTTGGATCGATTTGTTAAAACCTCTTTCTGAAAGCCGATATGCTAAAAATCCTGATATTTTAATAGATGAAGTGCGAGCATTGCCCGATTCGATCACTCATATTGTCATCGACGAAATTCAAAAAGTTCCTAAATTGTTAGATGTCGTACATAGCTTGATTGAAAGTACCAATAAGTTTTTCATTCTGACAGGATCTTCTGCTCGACGATTAAAAATTGAAGGCGCAAATCTTTTAGCGGGACGGGCATTTGTGAAAAAGCTGTTCCCTTTCTCTTTTTTGGAGTTAGAAGATCACTTTAATCTGGATGAGGGATTATCCGTAGGCATGTTGCCAAAAATCTGGGATTTTAATACGAAAAATGATCAATATGATTTTCTAGAGGCCTACGCCTACACCTACTTAAAAGAAGAAGTGTGGGCAGAACATCTGGTGAATAAATTGGAGCCTTTTCGTAAATTTTTAGAAGTTGCCGCACAAAGTAATGGCAAATTAATCAACTATGCAAATATCGCCAGAGATTGCGGATGTGATGATAAAACTGTCAGAAACTATTTTACCATTCTTGAAGATACTTGGGTTGGATTTTTATTAGAGCCCTATCAACACTCTTTTCGGAAACGATTGTCTCAGGTGCCAAAATTTTATTTTTTTGATTTGGGTGTGGCGCGAGCGTTAGCGAGAACTCACCGCATTCCATTACTCCCGCAAACATTTGGATATGGTGATTATTTTGAACAATTTATCATCACAGAAATTTATAAGCTGTGTCAGTATTTTCATCCTGACTATCGACTGAGCTTTATTCGAACGAAAGATGATCTAGAGGTGGATCTTGTGGTTGAACGTCCCGGTCTTAGACTGCTTTTGATTGAAATTAAAAGCGCAACACAGATCGATCAATCCATGTTAAGTGCTTTATTTCGAGTCAAAAAAGATATTCCAGAGGCTGAATATGCATGCTTCAGCAATGATCCTATTTCTAAAATTTTTGAAAATGGACTGGAGGTGTTTTATTGGAAATCAGGACTCTTAAAATATTTTGGACCTTTTTAATTTTTTTAATTTTTCTCAGGCTTGGATTTTAAATTTCGCCCGGATAGTCTCGCCCTTTCATTTTTTATGAGAGATAAGGTCAGGGCCATGCGTATTTATAACTCGCTCACGCGTCAAAAAGAGACTTTTACACCGATTCAGCCCCGTACTCTGAATTTATATGTGTGCGGCGTGACGGTTTACGATCGTTGCCATATTGGGCATGCCAGGACTTACACGATATTTGATATTGTAGTGCGATATTTTAGGTCGCTAGGTTTTGCTGTGACCTATGTGAGAAATATTACAGATATTGACGATAAGATTATTAAAAGAGCCCAAGAATTAGGGGTGTCCATGGAAGAGGTCGTCGAAAAAAATATTCAAAAAATGTATGCGGATTTTGACGCGTTGAATTTGCTTCGGCCCGATATTGAACCTCGAGCGACTCAAACTATTCCCCAAATGTTAAGATTTATAAAAGCCTTGATTGATCAAGGCTACGCGTATCATGCCAGCAATGGAGATGTGTATTACCGAGTAGAAAAATTTGCAGAATATGGAAAATTAAGTGGGCAATCTTTAGATGATTTACGAGCCGGTGAGCGCGTTGAGATTAATACGGCGAAAGAAAGTCCTTTAGATTTTGTATTATGGAAAGCGGTGAAGCCTGGCGAACCTTCTTGGGACTCTCCCTGGGGGCCAGGCAGGCCCGGATGGCATATTGAATGCTCTGCCATGACCTATGAATCTTTGGGGGCGAATTTTGATATTCATGGGGGTGGCTCTGATTTGAAATTCCCTCATCATGAGAATGAAATTGCGCAGTCTGTTCCTGTCTGTGGAGGCCATTACGCCAATCTCTGGATGCATTCCGCGATGGTTCAGATTAATGGCGAAAAAATGGCGAAATCTCTGGGTAATTTTTTTCTGATTGAAGATGTCTTAAAAGCTTATCCTGCCGAAGTCGTCCGATATTTTTTACTGAGTACGCATTACCGCAGTGACGTGAGTTATTCTGAAGAAAATTTAAATTTAGCCAAAGCAGGTCTTACTCGGCTTTATAACGCTTTGCGGGGTATTACTCCTACAGCAGGGGCAAAGAGCGGACTTGTGAAAACCTATCGAGATAAGTTTCATGCCGCCATGCAGGAAGATTTTAATATGCCAGAAGTTTTGGCCGTATTATTTGATATCGCTCGTGAGATTAATATTTCAAAAAGTCCCGAGTTAGCGGGCTTATTGATTGAGTTATCCGCAATTTTAGGCATTTTGCAAAATTCCCCTGAAGAGTTCTTGAAAGGCTCCGATCAGCATGAAAATCATCAAGAAATAGAGGCATTAATCGCCGCGCGGGTCGAAGCCAGAAAAGCGAAAAATTTTGCAGAATCTGATCGGATTCGGGGTGTATTAGATCAAATGGGCATTATCGTCGAAGACTCAAGTCAGGGTGTTCAGTGGCGGCGTAAATAGCGATAAAAATTTCAAAAAAAGCATGCTTTACAAAGCTTTAAAAAAATAATCAAGGAATGAGTCAAGATGTCATCAAGCCCATCAAGCCCATCAAGCCAATCACATTCAGAAGCTGGATCTTTTCTTGTATCCACGCCTGATGGGTCAAGTGATAAATCCAGTGAGAAATCTAGTGATAAATCCAGTGATAAATCAAACGAGGTTTTTCCAGGAGAGTTAGCCTCTCCTGTAGATTATCCTTTTGTGCCTCCTGCCAGAGAGGAAGCTCCTATGGGTGGTGCAGGAGAGGGGGCTGCTCGGGCTTCACGCGAGACTGATGAAACAAAGCCAGAAGAAAAAGAACGGTCGATTCTGCCTCTGGCTCCGCTTTCTTCGGAGTGGACTCGAGTGGCGATTCATCCAAAAGCGTTATATCCGGTTTTTCACATGTTTGTTGAATTGCTGAATAGAAATTTTTTTCTTACAAGTCGAAAACTCTTAGTCACAAGTTGGTGCTTGTATGTTCAAAAAATAGGCGATGCTTTGTTTTATCGAGAACATTTTAAGTCTTTTGATTCATCAGCGCTGGCACTTTCTAAATACATCGTTTCAGTGTCTTCTCTTGAGTTAGGGAAGGGTGCTCATTCACGGATTTTGTTGAATAAAAAAATCAACCTGATTAACGAGAAAGAAGTGATCCGCAGAAAAAAAATATTATTTCAAGATGGATCGTTGGACCATGAGCTGTATTTTTTTCAGGTTATAGATGCTTTACGAGAGATGATTCTGGTGGCATCGCTGTATGGGCGAGAGGGGGAGGTCTACCGATATGCTTTTGATCCCTTAAGTCAGGGGCGTAAGGGGCGAGTGAGAATGACCTTGCCTGTTCTTTCAGGCGATTCTTTTGAGGCAGGCACGGTTAACTTTATGGATTGGTGTTTCGCGTTTGGAGAAGCCTGTTCGCAGACCGCCGCACTCCATCGCTTAGGTGCCGCTCATTTGGATATCAAGCCTTCTAATATGTTATGGGATTCTAAAGATAAACAGTGCGCGCTGATTGATTTTGGAGCGGCGTTTTTTGAGCCTGAATTTGCATCGAACAAAAATATTCCCAGAACGACGTCTTGGTATCGACCTTTGGATAGTTTCAGAGCAAAGGGGGGGGATGAAAAGCATGGGTATTCGACGGATGTTTATTCATTAGGGTGCACTTTTTTACAGAAGGCGGGTTTTCGACTGTCACGGCTTTTTCGTGATGACACTCTCATTCAGGGGGGTGAGGGGCAATTTAAACAGGGGCTGACTCAGTTTTTATCTGGGTTTTTTAAACCAACGGTGATGGACCCTGTGATGGCTCTTTTACCCGAGTCTCTGAGGGTGTCTGAATCTGAAGTTGTTGTTTTTTTATTAAAAAGCATGGTCGCAGTTGAGAGTGACTCCCGCCTCCCTCATGTTTATCTGGGTGAGGTGGGTGAATATTTTAAAAATTTATCCTCTTATCTAAAGCAGAGTATCCGAAGAAATCTCGGAGATTTAACCATAGTGCTCCCTGATTTTAAGGGGTTATCTCGAGAGATTCTGGAGTATCAGTCGCTGCTAGAAGCATTTTCAGGGACGCCCAAAGCCACTTCAACAGTTTTTTTTGACACCGTTGAAAGTTCTGGCGCCACAGCTTCTGCCGGAGCTGGCGCGCCTGCTGTCGACTCTGGGATTTAATTTTAGGCTTAATTTTAGGCTTAATTTTAGGCGTAGTACTCGGCATAAAGATCTGGGTATAATCGGCTTTTTTAGCAGTTTGATGAAGGAATTTTAAAGATGGTGACCCAATCGACTTTGCGATCCCAACTACGATCACACTATTGCGCAGAAATGACAGAAAAATTTATAGGCCAAACCGTGAGTATTTCAGGGTGGGTTCATCGTCGGCGCGATCATGGAGGGGTGATATTTCTGGATATTCGAGATCGAACGGGTGTGGTCCAATTGGTATATCAGCCTGCAACTCCTGAATTATTTAAGCAAGCGGAAAAATTGCGGTCTGAATTTGTGATTCATGCGAAGGGTGTGGTGACGCGTCGTCCTGAAGGGCAAGAAAATGCTCATATTGCGACGGGAAATATTGAAATTATTGGATCAGATCTGATGATTTTAAATACAGCCGAAACCCCGCCTTTCCCATTAGATGGTCATCATCAAATTAGTGAAGAAGTGAGATTGGCGTATAGATATTTAGACTTGCGTCGCCCAGAAGCTCAACAAAAATTACTGACGCGTGCCCTGATCACGCGAACGATTCGGGAGTTTATGGACGCAAAAGGGTTTATTGATGTTGAGACCCCGATGCTGACGAAGGCAACCCCTGAAGGCGCACGTGATTATTTAGTCCCTTCTCGAGTGAATAAAGGCAGTTTCTACGCCTTGCCTCAGTCTCCCCAATTATTTAAGCAATTGCTGATGATGGCAGGCTTTGATCAGTATTATCAGATTGTTAAATGCTTCCGTGATGAAGATTTGCGTGCTGATCGTCAGCCTGAATTTACGCAGCTTGATATCGAGATGTCTTTTGTGGAAGCAGAAGACGTAATGCAGCTGGGTGAAGCGCTCACGAAAATTTTATTTAAGAAAATTAAGAATCTAGAGTTTTCTGAAGCCTTTCCTCGTATGACCTATGGCGAGGCCATGAGAAAGTACGGCTCGGATAAGCCTGATTTGCGGATTCCTCTTGAATTTGTGGATATTGCAGATTTAGTCAAAGAGGTGGATTTCAAAGTATTTTCTGCCCCGGCCCAAGATAAACATTCTCGAGTGGTTGCCATGAATGTTC
>JACCDV010344713.1_pt1 | contig 11602 bp, 14 predicted proteins | sample 7446131 | NCBI WGS metagenome assembly JACCDV01 (sample SAMN15323448, study PRJNA562643) | freshwater metagenome | isolation source: river surface water | place: USA:Blue River Watershed | collected 2017-08-17
ACAGAAAGATGAAGCCCAGGGCCAGGCCGATCAGTGTCCACTTGACCCAGGTGGGTTCGGTGGTGCCTGCTTTGGCCCGCCGAATGGTGAGGGAGTTACTGCTCATGCTCAGGCTCACGAACGTTTGCGTTGCCACGACTGCAGGGCGTTGATGACCAGCAGCATGAAGAAGGAAGCCAGCAGCATCACGGTGGCCACGGCGGTGGCGCCCGCGTAGTCGTACTGCTCCAGCTTCCCGATGATGATGAGCGGCGTGATCTCCGACAGCATGGGCATGTTGCCGGCGATGAAGATGACCGAGCCGTATTCGCCCACGCCGCGCGCAAACGCCATGGCAAAGCCGGTCAACAGAGCCGGGCCGATGGTGGGGAAGATCACGTAGCGGAAGGTCTGCCAGCGCGTGGCGCCCAGGCAGGTGGCGGCTTCTTCCAGTTCCTTCTCGGCGTCTTCCAGCACGGGTTGCACGGTGCGCACCACAAAAGGCAGGCCAATGAAGATGAGGGCGATCACCACGCCGTTGCGGTTGAAGGCGAGTGTGATGCCGTACGGCTCCAGCACACTGCCGACCCAGCCATTGCCTGCCAACAGCGCCGTGAGCGAGATGCCGGCCACAGCGGTGGGCAGCGCAAAGGGCAGGTCCACCAGCGCATCCACGATCTTCTTGCCGGGGAACTGGTAACGCACCAGCACCCACGCCACCAGCAGGCCAAACACGGCATTAACCAGGGCTGCCAAAAACGAGGCGCCAAACGTGAGCTGGTAGGAGGCGATGACGCGCGGGCTGCTGACGGCGCTGATGAACTGATCCCAGGTCAGCGTGAAGGTCTTGAAGACCAGCGCCGACAGCGGGATCAACACGATCAGCGCCAGGTAAAACAGCGTGAACCCGAGCGTGAGGCGAAAGCCGGGCAGCACGCGTTTGGCGGGCCGCTTGGCTGTCGGGGTGGCGGGGGCGGGAGGGGCTGCAGAAGGGCCGCCGGGCAGCCCCCCTGCCGTGGCGGCAGCAGTCATTTACTTAACGGTGTAGAGCTTGTCGAACTGGCCGCCGTCGTTGAAGTGCACTTTTTGCGCTTCGGCGAACGAGCCGAAGTAGTCTTCAGCACGGAACAGGCTGATGGGCTTGAACACGTTGCCGTACTTCTTCAGGATGGCTTGGTTGGTTGGGCGGATGGCGTGCTTGGCGGCAATCTCCTGGCCTTCTTCGGAGTACAGGAAGTTCAGGTAGGCCTTGGCTTGTTCAGCCGTGCCCTTTTTGGCCACAGTGCGTTCCACCACGGCCACGGGGTTCTCCGCCACGATGGAGCTGCTGGGGTGGATGGCGTCCACCATGCCGGCACCAAACTCCTTGTCCACCGACACCACTTCCGATTCAAACGTGATCAGCACGTCGCCAATGTTGCGTTGCAAGAAGATGCTGGTCGCATCGCGGCCACCCTTGGCCAGCACGGGCACGTTTTTGTAGAGCTTGCTCACAAACTCGGCGGCTTGGGCGTCGGTCCCGCCCTTCTTGCGCACTTGGCCCCATGCGGCCAGGTAGGCCATGCGGCCATTGCCACCGGTCTTGGGGTTCACAACGATCACTTGCACGCCGGGCTTGACCAGGTCGTCCCAGTCCTTGATGCCCTTGGGGTTGCCGTTGCGCACCAGGAACAGCATGGTGGAGCTGGTGGGGGCGGCGTTGTTGGGGAATTTTTTGGCCCAATCCTTGGCCACTACACCGGTGCCTGCCAAAAAGTCCACGTCGGTGGTGGTGTTCATGGTCACCACATCGGCGTCCAGGCCGTCGTTCACGGCGCGCGCCTGGGCGCTGGAGCCGGCGTGGGACTGGTCAATCTTGATGTCCTTGCCCGTGGTCTTTTTGTAGTTGGCAATGAAGGCGGTGTTGATGTCCTTGTAGAACTCACGCGCCACGTCGTAGGAGACGTTCAGCAGCGTGGTTTGGGCTGCTACCAAATTGCTAGCTGTCAGCGCAAGTGCGGCAAGGGCTAGAGTGGCTTTTTGCTTGAAATTCATGGGGTGCTCCAAAGCGGGATGGTGGTGTGTTCAGGACACAGAACCGCGATTTTGGGGAAGTCACCATCAAACCACAACGAATACTTCGTTGTTTGGTTATGCCCGAAATCGTCTAAGTCTGGATTAGTTCGCCGCCTTGGCCGCAGAGCGGCCCAGGGTCCAGTTCAGGCCCAGACCCGCCGAGGTGCCGGTGGACTGCTGGTACAGCGGGCTGGCGGCATTGGCCGAACCCGCATAACTCTCGGCCCGCACATAGGCAAACACCCGCACATCCGGCCCCAGGCTGCGCGACGCATTGAGCGTGAGCCGCGTGGCAATCAGCCCGGCCTGCGCCGTGTAGGCCGGGCGCAGGGCGGTGGCGAGGTCGGCCGGCACGCCATAAAAGTACTGGTTGAGCCGGCTGTCGCCCAGCACCAGGCTGGCACTGGTAGACAGGCGCCAGCCCGCGCCCACGTCGCGCACCTCGTAGCTGATCTCGGGCTCCAGCGCAAAACCCTGGTTGCGCACGCCGTTGTTGATCTCCAGCACCGTGCGCAGCGGCAGCTCGTAGCGCACGCGGCTGCCCGCGCTGGGGCGCGCCAAGGTGCCCTTGAGCCGGGGGCCAAATTCAATCAGCGTGCCCAGGTCGGTCATGCCCTGGCGCGCCGGAATGTCCTGGGAGCTGGCTGGCAATGACGCCGCAAAACCAATGTCCAGTTCGGCATCTTCGGTGCGCAGCAGGCGGGCACCCACGCCGCCCCGGTCCGACCGGAAGACCTCACCGCGGTAAATGAAGGTGGGCAGCACCAGCGCCCGCGTGCTGCGTTCGCTGGACGCCGGGTAGGCCGGGCTCGACAGGCCGCCCGCAAACACACCCAGCTCCCACAGCGGCAGACCCTGCTCTTGGGCGTGTGCCGTAACCGCCAGGCTACTCAGCAGTGCCAAGGCCGCCCATGCCGTGCCGTGCAGGCCCTGTGGCTTGGCGGGGCTTGCCATCAGCGCACCAGGCGCACAGCGGCAATGGCGACCCATCCCAGCACAAAGTTGGCAAGTACCAACTTGTGGATTTGCCCAGCTGACTTCGTGACAACGGGCCATTCCCCGGCGGCGACTGCGCGCTGGAATTTGCGAAAACCAGCGAAGTAAATATGACCAAAAATCAGCATCATGGTGATGCCCAGCACCAGCATGACATTCCAGCCCAGGGGCACGCTGCCCACGCCGCTGGCCAGTTTGCTGGCCTTGAAGGCGGCGGTGTAGAGGTGGCTGCCGCTGAAAAACAGCGCCGCAATGGCTACCAGCACGATGGCAAAAAAGCGGCGCCACACCTCGCCCATCAGGTGCGCACGGGGCTGGGGCTCCATCAGCGCCAGGGCTGCCGGGCGCAGCGCCAACAGCATGAAGGTCATGCCACCCATCCACACGATGCCCGCGACCAGGTGAATGAGTTTGGCGATGTCGTACATAAGACCCTTTGTGCTGCGTGAAGAAGAAGGCTCAGAAGGCCCGGATTGTCGTCTCAGGTGAACAGCTGGTCGCGCGCGGCGGTGGTAATGGCCACCACACATGGGTGGGTAATGCGCCGCTCCACCGAGACGGCAAAGAACTCCTCCACCAGCTCATCGGTGCGGCCAATCACCTCCACGCCAAACTGCTCCACGATGTCCGGCTCCATGACCGAGGGCGCCATGAACACGCCCCGGCCCTTGCGGCCAAATGCGTTCATCAACGCGCCGTCGTCAAACTCGCCAATCGTGGTGGGGTGGATCTGGTGGTGGCTGAGCCAGCCTTCCCACTGCTGGCGCACCGAGGCCTGGGCGCCTTGCAGCAGCATGGGCATGCCGTTCAGGCAGGCTGGAAACGGCCCCTTGAGCTGCGCCTTGAGCGCGGGCGTGCAAAAGAAGCTCATGGCGCTGCGCCCCAGTGGGTGGTTAAAGGCCTTGACGCTGATGCGTTTGGACATGGGTTCGTCGGCAATTACCAGGTCCAGCTGGTTCAGCGCCAGCTTGGCCAGCAGGTCGGGGAACTTGCCTTCGCTGCAGATCATGCGCACCGGGGCATCCACCTCCAGCGCCGGCTCCAGCAGCCGGTAGGCCAGGGACTTGGTCACCGAGTCGGCCACGCCCACCTTGAAGTCCAACACCCTGCGCGTGCCGCTGGCCTGGCGCACCGCGTTTTCCAGCTCGGCGCCCAGCGTGAAGATCTGGTCCGCATAGCCCAGTGCCAGGCGGCCGTCCTCGGTCAGCTCCATATTGCGGCCGTTTTTTTGGAACAGCTTGCGGCCCAGCCAATCCTCCAGCAGCTTGATCTGGCCCGACAGGGTTTGTGGCGTGGTGTGCAGCTGCTCGCCTGCGCGCATGACGCCGCCCGCCTTGGCGGTGACCCAAAAATAGTGAAGATGTTTGAAGTTCATGGTGCGCCCTCTGAAACAAACCGAAACACTGCGAAATAATCGAAGTAAAAAAATACAAAATACGAATTTACGCGAAGCATATCAGCCCCTACAGTTCGAGTCTTCCTAGTCACTTACTCAAAGGAGTAAACGTATGCGACTCAGTACCCGAGGCCGTTTTGCCATCACCGCCATGATTGACCTGGCCCTGCGCGAAAGTGCGCAGCCCGTGCCATTGCAAGACATCGCGCTGCGGCACCGCATCTCTCTGTCGTACCTGGAGCAAGTGTTTGCCAAGTTGCGCCAGCATGGCTTGGTGGAAAGCACCCGTGGCCCCGGTGGCGGCTACACCCTGGGTTTCCGGGGCAACAGCATCACCGTGGCCGACATCATTGGTGCGATTGAAGAGCCTGCCGAAGCCAGCACAGCGCGCGACGGCGTGCAAGACATGACGCAAGACCTGTGGGCGGCACTGCAGACCACCATCGTGGCGCACATGAAAACCATCACGCTGAAAAGCCTGGCCGAAGAGCAACGCGCCAAGGGTTTCCAGGTGCAAGAGCGCAAGCCCGCCAAAAAGGGCGTACTGCAAAAGATCAAGCCGCTGGCACCGGTGCGTACCAACGCGCCCAACTCGGTGTTTGCATTGGCCAACTCCTTGGCCCTGCGCGGCTGATTTTTAAGCCAAACTGGGCTCTGGCCAGCGCAGCACCTGCGCGAGCAGCTCCTAAATCAATAGCGATTCGGGGCTGCTGGCTGCTGCCGTGTGGGCCACGCCTAGCGACTGCAGCAGTGCCAGGCCCAGCGGCCAGGGGCCAAAGCCCGCCTCCACGTTGATGTGGCCGGCGTCCTGCAGGCGCACAAACTCGCTGCCCCAGGCGCGTGCGTACGCGCCTGCCGTGCGCACCGGGTAAAACGGGTCGTTGCTGCTGGCCACCAGCACGCTGCGGTGCGGCAAGCGCTGGTAGGGCACCGGCGCAAAGACCGCCAGAATGCCGCGCCGCTCCGGGTCGGCCGGGGCTACCAACAAGGCGCCCTGGATCTTGGCCGCCACTTCGGGTGGCAAGTGGGTGGTGGCAATGCAACCCAGGCTGTGCGCGGCAATCACCACCGGGCCGGGTTGTTCGAGGATGGTTTGTCCGATGGAGGCTACCCAGGCCTTGCGCACCGGCGTGATCCAGTCGTCCTGGTGCACACGCACCGCGCCGGGAATGCTGTCGGCCCACAGCGTTTGCCAGTGGCCGGGGCCGGAGTCGCGCCAGCCGGGAACGATGACAAGAGAGACCATGGGTGTTGTGCAGGAGTGCCAAATGCGAAACAGAGGCGCATTGTCAGAACCCGGCCTTCAAACCCAAACTACTTATTTCCCATTTGTATATAGCGAACTCAGCCATAGCGACATGGCGGGTGCAGGCAAGGCGGCCCGCTCAGGGCGCCACAAAGGCGTCGTGCACGCTGCGGAACACGCGGCCCTCCAGGCGCTGGCCCAGGGCGGTGTGCTGCAGGCGGTCCATCACCGGGCCTTTGACTTCCGCCAGGTCCAGGCGCACACCACGCGCAGCCAGGCTCTGCTCCAGGCCGGTCAACATGCCCAACGCCGTGGCGTCGATCTGGTTCACCGCCGAGCACACCAGCAGCACCCGGCGCACGGCTGGGTCGGCCTGCACCAGCGTTTCGATGCGATCTTCCAGCGCCGTGGCGTTGGCAAAAAACAGGCTCTCGTCCACGCGCAGGGCCAGCAGGCCCGGCACGGTTTGCACCGCGTGGCGCTCCACGTTGCGGAAGTGTTCGGTGCCCGGCACCCGGCCCACCACCGCCATGTGCGGGTGGCTGCTGCGCCACACCAGCACGCCCAGCGACAGCGCCACCCCCATGAGGATGCCCGCCTCTACCCCCAGCACGATCACACCGCCGGCCGTGGCCAGCAGCGAGAAGGCGTCGGCCTTGTCGTAGGTCCAGCTGGCTTTGAGTGTGTCCACATCCACCAGGGTGGCCACGGCCACCATGATGCTGGCCGCCAGCACCGCCAGCGGCAAGAAGTAAAACAGCGAGGCAAAGAAGTACACGATGAGCGCCATGAAGCCCGCCGTGATGATCGAGGCCAGGGGCGTCTGGGCGCCCGCCGCAAAGTTGATGACCGAGCGCGACAACCCGCCGTGCACCGGGTAGGCGCCCGAGAAGGCCGCCGCCACATTGGCCGCACCCAGGCCCCACAGCTCGCGGTTGGGGGCAATGCGCTGTTGGCGCTGCAGCGCAAATGACTGCGCCACCGACACGCTGCCCACAAAACCGACCAGGGTAATCAACAGCGCGGGCAGCAGCAGCTGGCTCCAGGCGCGCGCCTCGGGCCAGACCCAGGCCAGCGCCGGCAGCCCGGCCGGCACGCTGCCCACCACGGCCACCTGGCGGCTCACGTCCCAATGGCCCCAGGCCACCAGCGCCGTACTCACGGCCACCGTGACAATCGGCGCCATGCGGGCCAGCAGGTCGGCAGCAGTGGCGCCCAGGCCCAAGCGGCGCAGGCCGCGCCCCAGGTAGCGGCGCGCCAGTAGCAGCACCAGCATGCTGCCGCCGCCCAGCGCCAAGGTAGTGAGGTTGGTTTGGGGCAGGGCGCGCCACAGGCCTTGCAGCGTGGCCCAGGTGGAGCTGCTGGGCGCAGACACGCCCAGCACGTGTTTGAGCTGGCCCAGCGCAATGACGATGGCCGAGCCGGAGACAAAGCCGCTCACCACCGGCTGGCTCAAGAAGTAGGCCAGCCAGCCCAAGCGCAGTGCGCCAAAGGCCATGAACATCAGCCCCGGAATCAGCGCCAGGCCCATGGCCAGTTGCACGTATTCGGTGGTGCCCGCAATCGCCAGCGGCTGCAGCGCGCTGGCCGTCATGAGGGCGGCAATCGCCACGGGGCCAATGGCCAGCGTCATGCTGGAGCCCAAGAGCGCGTAGGCCACCACCGGCAGGATGCTGGCGTACAGGCCCATCTCGGGCGGCAGCCCGGCCAAGAGCGTGTAGGCCAGGCTTTGCGGAATCACCAGCACCGCCACGATGAGCCCGGCCGACACATCACCGCCCAGCCAGGCGCGCTGGTAGTGGCGCAGCCACTGGGGCAGCCAGGCAAGGCGGGTGGTGGCGGGCAGCATGGTGGCTTACTCGGCTTGGGTCAGCGCGTAGAGCTGGGCCGAGCGTGCGCCCGAGCGGCAAAACGCCAGCACCGGCTGTGGTGCGTCTTGCATGGCGTCACGCATGGCTTGCACTTGCGCGGGGGTGATGGCACCGCCCACCACGGGCAGGTAGACATAGTGCAGACCGGCGGCGCGCGCCGCAGCTTCCACGCTGCTGCTCAGGGGCTGGTCCGGGCCGCCTTCACCGTCAGGGCGGTTGTTCACCAGGGTCTTGAAGCCTTGTGCCACGGCGTCGGCCACCATGCTGGCGTCCATCTGCGCGGCCACGGCAAAGTGGGGGGTGAGGGCTTGGGTGCGTAAGGTCATGTCGTTCGTCTCCGATTTATGCGCGTGTGCGGCGGCGTTCCGCCCATTCAAAAATAGCCATGCCAGCCACCATGGCTAGCACAAACACCGCTGCCTTGGATTGTCCTGCGCCCAGCGACACAATCGCCGGCCCCGGGCAGAAACCGGCCAAGCCCCAACCAGCGCCAAACAGCAGGCTGCCCAGCACCAGGCGGCGGTCGATCACGGTGGACGTGGGCAGCTGCATGGCACCGCCCAGAAAACTGGTGGTGCGCTTCTTGGCCACGGCAAATGCGCCCAGGCCCACCAGTATGGCGCCGCCCATCACAAAGGCCAATGACGGGTCCCAGGCGCCAGCCAGGTCCAGAAAACCAATCACCTTGCTCGGGTCGGTCATGCCCGCCACGATCAGGCCCAAGCCAAACAGCAGGCCTACGGCAAATTCAGAAATTCGGTGTTGCATTGCAAAGCTCCTTCAGTTTCAGGCCAGCAGGTGGCGCAGCACAAACACGGTCACAAAGCCCGCCGCCATAAAGGTCAGCGTGGCGACCAGAGAGCGGGGCGACAGGCGCGAGAGCCCGCACACGCCGTGGCCACTGGTGCAGCCTGCGCCGTAGCGCGTGCCTACACCCACTAGCAGGCCGGCCAGCACCACCGTGCCCCAGCCCGCGTCGATGGTGGCGGGCACTGCGGCACCGGTCAGCAGCCAGTACATGGCGGGCGCGACCAGCATGCCCAGCACAAAGGCAATGCGCCAGCCCATGTCGCCCGCCTTGGGCCGCAGCAGGCCACCCACAATGCCGCTGATGCCCAGGATGCGGCCATTGAGCAAGATGAACAAGGCCGAGGCCAAGCCCAGAAAAATGCCACCGGCCAGCGAGGCCCAGGGCGTGAAGTGGTTCCAGTCAATCGTCATCGTCTTACTCCTTAAAAAAGTGCGAAATCCGCGCCGGGCCGCCCCAAGCGGCTTTAGCCCCCTCGGGGGGCAGCGCAGTACGCAAAGCGACAAGCGTGGGGGTCATTGCTTGCCGCAATACTCGGCGTACAAAACGCCCATCACGGCCAGGGCCTGTGGGCTGTTGATGCAGTAGTAGATGGATTTGCCCTCGCGCCGGGTGCTGACCAAGCCTTCTTCGCGCAGCACGCCCAGCTGCTGCGACAGCGTGGGTTGGGCAATACCCACCAGTGCTTCCAGCTCGCCCACGTTCTTCTCGCCCTGGCTCAGCTGGCACAGCAGCAACAGGCGATCGGGGTTGGACAGGGCTTTCATGAGGCGGCAGGCCGCGTCGGCAGACTGGCGCAGCACGGCCAAGTCCAGCGCGGGGGCGGTCGGGATGTCAGGGGTGGCCAACATGGTCGGGGCTCCAAAACGTTTGCAATGTCAATATTTTATTGACTAACAATATATATGTCAATAAACTATCTATGTCGCAATTGAAACAACGACCTTTACAAGGAGTTTTCCATGACAGCCACTGCATCCCCCATCGCTTCCGCCACCCCCGCACCTCAGGTGCAGGCCTTTTTTGACCCCGCCACCTGGACCGTGAGCTACGTGGTGTTCGACCACGCGGGCGGCCACTGTGCCATCGTGGACTCGGTACTCGACTACGACCCCAAGTCCGGCCGTACTAGTACCAAGTCAGCTGACGCATTGATGGCCTTTGTGAAGGAACAAGCGCTCACCGTGCAGTGGATTCTGGAAACCCACGCCCATGCCGATCACCTGTCCGCCGCCCACTACCTGCGCAAAAAGCTGGGTGGCCAGATCGCCATTGGCGCCGCCATCACCGATGTGCAAAACGTCTTCAAGGGCGTGTTTAACCTGGAGCCCGAGTTCCACCCCGACGGTCGCCAGTTCGACCACCTGTTCCAGCCCGACGAAGTATTTGCCATTGGCGACCTGCGTGCCCAGGCCCTGTCGGTGCCCGGCCACACCCCGGCCTGCATGGCCTACCAAGTGAGTGACGCCGTGTTTGTGGGTGACACGCTGTTCATGCCCGACGTGGGCACCGCACGCTGCGACTTCCCCGGTGGCAACGCCCACCAGCTCTACGCCAGCGTGCGCAAGCTGCTAGCCCTGCCGGGTGACATCCGCCTCTACATGTGCCACGACTACCCGCCCGAGGGCCGGGAGGCACGGTGGGTCAGCACGGTGGCCGAGCAGCGCGCCAGCAACATCCATGTCCACGATGGCGTGAGTGAAGACGCTTTTGTGGCCATGCGTAGCCGGCGCGATGCGGGGCTGGCTATGCCCACGCTCATCCTGCCCTCGGTACAGGTCAACATCCGCGCCGGCGCCATGCCCCCGGCAGAGGCAGATGGCCGGGTCTACCTCAAGGTGCCAGTCAATGTTTTGTAGTAAAAAAAAGGCTCTGGAGCCCGTTAATACTGCGCAAATAGCTACTAAATTAATAGCAAAGGAGCAAACCATGCCGGATACCAGGCAACACTGGGAAACCGTCTACAGCACCAAATCCAGCGATGCGGTGAGCTGGTACCAGCCGCACGCCGACCGTTCGCTGCAGCTCATCCAGGCCACGGGGCTGGGGCCGCAGGCGAGCGTCATCGACGTGGGCGGCGGCGCCTCCACCCTGGTGGACGACCTGCTGGCCCATGGCTACCAGGAAGTCACGGTGATGGACCTCTCGGCCGCCGCACTGGCCGTGGCCCGCTCCCGCCAGGCGCCCACCGAGTCTCGCGTGCAGTGGCTGGTGGCCGATGTCACCACCGCCGCGCTGCCCGCGCATGCGTTTGATGTGTGGCACGATCGCGCAGTGTTCCACTTCCTCACCCGCGCCGAAGACCGCCAGGCCTACGTGGCCCAGGTGCTGCGCAGCGTCAAGCCCGGTGGCCATGTCATCGTCGCCACCTTTGCCGACGACGGCCCCTTGCAGTGCAGCGGCCTGCCCGTCATGCGCTACGCGCCCGAAGGCTTGCATGCCGAGTTTGGCACCCCCTTCACTCTGGTGGCCCACCAGCGCGAGGCACACACCACGCCCTTTGGCACCGTGCAGCAGTTTGTGTACTGCTACTGCCGCGCCCCAGCGCACTGACGTTAAGCAACAAGCGTGCGCCGGCTACCATCCGGCGCATGCCCCATTTCTTCTCCCGCCTGCAGTCGGGCAACCCGCGCAGCATCACCGCCATGCTGCTGGCCGTCGCGTTCTTCTCCGCGATGGACACGCTGATCAAGCTGCTGTCCGCCCACTACCCGCCGCTGCAAATTGCGGCCATGCGTGGTGCGCTTACGCTGCCGCTCATCGCCATCTGGATTCATGCGCGCGGCGCCTGGGCCGAGGTCTGGCGCGCCCGCTGGCCGTTGCACCTGCTGCGCGGCGCGCTGGTGATTGCCATGCTGGTGTTGTTTACCGTGGGCGTGCGCGGCCTGCCACTCACCAATGCGTACACGCTCATGTTCTTTGCGCCCCTGCTCATCACCGTGCTGGCTTGGCCGGTGCTGGGAGAGCGTGTACCGCGCGCGCACTGGTGGGCCGTGGGCGGCGGCTTGCTGGGTGTGCTGGTGGCGCTGCGCCCCAGTGCCGAGGGCTTTGCCAGTTGGGCCGGCCTGGCCGTGTTGGGTGCGGCGGTTTGCTACGCCGTGTCAGCCGTGGTCACGCGCCTGGCCAGCCGCACCGATTCGAAAGATAGCCTGGTCCTTTGGGTGATGGTGATCTTGACGGTGGTGGCCGGTGCGCTGGCCGCGCCGCAGTGGCTGCCGCTGCAGACGCACCACCTGGCGCTGTGGGCGGGG
>JACCDV010760680.1_pt1 | contig 11602 bp, 1 predicted proteins | sample 7446131 | NCBI WGS metagenome assembly JACCDV01 (sample SAMN15323448, study PRJNA562643) | freshwater metagenome | isolation source: river surface water | place: USA:Blue River Watershed | collected 2017-08-17
CCGTTAGCTCAGGTGGCGGCTCAAGCAGTAGCGGAAGTGGATCTTCAAGCTCCTCTAATTCAGAGGGTTCAGGCGTACCTGTTAAGAGCAATGTCACCGTGGTTGCCCCGGTCACCGTCGTAGGAGATAGCACAGCCAAGATTCCTTCAGTTGAAATTTTGACTCCTGTCGCTGGTTCAAATGTAAAGCCACCGGTAATCAAGATTGATGCAGCAAGCGAGAAGTTCATCGCTGATTTCAAGGTTGTTGAAGGCAAGCTTGTACTCACACCTGAAACTGGATTTAGCGGCAAGAGGACCGTGACAGTAACTGTTACAGAAAGTGGCGCTGATCGAGTTATTCAGATTCCTTTAACCGTTCTCCCAGAACCTGTTGCCAAGCCTGTGCTTACACCAACAGCATCCAACAAATCGATAATTCGCTGGACGGAATCTCCAAACGCAACCGCGTATACAGTTTTACTCAACGGCAAGAAGGTTTGCGCAACCTCTGCATCAAGCTGTTCAGTGAAGCAAACTCTTGGACCAGATGCCGTAATTGAAGTTATTTCAAATGGTGGAGATCGCACCGTCAGTGAAAAAATTGAAGCTGATTTCCGTCAGAACGCCCCCGTACCAATCACTCGAATCGTGAGTGCAACAATTACTAAGGCAACCCTCACACGGGTCGATACAAAAGCGCTAGACAAGGTAATTGCATTGATTAGGACTCAAGGCTTTGGAACCGTTGTTATTTCAGAAATCACGACCACCAAGAAGACAGCAACACTGGCGGCAGCCCGAGTTGCAGCAATCAAGAAGTACATCGACGAGAAAACCGGTGCACGAGATGTCACCTTTGAGGTCGTCCCACCTGCTTCTCGTACCTACTTCAACAACATCTCAGTCAAGGGTTAAGGCTCAAAATCTCATGTTGGGGCGGTTGCGCTAACCCCCATGGACTAGGATTCCCATTTAGTTAGCCTTCATGGCTCAGGGACAAGGTCGAGGATGTAATGGGATTAGCAATTAAAAGCGCTACTTTCATGCGTAAGGTACGCGCCTCCCTTTCGCCATTTCTTGCCTTAATTTTGACGTTTTCAGTTTTATCCGCCATTAATCCACCCGTGGCAAATGCCGCCGCTGGTGCAGTCACCAGTGGGTCCTGCACCACAAATGTGGGTGAAGCTTCAACAGCAACAATTGCCCAAGTAAATAACGATTGTGTTCTTACATTCACATCTGGAAGCAATAGTTGGACAGTCCCTGCCAATGTTGCCGAAGCCGATTTGCTGGTTATTGGCGGTGGCGGTGCTGGTGGAACCAGATCTGGCGGCGGTGGCGGTGCTGGTGGTTTGGTGTACCTAACCAATGTAACCGTCTCTCCAACAGCAACAATCTCTCTTGAAGTGGGAGCTGGAGGAGCAAACACAAATACATCTACTCAAGGTAATTCAGGTTCTGACAGTACTTTTTCATTGACATCACCAATTGTTGCTAAAGGTGGCGGTGGAGGTGGAACTGGAAATGGATCTTCAACTAATTATGCTGGACTAGCTGGCGGTTCATCGGGTGGTTCTGATGGAAGCGCAAATGCTCCGGCCGCTGCAACACAAGGAAATCAAAATTACGGCTTTGGTTCAAATGGAGCTTTAGGTTCTGGTGTTGCAAACAATGCTGCTGTTCAATGGACTGGCGGCGGCGGTGGTGGTGCTGGCGGCGCAGGAACTGCTGGAAATACAAACGGAACAGGTGGCGCTGGTGGTGTCGGAAGAATTGTTCCGATAACAGGTTCAAATATTTGTTATGCAGCCGGCGGTGGTGGCGGTAATGAAGGTACTTCCACAAATAATCCAGGTGCAGGTGGTTCATGTGGAGGAACTGCAGTTGGCGGTGCAGGCTCAAAGGGAAATACCGAAGCAGGAAATGGTGCCGCAAACACCGGCTCTGGCGGCGGTGGATCAGGCTTTCAAGATCCTTCAGGTAATGGAACCCCTGGAAACGGTGGTTCTGGTGTCGTAATCGTGCGCTGGACAATTCCAGGAAATGAAGGGGCATTTCCAAACATTTCAGGTATGAGTGCGCGATTTAACGCCAATAACTTCAATACAACTTTGAATAGCACCAAAGGAACCTGGGCTGACACTTCAGGAACTGGAAAGCACGTTGCAGGAACAGATATAACTGGAACGTCTATAACCGTTGGTACAACTGGATCAAACGCAAACGGTGTAAACAAATCATTCAACGTTGTAAATGGAACAAGCGCTTCCAATATTGCGTTATTAACAACAGCAGAAATGACGGGTAAGTACACCCTGTTCACGGTTGCTCGGTATAGCGGTGCGTCAAAGGGTCGCATCTTTCAAGCAGTCACCGGAAGTAACTTGAATTACTTGAGTGGCTTCTACAACGGAGCATCTGGTATATATTTCAAGAACGATTGGTACACCACATCTGGACAACCTTCAGAAGTAACTCTTTCAAATTGGTTACTAAGCAGTGAATGTTCTTATGATCCAAATGCAAATACGACGGTAAATTCTTGTTCAGCAACATACTCCGCAAATGGAAAACAGCGCAATCATGTATCGAACACGATAACTACTGCTTACGGGCTCGGAATTAATGACAAAGGTAACTACACAGATCAGGATTCAGATTTCCAAATTGCGGATGTATTGGTTTTCAATCGAGTCCTCACGATTCCTGAAGTAAATCAAGTAGAAAGCTATATTTCTGTAAAGTACGGACTCGGAATCTACTCTGACCAAATTGTTAATTACGATCCAAGCGATTCCTCAACAACCAACAAGCTCCTTAAGAATTTAGGTAAGGGTGACGGCTCGCTTACCGAAGCGCTAGATATGACCCTCTACCGAAATGTTCTAGAGTCGTCTGAGAACTCCGGAGTCTTAAAGTTCGGTTTAAACAATGGCTCATATGGTGAAACAGCTAATGGAATGAGGCCATTTACACGCTTTACCGCGTCCGTCTGGATGAAAGAGTATGGCGACCAATCATCAGGCTGGAACTCAGTTCTCACGACTGCTTATGACGTTGCAGGTCAACCGATTGCACCGATGATTGGAACGCTAAATAGTAATTTGAATGCCGGATTTTGGGATGGTGGAACTTGGCGAACGGGATTTGCAAACCTTAGTTCATCTTCTTATCCAGTTACTGATGATGTTTGGTATCACGTCACGACGTCATATGACGGATTAAATGTACGTATTTATGTCGATGGAGTCTTGAAATCGACCACAGCAACAACTGCAAGTGTGTTGAAGTACTCGGCAAATCTCCGATTAGGAACGCGATGGGATGGCGGATCTACGAGCTATGGATTCAATGGCGCGGTAGGAAAGACTAAAATCTATGATCACGCGCGAAGTGATGCACAAATTTTGGCTGAGTACAACGCGGATGCTTCGCGCTATGTTTGCTCAAGCAACTCTGCATCTGCCAATGGCAAAACGGTTGTGACATTTACTAACGCAGGTAGATGTAGTTGGACCGCACCAACAGGTGTTACCGCAGTGCGCGCTTTATTGGTCGGTGGCGGCGGTGGTGGCGGCTCTTGGGTCGGCGGTGGCGGCGGTGGCGGCGGTGTTATCGATCAAAGTTCCGTAACAGTTACCCCAGGAACGACCTATCCAATTGTTGTTGCTGGTGGTGGTAAAGGTGCACTGACGACATCTGCGAATGCTGTTTATCGCGCATCGCTAGGATCAAACACAACCGCTCTTGGCCTAACAGCAAAAGGCGGTGGAAGTGGAGGAAGTTGGTCCGCTACAGGAACTGGTGGAGCAACAGGTGGTGGCGGAAGTTACAACAACACAATTGCGTCGATTGATTCAACACAAGGATTTAATGGCGGCAAAGATGCCTACAACGCTGGTTATGGTTATCCGACCGGTGGCGGTGGCGGTGCAGGGGCAGTTGGTGTAACGGCAACCATTACTACAAATGTTTCAGGTCAATCGGGTGCTGGTGGCGCTGGAAAAGCCTCTGATATCACTGGTTCTACGGTTCGCTATGGCGGCGGTGGTGGTGGTGGGTGTTATAACAATTCGACCTACCCATGTACAGCTGGAAGTGGTGGTGCTGGCGGCGGTGGTGCTGGAGCAACATATGTCTCCAACAGCACTAACACTGTTACCAAAGGAAGTAATGGATCGGAAAACACTGGTGGTGGCGGTGGTGGGTCTGGTGCGCCATCAACAAATGCTGCTGGAAATGATTCACAAGGTGGCGAAGGTGGTTCCGGAATTGTCGTTATCTCATATATAACTGCTTTCACAGTTACATATGACTACAACTCTGCAACCAGTGGAAATTCAACGACAAGCGTCAGTTTCAATTTAGGTGACTCTGCAGTCACCCTCCCAACCCCATCAAGAACATCATGGATTTTTGGTGGCTGGTTCTTGGATTCTGGATTCACAACTCGTGTTGGTCGAGGTGGTGACTCTTACAGTCCGAATGGAGTGAATGCTTCATACACTTTGTATGCTAGATGGGTATCTGAGTTAATGGTTTACGAACCGATGACTGGTACTAATGCGGCAGACATGAACGGTGTTGCTTCGACAGGAAGTTCAGGATTGACTGGTAACTGGACCAAAGTCAATGCAAATAAACAATCTAGTGTTGCTGTTTCTGCAACTAAGTTTTCGACAAATCCCAATTTTGCATTTCCAAAGAATTCAGGATTTACAGTTCCGACCAGCAATGTTGCAGCAGCATCAACTGGCACCAACTGGACCGCCCGATTCTCTGCACGACAATTAACAGACCCAATTAGCTTTGACACAAGCGGTACCTATTACTTAACTTATTTACTGAATGCATCTTCAACTTTATCGCTTCATGGAACCGCTATGGCGGGTCTTTTGAGTGGACTGCCTTCGTCAACAACTGACAGCAGCAAGTGGGCACTTCTCACCGGCTACGGGTATACAGGCAAATTCGGAATCGATAATGGCGTCGCAAACCTAACGAATTGGGTAAGTAATAGTGGGGTTTCAGCTGAGGCCTCTTCGACCTCAGAGCCAAATGCTTCGGGCAGCTCGTATTTTGTATTGGTTAAGTTCACAACGGCGGCATCAGGCAATGACACAGTGGAGATGAAAACTTATCTTCCAACACAAGAGTTGCCTACTTCTGATTCCGGAATCACTTGGGATGTTACTTACTCGGCAGCAATTACAGGATCTGCCACTCATTTCGGAGTTCAATTTGAATACGATGGCGCAATCGATGAGGCTCGAATTGGTTATACCTATACTTCTGTAACAGATGCGCGTGCAGCTAGAACCGTTACATTTAATTCAAACTATGTTGGTGGTGCGACAAGTACGACACAAACTATTTACAACAATATCGCTACCGCTTTAACAAACAATACATTTACACGAACCGGCTACACATTCTCCGGTTGGAACACAAATTCGGATGGAACAAGTGGAACCGCCTTCACAAATGGTGCTGCTGCAACAATTACCTCAGATACAACTTTGTATGCAAAATGGACGATTAACACTCAGACGATTACATATGCAGCCGGCACAGGAGGAACTGGAACGGCACCTACTTCGCCAGTAACAGTGAATTACGGATCAACTTTTACTGTTCCATCAAATACATTTACAAAGACTGGATACACATTCACTAACTGGAGTTCCGGTGGAGTTACCTATGCTCCCGGTGACACTTTTCCTTCGACGGGATCTGTAACGGCAAATGTAACCTTGACAGCGAATTGGGTAGCAAATGCATGTTCAGTTACTCCAACTAGTTCTGGTGGCTACAAGACTTACACATTCACAAATGCAATTCCATGTAACTGGACAGTGCCAACAAATGTTTCAAAGGCATCGGTTTTAGTTGTCGGCGGTGGTGGAGGTGGTGGTGACTCCTCTACTGGAGCAACTGGTGGTTCAGGTGGTGCTGGTGGTTTCTTTGCCTCATCCAATGTCGCCATAAGTGGCGTAATTGAAATTGCAGCAGGTGCAGGCGGTGCGGGTGCTTCTAGCTCAACTACTAGGGGAGCAAGCGGCGAGAACAGTTACTTTGGCACCCTTAAAGTTGGTGGCGGTGGCGGTGGAAACAGCGTGAGTTTTGCCGCCAATGAGGCCGCTTCTCCCGGCAATGGCGGTACTGACTTTGTTTCGGGTGGATCAGGTGGTGGTGGTCGCTCAAGTGGTGCTGGATTAAATAATGCTCGTTTGGGTGGCGCAGGTGGAGCTATTGCAACAAGTGGAGTGAGCTTCCTAGGTTCTACATACACTGGAATTGCAGGTGTCTCCGGAGCAAACAGTTGGTCTGGAGACAATGCGTCTGGTGGTCTTGGTGGAGCAATTACAGAATCAAGCCGAACTTCATCAATAAGTGGAGCTTCCGTTGTTTATGCAAAAGCAGGAACCTTCCTTCCTTGGAATGCAACGAACAACACTGCCAAGCCTCAAACATATGGTTCAGGAGGTGCTACCAACTACAACTATGGAACCGCTGAAGCGGTTGGAAATACTTTAGGTGGCGATGGTGCCGCAGGTGTAGTGATTGTTAGACATGCAGAAGTTGTTGATTACACATACAGTGCTAACAGCGGTTCAGGTACCGTGCCAAGCGGGGGAAGTGTTCAGGGAGGATTAACCTTCAACACTGCTGCCAATCCATTCACACGTTCTGGTTACACCTTCTCTGGATGGAATACCGCTGCAAATGGATCTGGAACAGCGCTGACCGCTAACTCTTCCAACACAATGCCGATTTCTGGAAGTGCAATAGTTCTGTATGCCCAGTGGGTTGCTAATCAATACACAGTTACTTATGTTTACAACTCTGCAACTGGAGATACCTCAACGGTCACTAGTAGCTATACAACTGGTGGAACGCAAATAACTCTCCCTACACCAACACGATCCGGATACACATTTGGTGGATGGTATGCAGAGTCAACATTGGATAATCTCATTGGAGCAGGTGGTGCCAGCTATGCGCCAACGGGTTCAACCTTGTCGCCATATGTTTATGCAAAATGGACTGCCACAAATTACACAGTGACATATCAAAACACTGATGCAACCTCTGGTAGTGCTCCAACTGATTCCACTAACTACAACATCGGTAATTCAGTGTTAATTAAGGGAAATACAGGCTCATTAGCTCGTACTGGGTACACATTTATTGGCTGGACTGCAGCTTCTGATGGAACAGGAACGGTCTTAACTTCAGGAAATACCGTAACTACTTCGACCTCAAATATGGTCTTTTACCCGAAGTGGAGCGCAAATACATACACGATCACCTATAACAAGAATGGTGCGTCTGGAAACCCAACGGCATCGTCGGCAATCTATACAACTGGTGGCACAGCGGTGACTCTGACAACTGTCGGTGACATGGTCAAGACAGGTTTCACATTTGGCGGCTGGTCAACAACCCCAACCGGAAGTGCGCTGGTCGGAACTTATACAACAACTGCAAATGTTACTTTGTACGCGGTCTGGACAATCAAAACAATTACCTTGACCTATGACAAAGGAATCGCTTCAGGTATAACTATTGCAAGCTTCCCAACAACTGCAAGTGGAAACTATGGCTCATCCGTGACATTGAGTGCAGGATTTACATTAGATCAAACATTAACTGTGAATTCTCAATCTGTGATTCACCGATTCGTCGGTTGGAATGATGGATCATCAACTTATCAAGGAACCGCTTCCTACTTGCTAGGAGATTCGAACAAGACTCTAACTGCAATTTGGGTTCCTGTATTCGGCGTCCGTTACTCATTTAACGGCGGAACACCTGCTGCAACTCCAGATAATTTGATTACGGACGATGAATGTACGCTTTCAGGTAATTTATGTAACGATCAACAAGATATAACTCTTCATGCTGCTCCAACTCGTTCCGGCTACACATTTGCAGGGTGGGTTAACCAAAGTAGTGCCACTGCAATGAATGCAGGATCTACAACAAAAATCACAAGTACAAATTATCTTTTCTACGCCACCTGGACTGCACAGCCATACACAGTTACGTATTCAACAAATGGTGGCTCAACGGCACCAACTGAGACAAGTAAATACATCGGGGACAGCTTTACATTGGCCTCTGCACCAACTAAGGATGGTTATAACTTTTCCGGTTGGAGCGATAGCTCAACAGTTTATGGTGCTGGAGTGACTTATTTTGTGGGCGCAGCAGACATGAGTTTCACGGCCCAGTGGACGCCGAAAACTTACACTGTTTCATTTAACTGGAATGGCGGTTCAGGAAGCTCCACTAGTGATTCATCATTCACGGTTGGTAACTCTGGAATAACTCTTCCAACGGTTGGGGATCATGTTAAGGACGGCTATGACTTCCAAGGTTGGTCAACATCAAGTAATGGAAGTGTAATTAGTGGCGCGTTCACACCAACTAACAACACAACCCTTTATGCAATATGGAGTCTTGGTAATTTTGTAGTCACATATGATGCTAGAGGTGGAACGGTTGGAACTTCATCGGCGACAGTTACAAATGGTTCGACAACTGTTCTTCCAACACCTACCCGTCAGAACTTTGTGTTTGAAGGTTGGTATACACAATCCACGGGCGGTACGTTGGTTGGTATCCAAGGAGCAACACATCAACCAGCAAGTTCAAAGACAATATATGCACGTTGGACGCAGTCTTCAATTTATGGAATTGATCCATCTGCTTTATCTAGGATTGGTACAACCACAGCTCGCACTGGTACAACACAAACCTTCTCCAGTTCAAATGCAATCAGTTCAGTAAGTGCAACGGTTCCAGCCGGATCGTTACCAGATGGAACAACTGTGAATTTTGATTTGGTGGGCGATTTTTCTAGAGCTCAAACGGTTTTATCAGGTACTAATAACTACCTAGTGTCACTCGTAGTTTCCTGGCTTGCTCCAGATGGAACAGTGCCTGATACACCGGCCGACAAGAAAATTTCAGTAACGATTACAAATGCAACAATCAAGGCCGGAGCGCGTATCTACACGATCGTGGCAGGGGTTGCCAACTTAGTTGGAACAGCAACTCAAGATGGCCAAGTAACTGTCGAATTGGCCTCTGATCCAGAGGTAGTTGTGGTTGCGACAAAACCAGGTGTCCCACGAAGTGTTTCTGCAACCTCGAATGACAATAAACAATCAGTCGTTTCTTGGAGTGCCCCAACATCTGATGGTGGTTCAGCAATTACTGAATACACAGTTACATCAAGTGGCGGCCAAACCTGCTCGACTTCATCAACAAATTGCACAATTACCGGCTTAACAGATACAACCACGTACACATTCACAGTTGTTGCCAAGAATGCGATTGGAACCTCAGATGCATCCTCATCAGCGTCTGCAACAACCGCAGGAAAGCCTGGGGCTCCAACCTCAGTTACAGCCAGCTCAAATGGAAATCAGCAGTCACTAGTTTCTTGGACAGCACCCACCGCAGATGGTGGATCTACCATTTCCCAATACACAGTGACTTCAAGCTCTGGTCAAACATGTGTCACATCATCAACGAGCTGCTCGGTAACAGGACTTTCAGATTCCACGGCTTACACATTTACAGTAAAGGCCACAAACGCTCTTGGTGATTCGATTGCATCCTCTTCAGCTTCAGCAACCACTGCAGGTAAGCCAGGAATTCCAGGCTCGATTGCTGCAACATCTGGAATTCGAGAAGTTGGAATTAGTTGGTCTGCGCCAATTTCTGATGGTGGTTCTGTAATTACTGGGTACACAGTGACAGCAAGTAGTGGGGCAACTTGTAGCACCGCATTAACTAGTTGCACGATTTCAAATCTCACTGATGCAACAACATATACATTTACCGTAACAGCAACTAATGCTTTAGGAACCTCTTCATCTTCAAGCACCGCAACTGCAACGACTTCAAGTAAGCCTGATGCACCAACCTCACTTTCAGCGACAGCCAATGAGAATAAGCAATCTGTAGTTTCTTGGACTGCGCCAGCCTCTGACGGTGGTGCAACGATCTCTAGTTACACCGTTACCGAAACTGGTGGTGCTACATGCACAACTTCAAATACAACTTGCACCATTACTGGTCTAGCCGATGGAACTACATATACATTCACTGTCACGGCAACCAATGCTGTTGGCACCTCTGACCCTTCATCTTCAACATCTGCCCGTACTGCAGATGCGGTGGTAACTCCGACACCTTCTCCTAGCCCAACCCCTTCACCTGTTGTGGCCCCTGTTATTCCTGAGCCAGTAGCGCCAGTGGTACCGAAAATCAGCGTGACAACGGTTGCTCCAGTAACTGTTATCGGTGATTCAACAACAAAGATTCCAAGTATTGAACTGTACGTCCCAACTCTTGGGTCAAGTCTGAAGCCAGCAACGATTGCAATTGATAAGGCAAGCGAAAAATTCATTGCATCAGCAAAGGCAGTAGATGGAAAACTTGTATTGACGCCCGAATCCGGCTTTAGCGGCAAGCGCACGGTTACTGTGAACATTATTGAAAATGGTATTGAACGAATTGTTCAAATCCCATTAACGGTTTTGCCTGAACCTGTAGCTAAACCATTAACAACACCGTTAGCCGCAAACAAAACTTCAATCAAATGGGAAAAGTCACCAAATGCTGACTCTTACGCAGTCTTCATTGACGGAAAGAGAGTTTGCCAAACTTCTTCAACAGCATGTTCTGTGTCAAGAATTCTTGGTCCAGCAACCGTAGTTGAGATTGTTGCAAATGGTGGAGATCGCACGATTAGTGAAAAAGTTGAATCAGACTTTAGGCAGTCAGCGCCAATAACGGTGACACGAATTGTAAGTGCAACGATTACCAAGGCTGAGTTAACTAAGGTTGACACAAAGGCCTTGGATAAAGTGATTGCCTTGATAAATAATCAAGGCTTTGGAACAGTTGTAATCTCTGGAATTACGACCACAAAGAAGACTTCAGCGCTAGCGGCTGCGCGTATCGCCGAAATCAAGAAATATGTTTCTGAGAAAATTGTTGAAAAAGAAGTGAAATTTGAAGTTGTGGCTCCTGCGACACGTACCTACTTCAACAACATCTCTGTTAAGGGCTAATTTCCAATTTCAGGGCTCAAACCCTTAACAAACTTAGGGATAGCAATTAATCTATTGCCATGAGAAAGGTGCTTGGGGTTGTCATATCTATAGCCTTGTTGGTTGCACCTATCAACGCCATGGCGGCGGTTAAGGCTGGAGATTCCTGCAAGAAAGCAGGGGTAACCGCAACGACTAATGGTAAGAAGTTCACCTGCGTGAAAAGCGGAAAAAAACTCGTTTGGAACAAAGGCATCACGATTGCAAAACCTAAACCAGCTGAAATCCCAACACCTGTACCAACCGTTGAACCAACTCCATCAGCCTCGCCAGCCCCAACTCCTACGGTAATTCCTGCTCCAGTCATCGAAGAAGCACCTACCGGTTTTAATGACTTGGTCGAGAGGTTCAAAGGTATTTATGTTGGGGTTTGGAAGAGCACTGAAGCAAAAATCGCGGCTAATCAACCGGTTGATGTGAAGCAAAATATCTTGCTTGGACCCAATACGAAACTTCCTAACCCTGAAATACCTGAAATTTATGTCCGCG
>JACCDV010663616.1_pt1 | contig 11600 bp, 13 predicted proteins | sample 7446131 | NCBI WGS metagenome assembly JACCDV01 (sample SAMN15323448, study PRJNA562643) | freshwater metagenome | isolation source: river surface water | place: USA:Blue River Watershed | collected 2017-08-17
TACTCGGCCTTACTGCTTTTTAAGTCCTGCGAAAGTCGGTAAATATTCGCAAGCCGCGCATTATAGCAAACTTCTTATCCCTGTGACAAAAAAATCAAGAAAAACCGTTTGCTCTAGGCGAGGTGGTGGTTAACGCAAAACCAAAGGAAATTTGAAAGTCGTTTAAAACGACTTTATTACATAGCATAAAGCGCTAATAGTTTTATGTTAAAGGCAGCATGGATTTCCATTTCTGTTTGTAGTCGAGTTTTAGTTGAGTACTTACTCGACTACTTTTGGTAGGTAGATTTTCGCTTTATCAATAATAATTAAGTTTTTTGGAGGTTGAAATTATGATAAGCGAAAATATTTTTCATATTCCCCAACAAGCTATAGTAAGGCATAAAACAGCAGCCATTATCGGCACAGTAACATCAGTGCCAGGTTACCCAAAAAAACTTAAAGTTTATTTAAACAATGCCTCGCCATTTTGGCAGGCAGTATATTGGGATAGAGGCAAGACCTATCGCCGTAGTCTAAAGACAACAGAAAAAGTAGATGCTTTTGAAAAAGCCAAACAGTTTTACGAGTATTTAATACTAGCTAAGTACCAGCATCCTGCCCACCTAAAAAATCATATCATCAGCCCAGCTAATCAACCCTCTAAAACCATTCAGCCAGACTACAGTTTTAAACTCATCGCCTCGCAATGGATTTCACGTAAAGCAGTTAAATGGACACCACGTCATAAGCTGATGGTTGAAAAAAGACTGGAAAACAATATTTACAATTACGTTGGCAGTAAAAATATGCAGCGCATTACTAGAAAAGAATTGTTGGCTTTGATTCAAAAAATTGAAGCACGCGGCGCTAATGATGTTGCCAAGCGTGTATTGAATGATTGTAGACAGATATGGCAATACGCAATGGTGATAGGCGTATCTAAGCAGGATATAACGGTTGGTTTAAACGCTGCGCTACATGGGCATGTGGTAGTACATCAAAAAGCTGTAGCTATTGAGGAGTTGCCAGAGTTGATGCGAGCTATAGCAAAATATGACAAAGAAGGAGATGAAATCACACGTTATGCACTACAGTTGATTGCCATAACCTTCGTTCGTAAAAATGAATTGCTGTTAGCGAAATGGCAAGAGTTTGATTTAGAAAAGGCACTTTGGAAAATACCAGTGGATCGCATGAAAATGCGTGTCGAGCATGTTGTTCCATTGTCCAAGCATGCGATCTCAATTCTAAAATACATTAAGCACACCTACCCAAGCAACCAGTATGTTTTTCATAATGGTAACCCTGCTAAGCCAATAAGTGATAATGCGCTGATACAAGCACTTTATTGGATGGGCTACAAAAGCAAAATGACAGTACATGGTTTTCGTGCGATAGCCAGTACAGCATTAAATGAGCAGAGTTTTAGGGCTGATGTGATTGAGAGGCAATTGGCGCATGCTGAAAGTAATCAGGTTCGTCGTGCTTACAACCGTGCTCAATATATGCCTGAGCGTATTGAAATGATGGCTTGGTGGAGTGATTGTTTAGACAAAATTACTCCGTTCGTCAAAGCCAAATAGCGAGCTAATAATCGACTAATTTTTAGATAGGAAAAAATTTTAGCATATTCAATAACATAGGATCAATTATATTTTGCTTCAGCTTTATTAGCTGCAGCTTCAAGTGCTTCAGCAGCTGGTGGTATCGTAGCTGGTGATTGGACTCTAGACATCGGTGGCGTTGTTAATGCTTACGTAACATCTACAAAAACAAACGGCGCACAATCAGTAAACAACATCACTACTGGTTTGCTACCTAACTACTTATCAGTTTCTGGTAAAACACGTCAAAACGATTTGGACGTTGCGTTCACTATCAGCATCCAACCAGGTGCATCAACAACACAATCTGGTATTCAATCTGGTCTAGGTTCAGGTGTTACTAATCCAGACGCTAACCAAGAAAACCGTCAAGCATTCTTGACATTCGGTGATGCGTCATGGGGTTCTGTTAAGTTAGGTAAAGATATTGGTATCTATGCTTCTGATGCGATTCTAAACGACATGACATTGTTAGGCGTTGGTCGCGGTGCTGGTGCTTTAGCTGGCAACACAACTACACTAGGTCGTATCGGTGGTGGTTTCATGTATGCTGACTGGAAAGCACAAGCAGCCTACACAACACCTAACTTTAATGGCTTAAGTGCTACAGTTGGTGCTACTCAAGCTTGGAATGTAAAAGGCACTAATAGTGCTACTACTGACTTACGTGGTGGTGGCGAGCCAGCATTTGAAGCAAAAGTGTCATACGCATTTGCTGTAGATGCAGTTTCAGGTAAAGTTTGGGCTTCTGGCATTTCACAAAACGTACAATTAACCACTGCCGTTGAGCGTAACTCATCTGCATGGGATATCGGTGCTAACGTTAACGCGGCTGGCTTTGGCTTGACCGGTTACTACGGTGAAGGTAAAGGTACGGGTACTGTTGTTCAATTTAACGAAGCGTATACTGACTTAAACGCTAAACGTGATTCTGATGATTGGTACGTACAAGGTACTTACACACTTCCTGGTGTAGGCACTAAATTGGGCGTGTCATACGGTGAATCTACTCTAGACGGCGTAACTGCTGGTTCAGACGATAATTTCAACAGCAAAGTTAATGAGCAAATCACTGTTGGTGCTTACCATCCTTTGACAAAACACCTAAACTTGGTGGCTGAGTACACAGAATTTAATGCTAAAACAGATTTAGTTTCTGGTACTGATACAAGTTCAAAAGGTAAAACATACTCTGTAGGCGCAATCTTATTCTTCTAGGATTACTGCAGATTAGTCTGCTGTAGTTTAGAAGCTTAATATTAAGCTTTGAGTAATCAATAAAAACGGCAACTTCGGTTGCCGTTTTTTTATGCCTGTCGTTTATGGTTTGTTTTAGATAGTCGTTTAAAACGACTTGCTTAGTTTAGCTAGCACTTCATTATTCTTGTTGATGTTTGCTAGTGCCTTCTGTTTCTTCTGTCTACCGCATTCAGCCTTTAAAGCATCCGCTGCTCTATCTTTCTGCTGTTTGAGGCTGTTGATACGGTTTTGTTCAGGTGTCGGTGGTTTAGGTGTGGTGAATTCAAAGAAGCGCATATGGTATTTATTCGGAAAGTCGTTTAAAACGACTAATCAAGCAATGATAAAGTGCTGGAGTGATTAACAAAAAAGTAGCTATAATCTAAGAGAATCAAAGGTATTTATGAAAGGATGAAGATGTTATCTGATGACAAAGTAAAAAGCATAAATGAGCTCGCAAATAGTCTAATATCAACTCCAATTGATAATTTGGTAACGAATACTGCTAACTGGGGCGCAATAAACTTTGAACCGGCTAGAGAGGACTTAAATCTCCTATTCTCTTTATGTAATCATCTTCAGTCATTACCTATCTCCATACTCCCAGAATCTATAGCAGATAAGATTATTGAAGCAATCACTAAAGCTGGAGCGACTATAACTAAAATAAAAGGGTTCGACATACAGAATGGAAACCCTGCAGGTACAAAAGAGCAAATCATTACTGAAATTAAAGTTAACGCTGAAAACTTACTTAACGTAACTAAAGAGTGGATTCCTTTTCTAGCCTACCAAAAGGGTGATGTACAAAAAAATATCGAAGAACTAAGCACGGCAGTCAGTCAAGCAGATGCTATTTTAAGTAAATCGGTAGCCGATACAGAAGCTACCAAAAAACAAATTGATGGGATTATAGTTGCTGCTAGAGAAGCTTCAGCAAGTGCAGGTGTAGGTGTTTTTACTACCGACTTTGAGTCTCAAGCAAGCACCTTAGACAGCCAAGCTGTGAAGTGGTTATATTGGACAATGGGCATGGCAGCTTCAACTTTAATCGCTGCTGTTATTTTCATATTTTTGCCAATTGATAAAGACGCAACGCATGCTCAAATTTTTCAATACATAACATCAAAAATTGTACTTTTTCTTGTTTTGATTACAGCTACAGTATGGAGTGGGCGAATTTATAAAGCACTCAAACATCAAGTAACTGTTAATAAACATCGGGCTAATGCGTTAAAAACTTTTCAGGCATTTGTTAAAGCAGCTAGTGATGAGACTACTAGAGATGCTGTGTTGCTTGAAACTACAAATTCAATTTTCTCAAGTAGCCCAAGCGGTTATTTAGATGCGACGGAATCCTCATCTGGTAGCAGCAAAAAAATTTACGAGATAGTTAAAGCATCTGCTGAAATTAATAAAAGCTTAGGTTGATTAATGTTTCAAGACCTACTTGAATTAACTTGAATTGGATAGCTAACTAAATTGCCTTTTCCGTATAACGCTTCAAGCTGAAGCTTAGCTTTGTATGCGTCTTGCGCTTGAACAACAACATTTGTCGTAGTCATCACCTTAGTTGTAACAGCTAATTTCACTAAGCATTTATAAGTATTCATCTCTGTTTGTCCTCACCCTAAAGTCTTTAATTTAATTCCTATTAAATTTAATTCCTACCGAAATCAGGTCTGCCCCAGTATTTTTAAAACGAATCAAAATCAATAGATTTTTTATGGTTTTCTTTTGTTTGGCATAAATATTTATATGAATAACTATCAAGCAGAACAATTGACAGCTAGCTGGCTCAAGCAAAATGGAATGGATGAAAAGAGCTTTACGGTCATAGACCTCCCATTCATACAAGCACAGCAAGTGGCTTTTGCGCTGATGAAATATCACGCTAGTTTGTTAGATGAAGAACAAATCGATTTTGTGCGTAGTTATTTAGAAGACATTAAGCACAAGGCTAAAAGAAAGAAACTAACAGCCACAAAGGCATATCGCGTATTAAACATAGGCACAAAGATTAATAGGCAAGTATTTAAGGCATACAAACGCAGATAAATCACTGCGGTAACAAAGGACAAAAACTTGGGTTGGAATATGACGGCTAATGACCCCAAACTCGTTATTCACTGCTGTAAAAGATGAATAACATTAAGAGTGCGTGCCGCAAGATTAACTGACAAAGCAAATCAATGCTGAAGTGAGTTGGAAGTTTTAATACGAGCGTCTTCCGTAAAATCTTTTTACAGTCGTGTCACACATACTAGATCAGTTGGACACGGAGCGACGGTTATGTTTTTTTGTTTCGGCAAAATACATAGCCGTCGTTCGCCTCCAAAATCAGTCAGTTCAAAAAAACAATTCATTCATTAAAAGTCGTTTAAAACGACTTAATAAAAAAACACTGCTGAACAAAAGCGATAGCTTTTGTGAAAGCAAGCGAACTTCAGTTCGCTCATTAACTAATCGCATAAATACAAAAACAAAGGAACTAAGCAATACCTTTGTTATTAGGCACACAGACGGCTTAACTTATTGATTAATGGACAGAAGATGAACATAAAGGACATATGGCAAAAAATGGTAGGAAAAGAAAAACAAAGAAATTACGCTGCTAATAATGATAACCACACATTATTAGAGGAAGACATGAAACAAGCACGCACACTCAATGACAAAGAACTGAACTTACTTTTACTCTACACAAGCACACGTAAATACGCTGAACGTGATCGTTGTATGTTGTTGCTGACGTATTGGGCTGGAATGCGCATTGGTGAAGTGGCGGCGACTAAGATTAAAGATGTATTGGCTAATGACGGCAGTATTAAACAAGAAATAAACTTAACCGCAGAGCAAACCAAAGGCAAATACGCACGCACAGTCGTTTTAAACGACAAGCTACGCAAAGAGCTAATGGGTTATTTACTTACACGCTTTGATAAAAATGAACTGATTGCGCTGACGTACAGCACAGCAAAAGAAAAACCCTTGTTCTGTACACAAAAGAGCGAAGGCTTTAATGCCAACACTGCTTGTTATCACTTTCATATGCTATACAAACGGGCGGGCTTGGAAGGTTGTAGCAGTCACAGCGGCAGACGCAGTTTTTTAACGCACTTATCCAGTAAGTCAGTGCCGCTTAAAGTGCTGATGGAGTTAGCTGGACATAGGCAAGCGCAAACTACGATGCGCTATATTAATGTGACGCAGGATATGAAACGTGCGGCTGTGGCGTTGATTTAAGAAAGTTAGATGCCTAGCTCGCTGTGTGAGCCAAGCCTTACTAATTGTAGCGTTACAGCGTCTGGCAAGCGGTAAAGTAAAACGAGGTCAGGCTTAATGTGGCAATTTCGGTGGTCGATCCAGTTGCCAATCATCGTATGATCGCAATATTTTTCAGGTAAATCAGTGTCACTAATCAGCAGCTTTAAAACGGCTGTTAAATCGTCAATCAACGTTTTTCTGTGCTTGCCTTTGGACTCGCGCTTAAAATCCCGTTTAAATTGCCCCGTTTTTTCAATCGCCCGCATTCAAATCAGCCATCAACGCATCAACAGAATTGAATGATTTTAATTTGCCTGCCCTTGCTTCTTTCATTGCCGCAATCGTTTTAAGATTTGGCACCAATGGCTCAAACGGCAAGGCTTTTTCGTTGGCTACACGGGTTAGCATAATGCGGAAAGCGTCTGACACAGTTAGCCCCATTGCTTCTAAAACAATAGACGCTTCTTGTTTGATGCTCTCATTGACTCTGGCACGTACTACAGCATTGGCTGACATAGTCATTCCTTTTTCATAATTTGGGCTACATTGTAGCACAAATATAAAATAGTCAAATGGTCTGGCGATTGCCTAAAAGTCGTTTTAAACGACTTTTCTAATCAGTTTGATTATTTCAGCCGTTCGCATTTCTTCCTAAAGTACTCAATATCCATCGCAGGCAGCTGCCATTCGCCACGTTCAATTGCAGCATCTAGCTCTCGTTGTTGTTGCTCAGTCCAGCGTTCACGTTTTACTACAGGCGCGAAGCTAGGAAAAATGCCAATCTCAGCATTAGCAATTAAGGCATTAGCACGATGAACCATACGCGATACAGCAACTTTCATCCCATTGCGTTTTTTACGTTCCACTTCTTCGCTATCAGTAAACTTAGGTAAACAGGTGCGCACCAATCTAAATGCTATGCCTATTTGCTGTGTTGTCATTGTGTCAAATGGCTTGCCAAGTACGGAGTTAGGCTTTTTGGAGTTCTGTACGATTTGATTTAAACACCATATATCTCGCGCATCATGTAATACTGCTTTACGTATGCCAATTAATTTAGATAAAGGTAGATTTGCTTGGCTTTTACGTTCGATCTTTCTTTTAGGTTCTTCTCGCAGTAAAGCCAATACCTGTTTAGTGATGGTGCGCTCCGTCATATTAAGTGGAATTTCTACAACTAAGTAATTTTGCGCATTTGGGTTGAGATTACTTTTATCGCCGTCAATCTTACGTACTTTAGGCAAGCTCACTTGTTCAGAAAATAGGTCTCTGCCACGTTTTATCCACCAGTTCACAAAATTAGTATTGTGAATATCGCCAAAGTGTTCCCACATCTTTTTTAAGTCAGCATCCAGTGTGTTGCCATTTTGCTGGCAAACCCACCAATAGTCTTTGCTCAACTGTAAGTAATCAAACCACCAGCGATAGGGGCTTTGTCTGGCGTCTGCGACTTCTTCTTGTATGTCTGCATAACGCAGACGACGCATGCCTTTAAATACTGGCGGTTGATTTAGTGTTTCCATCACTTACTCCAACTAGTGTTAACAGTTAATTGTCACAAAAAGCATGATGATGATAACTCTTTAGAATGTGAATTGTCGATAGAGCAAACGCAACAAGTAACACGCACTAGCGCACTTTTTTATTTTTTTACACGAAAGGTAATACAAATGACTACAGCAACTTTAGCAGCACAAACAGTAACAACAACAGCAGCAGCAACTACAACAACTAAAGTAGCAGCACTAAAAGTAACTGCTAAAACTAAAGTCGTTTTAAACGACAACGCTAACTTTGTTAGCACACTAGCTAACGCACGTAAGCAATGGCAGCAAAATGCTTACACTAAATCTAACAACGAGCTTTATAAGTTGTTAGCAGATTGCTACGCAAGCTACTTAGCAATGTGCGCTGATAACGCAAAAGCTAAAGAATTACGCGAGCAGCTTGACGCTTACGTAACAGCTAACAAGCTAGTGTTTAAAAAAGGTACACACAATTTAGTAAAAATTGTTAAGTGTGTATTTGGTGACACAGATAAGCGTCGCATTAGTACTTACGGCATTGTGCTACGCACAGCACTAGCAACGGGTTTAAAAGCAAAAGATGTAGTTGCTTTTATTAAAGATAGCGGCGGCGTACAAGAAATTAAGTTAGCACGCGGTAATGCTTTAACAACTAAAGCAAAAGCTGAAGCTGTACAAACGGTGTTAGCTAAAAAAACATTAGCAGAGGTTGTTAGTACAAAAATTGCTGAGTCACTTGACGCAAGCAAGGTGGGGCAACAAGTTGTATTTGTTGCGACACAAAAAGCGAACGGCAAGTTTTTCATTAACGCTGTCACTAACAGCACTGGTGCGGTTAATACAGCACTGGCTGCTTGTTACAGTGCTAACAAAGCAAAAGTAAGCAACAAAAAAGCAGAGCAAAAAGCTGCGGCTAATGACGACGCGATTAATAACGCAGTTAATAAAGCTGCTGCCTAAGTAATAACAAGTGCGCGGTAGCAATACTGCGCACTTTTTTTGTCTTTATTTTTTGAACAAGGAGAAATATATGCGTAATTTTTTTAAAGATTTTGACAGCAAGTACGAGCCTAAAACGCTTGCTGATATTGTGTTTCATTCTGCGCAAGCACGTGAAACTGTAGAGAATTTGGCAGATAGCGGTTTTGGTTTTCCGTCGACTGGCACTAATGGCATATTGTTATACGGAGTGCCTGGCACTGGGAAAAGCGCACTAGCAAAGATTTTGCCAGACATTATTGAGCAAAATAATGGTGGCACAAGTGCGAACGTGACTTACGTAAACGTGGCGCAAGGTGGTGATAACGGTGCGACTGTGATTAATAACATTAAGTCACAAACACAGCTAATGGTACTTGGTAATGCTTTTCATTACTTTGTATTAGATGAAGTAGACAACTTGCGCAGCGAAAGTATGTCGTCGCTTAAGGTAGCAATGAACACTGGGGTTAATAACAGTATTTTTATACTGACAACAAACCATTTTTCTAAAGTTGACAACGCTGTTGCCAATCGCTGTATAGCTGTCGAATTTAATGCTGCGGAAAGTGTAGATTGGTTGCCTAAAGTGCGTGGTATTTTGGTGGACTATGGTATTACTGGCATTGAAGACAAATTGTTACTAGATATTATTGAGCCTTGCGAAGGCAGTGCTCGTAAAATCTTAACAGCAATGCGTATGCTGATTGCCAAACGTATGAAGCGTGCTGCGTAGTTAAGTCGTTTTAAACGACTTTCAACAAAAAGCCCACTGTAAAAAGTGGGCTTTTTTTATTTGTGCTTAAACCCTGTTCTCAACACAATACTTGCTAGCTCAATTTGACTATCTAATTCGCCTACTTCAACCGCTTCTTTAAGTAATTCCATCGCAATAATCAAACCCTTCGGACTATCTGTTTCTACACTAGTTTTGCCTTTTGCTAATTCCAACACGCAGTTTCCATACTTAACCGAAACACATACTTTTCCTTCTTCATTCATAAACCACCATTCTCTAATCCGCTTTGGCACTTCTACTTGTTTCTTCAAACCAGTTTCTTTATCTATCACGCTGCGATATTTTTTTACTACAAACTCTGTGCCTTCAATCTGGCTTTTGGCTAGCTGTATCTGCTCCCATAGTTTGTTTGATAGTTTATTTCTTCGCTTTACTGCTACTGGTACTTGGTTAGGTTTAGCTGCTGAAGTTAATTTAAGTCCATCTAATATGCTCATTTATTTCTCCTTCGTTTAGTAATAAGCGAACTTAATGTATTGTCGGCAAGGCGTGATGGGCAACCTGAATGATTGTTTGATTAAGCAAGAAACGAGGCTTAAATGGCGTCTTAGACTAATGTTAGGGTATCAAATAGCATTGATTAGATAAATCGAATAACTGAGTAGCTGAAATAAAGAAAGTCGTTTTAAACGACTTGTATGTGTGAAGCTGGTTTAGCAATCATTCAGCCAAATCTTCAGCACTCATCATCGGTGTCAGTTTGCTGTAGTGATTTTCAATCATTTTTACGCTAGTGCCCATTTGGCGTGCTAGCGTATGTATATCAACGCCCTTGGCTAGTGCTTGGGTAGCGTAGGTATGCCGCAAGCTGTATAAAGTTCTATGTAAGCCACTGGGATCATCACGCAGCTTGCTTCTTATCATTAAGTTTCTAAAGATGTTCTCCATATTACTCAGCTTTTCACCTGTAGGTAATCTAAAAACTAATCTATCTAATTTCGCATCAATTACAGCAGCCAAACTGTCATATGGTAAGCCTTGCCATTTAATCAATCGCTCAAATACATCTACCACTTCGTGCTTAGCTATTAAGTAGCGCGGTCCTGTCTTGCCACTCACCCATATACGCAAATACTTTTTTGTACCTATCCAATGCCACTGTAAATGCTTCCATCTTAATGGCAGTGATTCAGTGCTATGTCTTACGCCAGTGTTTAATAAAAACTCCACATAAGCAGCACCCAATATTCTCATCTGTGCCGTGCGTTCTGTATAAGATGACTTTTGCCATATCGGTATGTAAGTCAGCATCGCATCAATCTCTTGTTCATTAAACGCAGGGCGGGGCGTACTTCGAGCGCCTCTCGCATCTAACAATGGCACAGCCTTATTTTGTAATATCAGCCCTTTGTTTCTCGCTAAAGTAATCACCCTGTTATAAGCACTCGCATGGTTTTGTTTAGTACTGGCTTTAGGCACTTTTCCCATTTCAGCAGTACGCCAAGCCTCAAAGTCAGCAATCACATCAAATGTGATTTTATCTATTTCGTATTTGCCAAAAAACGGAATGAGGTATTTGTTGATGGCTTGGTTGTAGTCAATGTATGTGGTTTTACCCACACTCGCATTTAAAGCTCGTGTCATATTCGCCAGTTCTTCTAGTGCTAACTGCTTGAAGGTTTTTGAACTGATAGCTAATCCCGCATCCAATTTAATCTTAGTCGTCTCATAAATCGCCAATGCTTGTATGCGAGCTTGTGCCAAGTCATCCGTGCCTGTTGTAGTTGTATGCCATACACCATTTGATAACTTGAATTTACACTGCCATAGTTTTGAGCTTGGACGCTTGAAGACCGTTATCTTGCCGTTGAGTAATTTGGAGTTTGTAAAAGGTTGTTCATTTTTGCCTGCGAACAAATATTGAAGATTAGACATCGCCAGCACCTAGTAATTAGATGCTCGCAATTGTGTTTTCAGATTGAAAAATTTGCGACCGAAAAGACGAAATTACTCTGCCGATGCCAGTCGATTTAGTATGAAATTTATTGAATTCCAGCGGTGTCGCTGCGTATGTAACTTGGGATTTTTTGGAGATGTAGACTGCTGAAAATAATGCGCTAAGTATCTGATTTTATTGCTTTTCAATCCGCTGCTCTACCGACTGAGCTACTCGGCCTTACTGCTTTTTAAGTCCTGCGAAAGTCGGTAAATATTCGCAAGCCGCGCATTATAGCAAACTTCTTATCCCTGTGACAAAAAAATCAA
>JACCDV011111858.1_pt1 | contig 11600 bp, 11 predicted proteins | sample 7446131 | NCBI WGS metagenome assembly JACCDV01 (sample SAMN15323448, study PRJNA562643) | freshwater metagenome | isolation source: river surface water | place: USA:Blue River Watershed | collected 2017-08-17
CCTCCTTGCGGAGTTGGCGCTCGACCACGGTCTGCGTGGCGATGCCAGCATGATCCGTGCCGGGTAGCCAGAGGACCTCGTGTCCTGTCTGGCGGGCGCGGCGGGCGAGGATGTCCTGGAGGGTGTTGTTGAGGACGTGGCCGAGGGTCAGGATACCGGTGACATTCGGCGGGGGGATGACGATCGAGTACCCGGGAGCCGGGGAGGAGGAATCGGCCGTGAAGCAACCGGAGTCGCACCAGCGTGCGTACCAGGAGGCTTCGACATCACCGGGGGTATAGGCTTTGGAGAGTTCGGACATCTGAAAAACGGGCGAAGGATATAGACTGTTAGACTGTTGATTTTGAGGCAGAAAGCCGAAAGAGGAAGCGGGATTACTCGTCAAGAATGGCAAGGTCACTTGCGGTGACGCGCAGTACTTCCTCCACGGAGGTCAATCCCTTGGAGGCCTTGCTCCAGCCATCAAGGCGCAGGGGAATCATGCCGTCCTTGATTGCCCGCTCGGAGATTTCCGTGCCCGTCGCCCTTTTCTGGATCAGTTCCTGAAGGGCGGGTGTCATCATGCAGATTTCCATGATGGCAAGGCGGCCGGAGTATCCGGTCTGACGGCATTGCTGGCACCCCGCGGCTTGCCTGAGGCCTTCGGCCAATTCGACAGGGAAGCCGATCTGGAGAAGTTCCTCGCGGCTCATCGTCGAGGGAACGGAGCATTTCGGACAGAGTTTGCGCACAAGGCGTTGGGCGATGAAGGCGCGGACGGAGGATCCCACCAGAAAGGGTTCCACTCCCATGTCGAGGAGACGGGTGATGCCGCCGACCGCGTCGTTGGTGTGCAGCGTGCTGAAGACCAGGTGCCCGGTGAGCGCGGCGCGGATCGCGATATCCACCGTCTCCACATCACGCATCTCTCCCACCATGATGACGTTCGGATCGCCGCGAAGGATGCTTCTGAGGGCATTCGCGAAGGTCAGGTCGATTTCCGGCTTCACCGCGATCTGGATGACGCCGTTGAGTTTGTGCTCCACGGGATCCTCGATGGTGACTATGCGGCGCTCCTTGACGTTCAACGAACTGAGGAAGGTGTAGAGGGAGGTGCTCTTGCCGCAGCCCGTGGGTCCCGTCACCAGCACGATGCCGTTGGGCATGGCAATGAGGGAACGGATCTTTTTCTCCAGGGATGGCTCGAGCCCCAGCCTGGTGAAGTCGAACTGTTCCTGTCCGAGCAAACGGAGGCTCACGCTCTCCCCATGAACGCTGGGGATGGTAGCCACGCGAACGTCGATCGAGTTGCCGTGATGTTCCAGGGCGATGCGTCCGTCCTGCGGAAGCCTTCGCTCGGCGATGTCGAGCGAGGCCATGATCTTAAGGCGAGAAATGACCGAATCCTGAAGAATCCGTATCCGAGGGGGGACGGGGGCCTCATGGAGCACCCCGTCGATCCGGTAGCGAATCCGAAGGTCGTTGCCGAGGGGTTCGAAGTGGATGTCGGTCGCTCCTTGCTGCAATCCCTCGCGGAGGATCTGGTTGACGAACTTCATCACGGAGGCCTCCGGATCCTCCCCGTCAAGGACGTTCACCTCTTCCCGGGGTTGGGCGATGAGATCCTCGTCCCGTCCCTCAAGAAGTTCCTCGAAGGTTTCAGCCCCCACGCCGTAAGCCGACTTCACCGCGTCGACAAGCTTCCTGCGGGTGGTCATCACCAGGGTGACCGGTCCGGGGTGGTGATGTGCGATGGCCTGCCAAGCCGCGTGGTCAAAGGGATCCCAGACAAGGATCCTCAGCACATTTTCCCCGCCGGTGGAATCGTTCGATGCCTCTGGTATGATCTGAAACCCCAGGGCCAGTCTGGCGGGGAAGTGGGAACGGACGTTCGCAATGGGGGTGACGGAGTCCTCCTCGCGCCATTCGATTCCGAGAATCGAGGAGAGTTCCCTGAGAAAGTCGTTCTCGGGAACCAATCCGCTGGCGATGATCGCCCCGACAAGCGACTGCTGTGCAAAGGCAGCCGTGTCGAGGATGGCTTTTAGGGATTCTTTCTCCCGGCAACCCGACAACGATGCAGCCTTGAGCAGCAAGCAGGGAAGGTCGCTGCCCCTCCCTTCGGTACTGTTTGCCGGATCATCCATGTCTTGGTGCGGGGCGGGCGTGAAATCGGCTCAGTAGTTGTCGATCTTCGGCAGCCTGAAGGGATTGAACCCTTTCTTCTTGGGGGAGGGGGTGGGGGTCGGCTGGAGCTTTTCCTTCAGATTGCGTGCCAGGCGACCGAGTTCACTGTTGCCTCCCTGATCGGTGCTTGCCTTCTCCATCGACTCGTTGGAATCGACAACGACAGGCTGGATCATCACGACCAGTTCACTGCGGGTCCTGCTCTTGTTGGTATGTCCTCCCAGCAGGGGACCGAAGATGGGGATCTTGTTAATGTACGGGATGCCAGCATCATCGGTTGTCTTGTCGTCGGTGATGAGTCCGCCAAGGACGATGGTGGAACCGTTCGGAACTCGGACGGTCGTGGTCAACTCCTGGGTTTCGATGGTGGGGGCGTTAACTCCCCCGATGTTGTTGTAGGTTCCCAGTTTGTCATTGCGCTGGGCGATGACCAGATTGACTTCCTTATCGGTATTGATGAGGGGGATGACTTCAAGCTTGAGCACGACCGGTTGGTATTGGATGGAAGATGTCTGCGACGGAAAAGCATTGGTGGCGCCGCCATAATTCGGACTGTAAGTGGTCTGCCCCGGAACCGGAACATTCTGTCCGGAGAAGATCGTGGCCTTCTTGTTGTTGCTGGTGTACACGCACGGCCTGGAGAGGACCCGGAAGCGTCCTGTCGTTTCCAGAAACTGGGCATAAGTCATCACGCCCTTGGCAACGGTTCCGTAGACAGTGAGTCCCCCCAGGGCACCTGGAATAAGGCTCATCGCGTTGGTGATTCCCGAGGAGACGATGTTGGTGAATCCACTGTTCACGGGACTGAGGGCATTCACAAAGAGGTTGTTGGTGCCGCTTGTCTGGATCTTGGCAATCCAGCTGGCCCCGTAGTCGACACCTTCCTGAAGGCGGAGTTGTCCGATGACGGCCGCGAGGTAGACCTGCTTGGGGCGCTGGTCCAGCAAGTCGATGATCTGCTTGGCCTTGGCCTTGCTTTCCGGAGGTCCGTAGACGATGACGCTGTTGGCGCTGGCATCCGCGATGACGCTGGTGGATCCGATGGTGACTGATTGGGGGGGATTTTGGGCCGCAACCTCCGAGAGTCGGTCGGGTGTGTTGGAGACCGCCCCTCCCTGGGATCCCGATCCGGTTCCCGTCGAGTTGTTGTTCTGGGTCTGGTTCTGAGTAGTCGTCTTGCTCTGGATTCCCGTCGTGGAGGTGCCCTGATCCTTGGACTCGCTGTCTTTTCCGCGAAGCATGTCAACCAGCACGGGGAAAAGATCGCTTACCGAGAGGTAATTGAGTGGGCGTACCAGCGGCTCTTCAAGGGCTTCCGGTTGGTCGAGTTTCGAGATGAGTTCCCGGACATACTTGTAGTTATCCGATTTCACGATCATCAGGATGCGGTTGGTGCGCTTGTCTGGAATGAACTGCGCCCTGCCGCTGAGAAGGTGACTTTCCCCGCCGCCGGAGGCTGCAACGGGAGCGCCCTGACCGCCCTGTCCCTGTGGTGCCGGGGAGGAAGGTTTGGTTCCCCCTTCCTTTCCGAAAACCTGATTGAGTGTTTCGACGATCTTCTCGGCATTCGCCCTCTGGAGAGGGACGAATTCGGTGATGATCTGGCTTGGTTCCTTGTCCACCACATCCAGCAGGGCAAGTGCCTTGCGAATGACGGGGGTTTTGTCGGTGATCACCAGCGCGCCCATGTTGGGCACGGGGGTCAGTGATCCGTAGGCGTTGATCTGAACCACGCCCTGAAGGATCCCGATTGCCTCGTCGGGAGAGAGGAATCTGAGAGTTTTGTAGAAGCTGACAAGCTTGTCCCCTTCCTGGGGAAGTTGCGATTCCTCGAGATAGAGGGGAAGTCCCTCGCTGCGGGGTGGTCGGCTTGGGCCCAGAATTTTCACGGTTTTTTCGTCGACGGGAACGAGTGTGTAGCCGTTGAGCAGCAGCGAGCTTTCAAGCAGTCCCACGGCGTCTCGGCGCGGCACCGGATCAGTGACCATGATGGAAAGTTCCGGTCCGGCGAGGTTGGAGTCCCTGATGATCCTTTTGCCCGTCAGTTTCTCGTACACGGTGAGCACCTCGGACACGGAGGTGTGGGGAAACTGGATGGTCACCGGTTCCGCCGTCGCTTCGGGAGCCGTCTGGGCCGAGGGGACCCTGGATGGGGGCGGGGAGTCCTGCTGTGCGAACAGGAGGATGGGGCTGAGTGTGAGCAGGCAGGCAGCGGGCCTGAGGTATTGGGGGATCCGTGTCATGGTGTGACCCGTTGGGGTGGTTGAGCGGGTTGGGGGAGAACAACGGGCCGCCTGATGATGCGGCGACCTCCCTGGCCCTGCGGAGTTTGGGTGCCTGTTCCGGGAGCCGAGACCTGGGGAAGTTGACGCGGCGCGCCCGGCATCGGCGGCTTCATCACCTGGGCCGCAGGGGATCCGGGTTGCTGCTGCGCCGCCGCATCGACCTGCTGGGGTGCCGCTTCCATCAGTCCGATGGTACCGCTTTCCTGCCCCACTCGGATGGTCGCCTTCAAAGGCGATCCCTCCTCGTTCAAGATCGAAACCAAAGCCATGTTCCTGGCATTGGGAGAGGTGGTGAGCAGTTCCCTGCTCTGGTCGGTGCGGTCGAAAACGAAGATTTGCTGCTCCCCTCCGATGGAGACGATTCCGGTGATGGCGTACCGCTCGGACAGGGGGGAATGCTCCTCTGCCGTGGGGAGTGAAAAGGGGGAGTGTTTCAGAAGCCCTGCAAAGTCCGAGAGTTGTCTCGGTTTTTCCCAAGAGTCCTCCGAATGCACGTTAGTCCCCCCCGCCAAAAGAAGCAGGAGGGCGGTTCCCGCGAACGGCCTGACAACATACGGAAGGCGAGGGTATGTATGCCGGATCATTGTTCTGCGGGCTTGTTCGGAGGTGTCGCTGGGGAGACGGTGGCAGCGAGGGGGCGAAAATACTGCCTGATCTCAAGTTCGGCCACGACATTGGGGGGCTCGGTATCGCTCCGCAATGCCAATTTCTCCATCGTTCTCCAAGCCTCAGGGGATTGTAGCGCAAAGAGCATTTTCACCACTCCCTGGAAAGGGCCGGCAATCGTTGCTGTGACGGAAACGGAGGAGCCCCACGGCCCTTCCTGTGGCGGGAGGAGATTCTCCGAAGTCACCTTCAGTCCGGCCTTCTCCGCCTCATCGCGCTCGATCCTGAGTAACCGCGCGCTTGCATCCTCCGCATCGATTTCCGGCATCGGATGAGAGGCGATCCATGAGTTGGCGGAAGCGAGTGACTGATCAGCATTCAGGACCTCCCGATCCGAGGCGAGTTCCGCCCTTGATTCCGTGATGGAGCGAGCCAGTTTGGCGCGCGTCTGCAGAAATGAGCGGAAGAGGAACAGGTTCAGCAGCAGGAAGAGTGCAGTCGCCAGGAAAAGGAGCAACCTGCGTTCATTGGCGGAAAGCGTTCTCATGGTCTCAGGGCGCGGTCCGCTCCATGACTTGGGAGCCTTCCATTTCAAAACGGACGCTGTTTTTTCCCGCCAGTTGGGGCTGTCCGGCATTCCATTCGTACTGTTGCAGGAGGGGATTCTTTTTCACCGCCTCGATGAACCCGTAGGCCTCGGTGACATCGGAGGCCTCTCCGGAGATCTGGAGTTTTCCGGGTTCCATGGAAAATCGTGTCAATCGCGTCTTTCCCCCCTCGGTGGGAACGGCTGCCGCAGCCAGCAGATCCAGCGCATAGGTGGAGGGATCCACCGCCGGTCGCAGTGACTTCCATCGATCAATATCCGTTTTGGCCAAAAGAGAAGGTTGTTCAAGTGCCGAGATCTCTCTTCTGACGTCACGGAGCGTGGCCTTCCCCACGAGGATGGCGACAGCACCCCAGAGAATGAGCAGGATGTAGATGAGGGCGGCACTGGCGGCGATCGCCGCGAATCTTCTGCGGTTGGCAAAGCTGTTCCGCGCGTCAACGGCCACGGACGGTGGGAGATCGAGATTCTCCGAAGCCTCCCCGGTGGGAATTTCCCTTCCGGAGGATGAACTCACCCTTGCTCCCGGGAAAAGAATCGCGAATCTGGAGGAACATTCCCTCTCTTCGACGGGGGAGAGGCCCTCGATCCGGATGCTTTCCGGAAGGTGTGCGAGGATCCCTTCGGCATGAAGCCGCAATGCGGAGCGATGAAGGAGTCCTTCGAGTCCGGCCCTGCGAACGGGGCAAAACCAGACAAGCTTCCCTTCCCGGTGGAACGCCGCATGGATTCCTCCCCACTCACGACGGATCACGAGGTCGTGTCCTTTTGACGACGCCTCGAGATCCGTGAGGGAAAAACGAGTGGCATTTTTCCACGAAGCCGGCATGCCCTCCTCGGGAAAAGGCTCCTCGGGGGCAACCGCAAGCACGAGTCTCCGCCCGTTTCGTTCCAGCACGGGGATAACCCGGAGGGATGCCTCCATGCCCCGTTTGAGAAGATGACGTCCGGAAAGTTCGAGACGTACAAGATTGGTGGCATCGCCTTCGGGTGCAATCCACAGGGGCCAGGAAAAGACACGGGCGGAGGGAATGCAGACTACCCTGCGGGACTGCGGAGGTGGAGCGGCCTCCCCGGGGAGGCGCACGCTTTGGCCGCCGGGAAGGATGTGCCACCTGTCCCATTCCCCCTCCCCGCTTCCCGGAAATTCGACCACGATTCCCCCGCGAGGCCGTTTTTTCCCGGATGATTTCACGCCTGAGGAAACACCTTCTTCGGGTGGCTCCAGTGGCGTGGATGGGGTGGGGGCGGTCATTGTTCCTTCCATCCTAGCACAGTCACGCCGGATTGGTCATTGCCAGTTGCACCGGGGCCGGTGATTACCGTGATGTGGTGTTTTGCCCCGTTGAAAAAGCCGCGGCTTTCGATCCGCCGGACGCTTCCCGTCACATCGCAAAGGTCGAGTAACTGGGCCCGCTGGGCTGCGTTTGCACCGATGAGCCCGGCGGCCTCGGCAATGGATCCCGGCCTGATGTCATCGGCGGTTCCCATGATGCCGTCTTTCCCGTTGCGAAGGGTGATCCATGCACCCGCCTGCGAGGGGGTGAGACCTATCAGATCCACAAGAATCGGCTTTGGGGCGCGCAGGATATTGAGTTTTCCCCCGTGAAAGGTCGTGAAATGGGAGCGCCAGTCCGTCCGTGCCCGTCGCACCGGATCAAACCCGATGACTAGTTCCATTTCATCCGGCGAGGAGAAGGGTGCCCCGGGAGGGAGTCCCTCTTTGCCAGCGGCCTGATATTCGGGAAGTTTTGCGCCGTGCAGCGAACGGAAGGGGCTGCCGCTCTGCCAATCATAGAGACCGTCGGCGGCAGTTTCCGAGTCGATGGGAGCAAGCCCCCAGGCACCGAAGAGGTTCCTGAGCACATCCCTGCGGTCGGGCGTCGCGGAGAGGAGCGTGTTGGGATTGATCAACCCGGCTTCGTCCCCGATGCTCACGTCGTAACCCTCCTTGCCATCGGATGAGCGTGCCGAGAGAAGGGGATCTCCGGGAAGCACGGCGGGATTCATCGCGACGGCGATGCCGGAGAGTGCCTGTTGCCTTGCTTTGAACTGGTTCCCGGAGCGGGTCTCCTCGGAAATCCATCCCTGGATGACCCCTGCGAGAAGAACGGCCATGCCGGCCAGCAATGCTATTGTCCAGAGAACCATCGGCAGAGCCATGCCGTTGCTGTCACGGTAGCGGTGACACTTCATGGCGTGGGTGTCGGCGAGGCCGGGGGTTGAGGCGTTGGCAGCGGCGATGCTGGGATCTGTTGAGTTTGCGTCGGCACCGCCACCGGCGGCACCTGCAGGATGACCTCCATCACGCCGGGTTGTCCTGGGGGTTCCATGGTGAGTCGCACCAGTTCGGGGCGAGGGCTTCCCTGAGGCCATTCCTCTCTCCAGACACCCCCCTGAAAGAAGCTCCATTGGGGCTTGATGACTCCCGGAAGCAGGGGAATTCCCGGTTGGGCGAGGAATTCCTCGCGTTCGGGTCCGGCGATTTTCGGCGGAATCCGGTGCATCACGATCGATCTGCTGCCGTCCGACCTGGCCTTGGATGCAAGCACGAGCGATCCCCCGGCCAGACTTGGAAGTCCGAACAGACCGCCCGCCCTGGTGAGGACGAGTCGTTGTTCGGGAGCGCCGCCCCGTGAACGTCCGATTTCCAAGGAGATGTTTCCCTCGCCAGGAAGGTTGGCCATGGCTTCGCGAAGGAGTCGCACGAAGGCGTCGGTTCGGCGCAGGACGAGTTGTTGTTCCATGGTTTCCCTTGACGCCGTGATGGCGGCCGCGACCACGGCGTAGACCGCGGCGGCAAGCAGTGCCAAGATGGTCATGGCAAGAACCACCTCGAGCAGTGTGAAGCCTCGGGTTCTATTCTTGAAACGGCGCAGAGTGTTCATGGCATCTTCATCAGCACCTCGGCTCTGTCACTCCAGGTGCCCGAGCTTGCCTTGATCACCAGCTTTCCCAGGCCCGTCACCTCGCGGCCATTCCTGTCTTTCAGTGGCCACGGCTCGAGCGTCTCCTCGATCCGGATACCATGGTTCTTTTCCTCCGAGAGGATCCGTTTTTCCGGGTACGGGGGATCAGCCAAGCAGTAGGCGAGACGCGATTCCATCTCGATCCGCATCCGGGATTTTTCACGCACATCCAGGGCCGTACCAATGGCGGTGTCGATCACGCTGACCAGACCCACGATGGCGATCGCAAAGATCCCGAGGGCTAGCATCACCTCGAAAAGGGTGAAGGCGCGGGTGCGCAGGCTACTCATGGTCGTGCAGCACCTGACCGGTCAGGGCATCGAAGGGCAGGATGATTTCGTGATCTCTCCCGGTAAGACGGAGGACGAGAGGTTCGCAGAGCCCCGCCTTGTTGATGCTCCACGTTTCATGGGGAGAGGGGGCCCGGAAGCGGGCGTCGTTGAGGCCCTTGATTTCCAACTTCCAACCTTCCGGAAGGAGTGATCCCGCAATGCCACGGGGGGTGAGGTCGAGCGTGCGGGATATTCCTGTGTCCATCGCTTTGGCCCGTTCTTCCAGAACCCGCGCAGCGATGGAATCCGCAGCGCGGTCGCCCTCCGAGGAGGAAAAAGAATCACGAAGAAAGGGAAGGGCTGCCGCAAGGAGGATCGCCACCAGGGCGAGGGCAATCAGGATCTCCAGCAGGGTAAAGCCCCCGCGGAAGTGCCCGGTCGCTTTACTTGCCGATGTTTCCCTCACCCTCCGCTCCCTTCGGCCCGAGCGAGTAGAGATCAAAGCCATCGGGCTTGAACTTGCCGGGATTGCGGTAGACGTATTCGTTGCCCCATGGATCGAGGGGCACTGACTCCATGAGTTTCTTCCAATGGGAGGGCTTCGGCGCGGAGGCAGGCATCGAGACAAGGGCCTTCAGTCCCTGTTCCGTGGTCGGTTTGCGATAGTTGAGCATCTCGTAAGTGCGGAGTTGCATCGAGATGGCCTGAATGTCGCTCTGGACGCGCTGTTCCTTGGCAATGTCAATGTTACCCGAGAGCATGTAGATGGCGGAACCCACAAGCACGGCGATGATGCCCAACACCAGCATGATCTCGAAGAGCGTGTAGCCTGCTTCCGTCCGCCTCGTATGGCGACGGGCCCTTGAACGGCGGGAAAACGAGGAGGGAGGGGGTGTTGGTGTCATCGTGGGAGAACGGGAGCCGGAGGGGCTGCGTGGAAGAGAGCCGGGGAGGGATGTCCGTATTCGGATCCAGTGGAAAGGGTATCCGGAGCGGGTGATACGGCAGTGCTTGCGGGTGGCAGGGAGGAGGGCGCAACGGCCGGTTGAGTGACTGCCTGAGGGGGGGGCGTGGATGAGGTGACAGGTTGAGGGAAGAGGAAATCAAGGGAAGTATTCCTCACGTGGACCGGTTTCCCCTCGTCACCCGATACTCTCCGCAGGGTAAAGAGAACGGAGTTTTCACCCGCATTCCAGATCCGTGCGGGAAGGTAAAGCGAACCGCTCCTCCATCCCGCCCTGACCATGCGGCCCGTCTTGGAAAAGAGAGTCCCCGGGTCTTGCAAGGGAAAGGGTTCCATGCCGATCGCACCGAACGATTCACCGTTCACCGTGACCTCGATCCACGATTCAGGATCGAGACCGGCGATCTCCGCATGTAGCCAGCTCCCCTTGGGGCCGGTCCCCAAGGGGACGATCACTTCCAAGGGAGAGGAAGTTTCGAGTTTGGCGGGAGGGGTGGAAAGTTCCGCATGGACGACATTCCCTTCGGTACGATCGCCTCCGCGAAGAGTCCGATCGGCCCCACTCGTCTCCTCTTCCCCAAGGAGATGGTTTTTTCCCAGAATCAGCGCCGGCTTGAAGTCATCTCCCAAGGAGGCGACCCCGACTTCCCTGCAGGGATGAACCGTCACCGAACGGAGGCGGGAGAAGCGCCCGGCAAATGAGACTCGGGCCGTGCCTCCGTCCAGGGTCAGTGACTGGGAAAGAAGGATCGTGCGTGCATTCGGTCCGATCGGGACTCCGTTGTCACCCAAGCCCGCACTGAGAAGCGTTCGTTCCCCGGAGTTGGAGATCCATTCGGCCACCGGTCCCCCATCACCATTGTCCTCGAAGACCACGGTCAAGGCGTAGCAACCGATGTCCTCCTGCGAAGTCAGGGAAGGAAGCGTGATTTCAACCGCATCCGAGTCAGGCGTCAGCCGGGTGCTGCCCGTGAACCAGGCGGGAGTGTTGGGTATGGCAGATCCCTGTGTAAGGGGAACTTCCAACGGGGAAAGAGGGTTGCCTGAAAGCGTTGCAGCATCGACTCCATGCACAGCCACAACCGACGCCAGCAGCAGTGCTGCCAGGAGCGTGAACGGTCGATGTGCAGGATAAGGCATGATTTCATCTCTAACCCGCCTCTTACGGAGGGGCCAAGGGTTTTGTGATCGACTGTATCAAAATCGCTTTGACACAGGGCCACGGCTGGGAATCGATGGGGGGCCGCTTCCAGGTTTCAATCTCCGATGCCCTTTTTCACTTACAATGCCCTCGACTCGGCCGGCCAGCCACGGTCCGGACGGATCGAGGCTCTCTCCGAGCCGGATGCATACAGGAAGATTCGGGAGCAGGGATTGCAACCGGGCACGCTTGCCAGAGAAGGGGGAGGGGCCGTCGATGCTTCCCAAAAAGGAAATTCCATCCTTGAAAGCGTGAGGGGAGATGCGGCGTCCGGATCCGGGAATCTTCCCAGGTTGACGCGCCCCCAGCTTCTTTTCTTCACCGAGGAACTTGCGGAACTTCTTGAAGCCGGTTTGCAGCTTGAGGGGGCACTCCGGGTGATCGAGCAGCGTCAGGAGAGAGGTGCCGTCACCATGGTAGCCTCGCGTCTCCGCCAGCAGGTGAGGGAAGGCGTGGGATTTTCCACCGCCCTAAGAGGGCGCGGGAAGTCGTTTGACCCCCTTTACTGCAACTTGGTGGCGGCAGGGGAG